>JACCDS011220820.1_pt1 | contig 33630 bp, 27 predicted proteins | sample 7446441 | NCBI WGS metagenome assembly JACCDS01 (sample SAMN15323445, study PRJNA562643) | freshwater metagenome | isolation source: river surface water | place: USA:Blue River Watershed | collected 2017-08-17
CCGAGCCGGTGCAGGGCGCGGGCGGCGTGATCGTGCCGCCCGCGGGCTACTTCGACCTGATCCAGCCCATCCTGCGCAAATACGAAATTTTGTTGATTGCCGATGAAGTGATCTCCGGCTTCGGCCGCCTCGGCGAAAAATTCGGCAGCAGCATCTACGGGCTGCAGCCGGATTTCGTGACAGTCGCGAAAATGCTCACGTCGGCCTATGTGCCGATGTCGGCGCTGTATGTCAGCGAGCGCGTCTACCAGGCGGTGGCCGACGCCAGCGCGACGGTGGGCGTGTTCGGCCACGGCTATACCTACGGCGGCCATCCGGTGGCCTGTGCGGTCGCACTCGAGGCCCTGCGCATCTATGAGTCCGACGACGTGATCGGCCATGTGCGCCGCGTCGCGCCGCGCTTGCAAGAGGGCCTGCGCAAGTATCTCGGCCATCCTTTCGTCGGCGACGTGCGCGGCATGGGACTGATCGCCGGCATCGAGCTGGCCGCCGATCCGGCAAAACGTCAGCCGTTTCCGCCAGAGCGCGGCGTCGGTGCGTATCTGGTCAAGCGCGCGCAGGAGCACGGTCTTATCCTGCGCACGATGGCCGGCGACATCATTGCGTTCTCGCCGCCGCTGATCATCTGCGACACGGAAATCGACGACCTGCTGGAACGCTTCGACCGCGCGCTGCGCGATACCACCGACTGGATCGCCAGCTGGCATCGCGGCTAAGAGCCGGCCGGGGCAGGCTTTGAGTCGCGTTAACGGGCCGTCGAGCCGCTGCCGCCAGCAACACGTCAGCGGCGCGGCCCGCCCGGCGCGCGCGCCAGCTGCATGAACTGATCGACCACGTCGCGCCGCCGCACGCCGCGCCGCGTCACCAGTCCGATATCGGTGGCCGGCACGGCGTCGCGCAGCTTCCTCACTTCGATGCGCTCGGCGTCGAGTGTCCACGGGCGATATAAAAAGTCCGGCAGGATTGAGATGCCCGCGCCCACGCCCACCAGCGAGCGCACCGCCTCCAGCGAACTGGTGCGCAGCCGCACGTCCGGCGTCAGCCCGTAGCGGCGCCACACCGCGCGCTGCATGTCTTCGATGCGGTCGGCCTCGAGCACAATCAGCGGCGCGCCCGCGCATTCGGCCAGCGTGAGCTCATTGCGCTCTGCCAGCGGATGGCTGGGCGACATCCACACCCGGTTCGACGAGCTGGCCAGCGTCTCGACCTCGAGCGCCTGCGGGTCGCCGAGCGCATTCACCACCATGATCGCCAGATCCACTTCGCCGTTCACCAGCAGGTGCTCGAGAAAGGGCGGCGAGTCTTCCAGGATATGCACCTGCACCTCGGGATGCGCGCGCTGGAAGCGCGACAGCAGCTCCGACAGGCCGTAGCCGGCCATCAGGCTGGTGACGCCGATGGTCAGCGAGCCGGTCAGCGCGTCGTGGTCGTCATGATGGACAGCGCCCGCCTGCGCGACGGCGGCGATCACCTTGCGCGCATTCGCCTCGAAACGGTAGCCGGCCTGCGTCAGCACCATGCCGCGCGGCGAGCGCTCGAACAGCGGCGTGCCCAGCGTCCCCTCGAGCTCCTGGATGCTCTTGGTCAGCGCCGACTGCGCAATGTTGACCATGCGCGCGGCCGAGGCCACCGAGCCAGACTCGGACACCGCCAGGAAATAGCGGAACTGCTTCAGCGTGAAGTGCTTGTGCATGGCTGGGCGCCCGGCCTGGCATCGCCGGAAAGCATAGGAATGGCGGGCTATCTGAAAAATAGATCGCTTGGTGATGAAATATTGAACTTTCCAGAATTTAGGGTCAAGGCCTATGTTCATGCGGCTGGCAGCGCGGCCGGGGCCGCCTGCGCGACGGCCTTCACGGCCCGGCACCAGGACACATTGTCGTTGTACCCAACCTGCGGAGACCATCATGAGCAACATGAAGCGAGCAGCAGCTGCACTGACACTGACGGCGTTCACCGGCGCGACCTTCGCGCAGGGGCCGTTGCAGAAGATCGGCAAGGGGGAAGGGCAGGTCGACATCGTCGCCTGGCCCGGCTACATCGAGCGCGGCGCCACCGACAAGAATTTCGACTGGGTGACCGATTTCGAGAAAAAGACCGGCTGCAAGGTCAATGTGAAAAATGCCGGCACCTCCGACGAGATGGTGGCGCTGATGAACGAGGGCGGCTTTGACCTCGTCACCGCCAGTGGCGACGCGTCGACCCGGCTGATCCGCGGCAAGCGCGTGCAGCCGATCAATGTCAGCCTGATCCCGAGCTACAAGAACATCGACCCGCGGCTGCAAAAAGCGCCGTGGCATTATGAAAACAATACCCATTATGGCGTGCCCTACCAGTGGGGCTGGAACGTCCTGATGTACAACACCAAGGTGTTTGGCAACAAGAAGCCAACCAGCTGGAGCGTGGTATTCGAAGAGCAGACTCTGCCCGACGGCAAGAGCAACAAGGGCCGGGTGCAGGCCTTCGACGGCCCGATCTACATCGCCGACGCCGCGCTGTATCTGAAGAAAAAAGACCCGTCGCTCGGCATCAAAGACCCGTACGAACTGACCGAAGCGCAGTACAAGGCGGCGCTCGACGTGCTGCGCAAGCAGCGCCAGCTCGTCGGCAAATACTGGCATGACGCGTTCGTGCAGATCGACGACTTCACCAACGAAGGCGTGGTCGCATCCAGCGCCTGGCAATTCCAGGCCAACATCCTCGGCTCGAAGAAAGCGCCGATCGCCACGGTGGTGCCGGTCGAGGGCGCGACCGGCTGGGCCGACTCGACGATGATGCACGCCGAGGCCAAGCACCCGAACTGCGCGTACATGTGGCTCGAGCACTCGCTGAACCCGAAGCTGCAGGGCGACCTGGCTGCGTGGTTCGGCTCAGTGCCAGCCGTGCCCGCCGCCTGCAAGGGCAATAAGCTGCTTGGCGACGATGGCTGCGCGCGCCAGGGCTACAACGATTTCGACAAGATCTCGTTCTGGCGCACGCCGGTCGCGCAGTGCAAGAGCCAGAACGGCCAGTGCGTGCCCTACCATAAATGGGCGTCCGACTACATCGCCATCCTCGGTGGCCGGTAAACTCGCCTGACCGGGCCGCCGCCGCATCGCGGCGGCCCTTGTTAGGGAGCCTTTCAGATGACACCAGCAGTCAGCCTGCACCAGGTATCGTGCGTGTTCTCCTCGGGCGGCCGTCCCGTGACGGCCGTCGACGATGTGAGCATCGACATTCAGCCCGGTGAATTTTTTACCTTGCTCGGGCCGTCCGGCTCCGGCAAGACGACCTGCCTGCGCATGATCGGCGGCTTTACCGAGCCGACCGCCGGCAGCATTCATATTCACGGCGAGGAGGTCAGCGACCGCCCGCCTTACCTGCGCCCGGTCACCACGGTGTTCCAGGACTATGCGCTGTTCCCGCACATGAGCGTGCTCGACAACGTCGCCTACTCGCTGATGGTGCGCGGCATGGGGCGCGCCGACCGCTACCGGCGCGCACGCGCGATGCTGGACCTGGTGAGGCTGCCGGATGCGGCCGAGCGCAAGCCGGCGCAATTGTCCGGCGGCCAGCGGCAGCGGGTGGCGCTGGCGCGCGCGCTGGTCAGCGAGCCGCGTGTGCTGTTGCTCGACGAGCCGCTCGGCGCGCTCGACCTGAAGCTGCGCGAGCAGATGCAAAGCGAGCTGAAGGAGCTGCAGCGGCGCCTGGGCATTACCTTCATCCTGGTCACGCATGACCAGCATGAGGCGCTGTCGATGAGCGACAGGATCGGTGTGTTCAATCGCGGCCGGCTGGAGCAGGTGGCCACGCCGTCCGAGCTGTATGAAAAGCCGAGCACGGTATTTGTTGCGCAGTTCCTCGGCGCGGCCAATCTGGTGGTGGGCGAGGCGGCGCAAAAGCTGTTCGAGGCGCCGTCCGTGGTGTTGCGGCCCGAACGCGTGCGGCTGGGCACTGCACTCGGCGCGCGCTGCGCAGGCCGGGTCACCGGGCTGCAGTATTTCGGCGCGTTCTGGCGGGTCAGCGTCAGCAGCGACGGCCTCAGCAGCGACGGCGTGACGCTGCTGGCTGATCTGCCGCCGTATTCGACGCGTCCGGAACTGGGCGAACCGGTGTATCTGCACTGGGACGGCGACGCCTTTCATCCGATGGTGACGGCGGTCAAACCATGAGCGCCGCGCCATTGCCTGCCGCATGGCCCGCTTCGAGGGCGACACTGGCTGACCGGGTGTCGGTGCTGCTGTTCCGCCGTCCCCGCCGCGTGCTGGCGCTGTTGCTGATACCGCCGTTGCTGTGGTTCGGCGTGATTTATCTCGGCTCGCTGTTTGCGCTGCTGGCGCAGAGCTTTTTCAAGCTGGACGATTTTTCCGGCGTGGTGGTGCACGAGATCGGTCTGCAGAATTTCATCGCCTTGTTCGAGCCGGCCAACATCGATGTCATGCGCCGCAGCGTGCTGATGGCGACGCTGGTCACGCTCGTCAGCGTGATGCTGGCCTTTCCGGTCGCTTATTACATGGCGCGCTATGCGCGCGGCGCGCAGAAGGCCCTGCTCTACATCGCGGTGATGCTGCCGTTGTGGTCGAGCTATCTGGTGAGACTGTATGCGTGGAAGCTGCTGCTGGCGAAAGAGGGTGCCATTGCGTGGCTGGTGCAGCAGCTGCACCTTCACTGGCTGCTCGACGGCGTACTGGCCGTGCCCGGCATCGGCGGCAATTCACTGAGCTTCTCGCCGCTGGGTACCTTCATTGTGTTCGTCTATATGTGGCTGCCTTTTGTGATCCTGCCGATACAGGCGGCGATCGAGCGGATTCCGGCATCGGTCCTGGAAGCCTCGGGCGACCTCGGCGCGACCGCGCAGCAGACGTTGCGCCAGGTGATCCTGCCGCTGGCGATGCCCGGTATTGCCGCCGGCTCGATCTTCTCGTTCTCGCTGACGCTGGGCGATTACATCATTCCACAGGTGATCGGCAATTCGACGCTGTACATAGGCCAGGTGGTGTACCGGCAGCAGGGCGTCGCCGGCAACCTGCCTTTCGCAGCGGCCTTTTCGACGGTACCGATTCTGATCATTGCGGCCTATCTGTGGTTCGCGCGCAGAAAGGGGGCCTTCGATGCGCTCTGACCATGCGGGTATACCGCGCGCGTCGCGCCCTTTGAAGTTCGCTGCCGCCGGCGTGGTGCTGTTCCTGCACCTGCCGCTGGCGCTGATTGTGCTGTATGCGTTCAGCAGCGAAGACAAAAGCTACGTGTTCCCGCCGCCCGGGCTGACCACCGCGTGGTTTGCGGTCGCGCTCGGCCGAGAGGATGTGTGGGCCGCGGTCACGCTGTCGGTGCAGGTGGCGCTGTGGTCGACGGCGATTGCGCTGCTGCTCGGCACGCTGGCCGCCGGCGCGCTGGCGCGCTTCCGCTTCTTCGGGCGCGACGCCATCTCGCTGCTGCTGATCCTGCCGATCGCGCTGCCCGGCGTGGTGACCGGCATCGCGCTGCGCTCGGCCTATCATGCGGCCGACATCCCGTTCAGCTTCTGGACCATCGTGATCGGCCATGCGACCTTCTGTGTGGTCGTGGTCTACAACAATGCGGTGGCGCGGCTGCGCCGGATCAGTCCGTCGCTGATCGAGGCGTCGATGGACCTCGGCGCGAATGCATTCCAGACCTTCTTCCATGTGCTGCTGCCGCAGCTCGCGTCAGCGCTGTTGGCCGGGGCGCTGCTGGCGTTTGCGCTCAGCTTCGATGAAGTGATCGTCACCACCTTCACCGCCGGACAGCAGACCACGCTGCCGATCTGGATGCTGCAGGAACTGATCCGGCCGCGCCAGCGTCCGGTCACCAATGTCGTAGCCGTGTTCATCATCGCCCTGACCTTTGTGCCCATTGTCGCGGCCTACTGGCTGACGCAGGGCACCGAAGATCGCAGATAGGGCCCGTCATCATTCACCAGGAGATCCGACCATGGGAAACCACGCCGAAGCCGCCATCATCTTTCCGACCGAGCTATTGATCGACAATCAGTCTGTGCGCGGCGAGGGGTTGGTCGAGATCGTGATCGACCCGGCCAGCGGCGCACGGCTGTGCGAGGTGCCGGAAGCGTCGCCCGAGCAGGTCGGCCGCGCGGTGGCCGCGGCCAGCCGCGCGTTCGACAGCTGGTCGCAGACCACGCCGGCCGAGCGCGCCGGCCTGTTGCTGAAGCTGGCCGACGCGATCGAGGCAAACGCCGAGACCTTTGCGCGGCTGGAATCGCTGAACTGCGGCAAGCCGTATGCGCGCGCATTGGCCGATGAGATCCCCGCGATCGCCGACTGCTTCCGCTATTTCGCCGGCGCAGCGCGCTGCATGAGCGGCACCGCCGCCGGCGAATATCTGGCCGGCCACACCAGCATGATCCGGCGCGACCCGATCGGCGTGATCGGCTCGATCGCGCCCTGGAACTACCCGATGATGATGGCCGCATGGAAGACCGCACCGGCGCTCGCGGCCGGTAACACTGTGGTGCTGAAGCCCAGCGAGCAAACGCCGCTGACGGCCCTGCTGTTTGCGAAGCTCGCGGCCGGCATCTTGCCGAAGGGCGTGCTGAACGTGGTCTGCGGTAAAGGCCCCAGCGTTGGCCAGCCGCTGGTCGAGCATCCGCTGGTGAGGATGGTGTCGCTGACCGGCGATGTGGCGACCGGCCGCAAGATTCTGCAGGCCGCGTCCGGCGGCCTGAAGCGCACCCATCTCGAGCTAGGCGGCAAAGCGCCGGTGATCGTGCTGGACGACGCCGATCTCGCGGCCGTCGTGGAGGGCGTGCGTACCTTCGGCTACTACAACGCCGGCCAGGATTGCACCGCCGCTTGCCGCATCTATGCCGGAGCGAAAGTGTATGACCGGCTGGTGGCCGATCTGACCTCGGCGGTGGCGTCGATCAAGGTGGGCACACAGGACGAGGAGGGCGTCGAGATCGGCCCGCTGATCTCGGACCGGCAGCGCAACCGCGTCGCCAGCTTCGTCGAGCGCGCGCAGATGGCCGGCCATGTGGAAGTGACGACCGGCGGACGGGTACGCGCGGGCAATGGCTTTTTCTATGAGCCGACCGTGATTGCCGGCGCGCGACAGGAAGACGAGATCGTGCAGCGCGAGGTATTCGGCCCGGTGGTGTCTGTCACCCGTTTCAGCGACGAGGCTCAGGCGGTGCAGTGGGCCAATGATTCCGAGTATGGACTGGCGTCGTCGGTGTGGTCGACCAATGTATCGAAGGCGATGAACATCGCGCGCCAGCTGCAGTATGGCTGCACCTGGGTCAATACGCACTTCATGCTGGTCAATGAGATGCCGCACGGCGGCATGAAGGCCTCAGGCTACGGCAAGGACATGTCGATGTATGCGCTGGAGGATTACACCGTTGCCCGGCATGTGATGGTGAAGCTGTAACGCGGTAAAGCGGTAACGTGAGGCGGTGCCACGGCGGGCATGCCCGCCGTGGCCGTGCTGCGATGGATCAGGCCTTGTAACGGAAGCCGTGATGCTTCAGCGGCAGCGAGCGGATGCGCTTGCCGGTGGCCGAGAACAGCGCATTCACCATGGCCGGGATCACGCCGCCGATCGGCGGCTCGCCGACACCGCCCCAGAAATCGAAAGTCGGCACCAGCACCGCGATGATTTCCGGGCTGACGTTGATGCGCGCCAGCGGATAGTCATGGAAATTCGATTGTTTGACCGCGCCGTTCTCGATCGTGATCTCTTCGGCCATGATGGCCGACAGTCCCCACAGCACGCCGCCTTCGACCTGCGCAGTGACGGCGTTCGGGTGCACCACATGCCCGCAGTCGATCGCCACCGCCACGCGGCGCACGTCGATCACATTGCCATTCGCAACCGACAGTTCGACGGCGGCCGCTGTATAGCTGCCATACGAATCGACCACTGCAATGCCGCGATGCACGCCGGCCGGTGCCGGCGTGTCCCAGCCGATGGCCTTCGCGGCGGCGTCCAGCACCGCCAGGTCCTTCTTGCCCTGTAGCAGAGGGCGGCGGAATTGATAAGGATCTTTGCCGGCCGCGTGCGCGAGCTCATCGATGAAGCATTCGCGGTAGAACGGATTATTGGTATGCGCGACCGCGCGCCAGAAGCCCGGCGGCACGTGCAGCTCGCGCATCATGTATTCGTTGGTGAAGTTGGGCACCGCATACGGGTTGTCGCGGAACACGCGGGTGTTGATCTGGTCGATACCGTCCTTCACGAAATTCGGGAACACCGTGATCGCGATCGACTGGTCGGATTGCCGTACCTGCCAGCCTGTCCAGTTGCCGTCCTTGTCCAGTGCGCCGCGCAGCTTCACCAGCGACACCGGGCGGTAACGGCCCTGCCGCATGTCTTCTTCGCGCGACCATTGCAGCCGCACCGGCGTGCCCGGCATCGCCATCGCGATCTTCACCGCCTGCCGCGTGTAGTCCTGGTGAGGGCCGCGCCGGCCGAAGCCGCCGCCGGCATGCATCTTGTGCACATACACCTTGTCCATCGGCAGGCCAGACACTTCGGCGGCGGCAGCGATCGACGCCTCGCCATTCTGCGTGCCGACCCAGACCTCAAGCCGCTCCGGCGAATACAGCGCGGCTGCGGTCTGCGGCTCCATCGTTGCGTGGTTCATGAAGCCGGTGGTGTACTCGGCCTCGATCACCTGATGGGCGCTGGCGAATGCCTGTGCGACATCGCCGTCCTTGCGCGCCACCGGTGCCGAGGGCGCTTCCAGCCCTTCGCGCAGATAGGCCATGATCGATTCGCTCGACACCTTGTCCTTGCCGGCATTTTCCCAGTCGACCCTGACCTTCTTCAGCGCCTGGTTCGCTTGCCACCAGTTGGTGGCGACCACCGCGACCCAGTCGTCGGCCACCACGACCTGCTTCACGCCGGGCATCGTCAGCGCGGCGCTGTCATCATGGCTCTTCACATAGCCGCCGAACACCGGGCTTTGCAGGATCGATGCGTACAGCATGCCGGGTAAGCGCACGTCAGACGCATACACCTGCGAGCCGTTCACCTTGGCCGGGATGTCGAAGCGCTGCGGCGAGGTGCCGGCGATCTTCCATTGCGTGTGGTCTTTCAGCGGCGGGTTTTCCGGCACAGGCATCGTCGAGGCCAGTGCGGCCAGCTCGCCATAGCGCGCCGATTTGCCCGACGCATGGGTGACCACGCCATTGGCGGCCTGGCATTCGCCCGCCGGCACGCCCCATTGCTGCGCAGCGGCGGCGACCAGCATCATGCGTGCGGCCGCGCCGCCCTTGCGCACATACTCATGCGAGTCGCGGATGCCACGGCTGCCGCCGGTCGACATGTCCTTCCAGATTTTTTTGCGGCGCATGTGCTCATTGACGTCCGCGTATTCTGGCCGGACTTTGGCCCAGTCGCAGTCGAGCTCTTCGGCCACCAGCTGGGCCAGGCCGGTGAAGGTACCCTGGCCCAGTTCGGAGCGCGCGATGCGGATGATCACGGTGTCGTCCGGCTGGATCACCACCCAGTGAGTGACTTCCGGTGCATCGCCGCCGGCCGCTGCCATGGCGGCGCGGCCCTGAATGCCGAGGACGAAAGCGCCGCCGAGCGCGGCGGTCTGCTGAAGGAAAGTGCGACGTGCGGGGCGAAGCGGTGCGGTGCTCATGCGAAGTCTCCGTGCGGTGTGTCGTTGGCAGAATTCTAACCGCAACCGTAAAGATAATTTTCAGAGCGATCTCGCTTAAGGCAGCTTATCGATCAGGTAGCGAGCCGCGCGCTCGGAGATCACCAGCACCAGCTTCAGCCGCGCGCGCGTCATGCCGACGAAGAGCTTGCGGAAGCTCTTGTTGTCGAGCGTGTCGAAATCGATCTCGCTAAAGATCACGGCCGGCGCCGACTGGCCCTTGAAGCGATAGACCGATTCGGCCAGCAGGTCGCCGTCGCGGAAGACCGGATTGCCGAACAAATCGTAGCTGCCATCGAACGACTTCAGCGTATGGTGGCCGAGCGCGTCCAGGTTCAGCAGCGCCGAGTGCTCGCGGCCACGGAAGCTGACCAGCGCGATGTCCTGCCGGGTGAAGCCGGCGCCAAGGCAGCGCGTGATCGCCTGCCGGGTCTGCGCGTGCATCTGCGCGATATCGTCGGCCGGCCAGGTCAGTACATCGATATCGGCACCCGCAAAAGGGCTGGAGGCGTCGATGGCCAGTGGCTGCGGCGACAGCGATGTCAGCAGCTGCACCACCTGGCGCGGGCTGCGGAAGTTGCTGTCCGCATGCAGCGTGACCCAGCCGGGCAGCGGCACCGGCGCGCGCGCGTACAGGTTTTGCAGCGGATCTTCCAGCCACAGCGCGCGTCCGTCGTCGGCCAGCAGCCTCAGCAACGCATCGCGCCATCCTTCTGAAAAATCTTGTCCCTCATCGACGATCAGCACGTCGAAGTGCCAGTCGGGCGGCAGCGCGGCCTGGGCGAAATGCGCGTCGAGCCGTGACCATACCTGCGCATCGGCATAGTCGGGCGCCAGCCCGGTGTCGCGCGCGAACAGGTCGCACAGCTGATGATAGTTGGCCACGCGCCCGCCGGCCGGCACCAGCCGCTGCACATGGTCGGCCAGGGGCCGGTTGTAGCAGACGTATAGCGGCCGTCGTCCGGCCGCCAGTGCGGCCTGATATTCGGCCAGCGCCAGTTGCGTCTTGCCGCTGCCCGCAGTGCCGGACACGCGCAGACGGAACGGCGAAAAATCCAGCTTGCGCGCCCAGGTCGCCAGACCGCCGGCAATCCGCGTGACCAGCTGGTTGGCCTGGCCGATCATGGCGCTCGGGTCGGGCACCAGCTGCAGCACATTGCCCAGGAAGCGCAGCACGCGCTCGCGCTGCGCACTGCCTTCCACGGCCGGCAGGATATCGCGCACGACATGAGCCAGCTGGTCGCGCCGGCGCGCATCGACGATGCGGTCGGCGGCGATACCTGCCGTCTCCACCTTGCGCACCTGATAGTCGGGGCAATACAGCAGATAGTCGATTGACAGCGGCTCGCCGCTGTTGCCGAAGCGCTGCCGCAATGCGGCGACCGCGCGCAGGATCTGGTTCTTTACCAGCTTGGGTTTATCGAGGCCGGCATAGCGCTTCGCCAGGCCTTCGTCGGTTTCAGTCAGGAAGCCGGATTTCTGCTCGATCAGCAACAGCCGGCCGTCCGGTGCGACGATGATGAAATCGATCTCGCCATACGCCGACCAGCCTGTCTCGACATTCGTCCAGTGAACGCCGTGAAAGACGGTGTAATCATCCGACAAAGCCTGTTCAAGCTGGGCCAGAGTCTCGATCTCGCGCTGGGCGGCGCCGGTGACGGCGAGTTCGCGCCAGCCCGGAGGTTGGATGTGCGCCATTATCGATCCGGAAAAAATCAGCCGACATTGTAGGCTGATCATCGCCGGCGCAGCATGCGACGGCTGTCGCCGCTGGTAAACTCGCGCGATTCATCAGTACAGCGTCAACAGAAAATCAGCGGAGACATTGCATGGACATCATGGCCCTCATCATCGGTGTTGTCGTCGGGCTGGCCGTCGGTGCGCTGGCCGTGCTTGCGCTGTCGCGCGGCCGTCAGGCCGAGCTCGTGGCCGCGCAGGAAAGGCTGCGTCTCACGGACGGGCAACTGGCGCAGGCCGCGCAACAGAACGAGCAACTGCGCAAGGAACTCGCCATCGCGCGCGAGGGGCTGGCCAGCGCGAACACCCGGCTGGAAGAAGTACGCCGGCAGGCGGACGAGCAGATCCGCTTGCTGCAGCAAATGAGCGATACCGCCCGGCGCACGCTGACGGAGGAATTCCAGAATCTCGCGAACCAGATCCTGGAGGACAAATCGCGCCGCTTCAGCGAACAGAACGTGGAAAGCCTGGGCAACCTGCTCAATCCTTTGCGCGAGCGCCTGACGGAATTCAAGACCCGCGTCGAAGAGATGCACCATCAGGACGCGCAGCAGCAGGCGGCGCTGCGCACCGAGCTCAAGCAATTGCAGGAGCTTAATCAGCGCATGACTGCCGAAGCGCATGATCTGGCGACCGCCCTGAAAGGTCAGGCGAAAAAGCAGGGCAACTGGGGAGAGCTGGTGCTGGAAAATGTGCTCGCATGTTCTGGCCTGCAAGAAGGCAGCGATTACCGGCGCGAAGTCAGCTTTAACGGCGAACAGGGCCGGCAGCGGCCGGACGTGATTGTCTATCTGCCGGAGAACAAGCACCTGATCATTGACGCCAAGGTGTCGCTGAATGCGTACACCCGTTATGTGAATGCCGACGATGAGCTCGAGCGCAAGCAGGCGCTGAAGGAGCATGTGAAGGCCGTGGCCGACCGGATTACCGAGCTGGCCGACCGCCGTTATTTCGAGCTCGGCGACCTGAATTCGCCGGAGATGGTGTTCATGTTCGTGCCGATCGAATCGGCCTTCGTCGAGGCGCTGCGTGCCGACGAGAGCCTGTTCCAGCGCGCGCTCGAACAAAATGTGCTGGTGGCCACGCCGACCACTTTGCTGACCAGTCTGAACATCGTGCGCCAGTTGTGGCGTCTGGAAAAACAGAACGCGCACAGCGCCGCGCTGGCCGATAGTGCAGGCAAGCTGTACCACAAGCTGACGGTATTCATCGGCACGATGGAGGATCTGGGGCGCAAGCTCGACGGCGCGCGCAGTAGCTATGCGAAAGCGTTCGGCCAGTTGTATCAGGGACGCGGCAACCTGATCAAACAGGCGAAAGATTTCGAGCGGCTCGGCGTGGCGGTGAAGGGTACGTTGCCGCAATATCTGGTGGACAAGGCCGAGCTCGAACTGGATTTATTGCCTTCCGCAGCCGAGTTGTCGGACGATCAAGACGCCGGCGAGGAAGACCGCGCCGCCTGATGCGGCGCAGCGTGCATTCGCGGTCAAAGGCTGGTATCCATCGAGTGTCTTCATCACGTCGGGGAGGTCACCATGCGCCACATCCGTTCGCTGTGTTTCCTGAAGGCGCTGCCGCTATTGGCGGCATTGTCGGCCGGTACGGCCTTTGCGCACGAGCTCACCGCGAGAGAGTGCATGGAGGGCTCGGACTACATCCGCAATGCCGCGCTGTCACGTGATGGCGGCATCACTGAAAAGTCATTCATGGATGTGTTCGAACAAGACATGGTGATGATTGCGCGTGTGCCGCCGTCGCTGCGCTGGTTCGTGCAGGACCAGGATGACGAGGCGCTGCTGCGCGCGGCACTTGGCGAGGTGTTTCACCAGCCGCAGACACCTCAGCAGCATGCTCAGGATTTCGCCCGCGCCTGCGTGAAGCACACCGTGGAATGGAAGGCGCTGGGCCGGCAGGAGATCTGAAAGAAAAAAAGCCCGCACAGTTGAACTGTGCGGGCTTTTTCGTGATGGCCTTGCCGATCAGAACGCGTAATTCGCGCGCACGCCGACAAGATAGTTGCGGCCCGGCGCCGGCTCATAGAAGCGCAGGTTGCCGTCGTTGACGCGCACCGCGCCGATGTACTCCTTGTCGAAAATGTTTTCGATGCGGGCGTATTCGGTCACGGTCCACTTGCCGCTCTTTTGCGTCAGGCTCGCACGCAGGTTGACCAGCGTGTAGCCATCGGCGGTCGCGCTGTTGACATCGTTGGTGTAGACCTTGCTGTTGTAACGGCCTTCGATCGCCGTGACCAGACCCAGCGGCTGGTGACGCCATGCCAGTTCACCGTACAGCTGGTGCTTGTACGTGCCCGGGATCTGGTTACCCTTGTTCACGGTGTTGGCGCCGATCGTGTAGGTCTCGTCGAACTTCGCGTCCAGCATCGAGTAGGCGACGAATGCGGTCAGCTCGCGGGTCAGGCGGCTTTCGAGCGACATTTCAACGCCCTGGCGCTTGGTCTTCGCAGCGTTGGTGTACGTGGTGTACGCACCGCTGTTGGCCGAGACGACGATTTCGTTGTCGGTCGAGATGTCGAACACGGCCACGTTGACGCGGGTGGCGTCGTTCGGCAGCCACTTGGTGCCGATCTCAACGCTGGTGTTCGTGCTCGGCTTCAGGTCGAGGTTGGGGCCGTTGCCGCTGACATCGCGGAAGGAGATCTCGATCATCGTCGGCGTCTCGAAGCCGCGGCCGATGTTGGCGTAGAAGTTCAGCACAGGCGTGGCCTTAAAGACGACACCGGCAGCCGGGGTGAACTTCGAGTAGCTGACCGAACCGGTGCCATTGCCATTCAGCAGCGGCAGGTTGTCGCCGACTTTTTGCGTCAGATCGACATGGCGCACGCCGGCATGCACGTCCCAGCGATCGGCAGCCGACCACAAGCCTTGTGCATAGACGTCGAAGTTGTAGGCCTTCTGCAGCTCGTCGCGCGAACGCACGCTGGCCGGCGTCAGCTGGCCGTTGAGCGTCGTGGTGTCAGTGCGGTCGTCTTCCATATAGCCGCCGCTGGCGCCGACGGTCAGCGTATACGGACGCTCAAGCAGGTTGCCGCGATTGGTCAGGCGCGCCTCGGCGCCGTAAAACGCGCGGTCGATACGGCTGGCACGGCCGTTCGCGCCGCCGGTGGCGATGTAGCTGTAGGTGTAGCGGTCGCCGGCATACGCGATCAGGTTCAGCGCGTTGTTGGCATCGATGGTTTTTTCCAGGTTGAAGCCGACCTGCTTGTTGCCGCGATAGACGCGCGCATTGCCGTTGGCATTGCGGTTGTTGAACGCCGCCTGACGAGGATCGTCGGCCACCTGCGCGGCGGTCAGGCCGCCCGGATCTTGCGCGAATTGATCGAACCAGTTGACCAGCGTGGTCAGTTTGGTGTCCTCAGCCAGCTTCAGGCCCAGCTTGGCTGTGGCCTGCTGCTTGTCGTTCGCGCTGTGCTTGCGGTAGCCATCGGAGCTGTAGTCCGAATAATCGAGCAGGTATTCGACGCCCTGGTGGGTACCGGCGGCCTTGACCTCGCCGCGCTGGGTATTAAAGCTGCCGAAGTAGACGTCGCCCGTCACGGTCGGCGTGGCCGGCGGCGTTTCGGTGAACAGCTGGATCACGCCGGCCGACGAGTTGCCGTACAGCGCAGAGAACGGGCCGCGCATCACTTCGATGCCGCTGACGATGCCCAGGTCGACGTTGCCCGGGTTGCCCAGGCCGTCCGGGTTGGAGATCGGTATGCCGTCCACATAGACGCGCAGGCCGCGGGTGCCGAAGGTCGAGCGCGAGCCGAAGCCGCGCGACGAGATCTGCGGGTCGCTAGACATCTGGCCGCGGTTTGGCGCGGTCACGCCCGGCACGCGCGCCAGGCTCTCCGACAGGGTCATGCGCACTTGCGCGTCCTGGATGGCATCCTGCTCGACCTTGTCGATGGCCATCGGCAGATCGAAACTGTCTTGCTCAGTACGGGTGGCGGTCACGACGACGGGCGACAGCACCTTGGTTTCCTGGGCCACGGCCAGGCCGGTGCCGAAACAGCCGGCGATCACGACGGCGAGGGTGGTTTTATTGGTTTTCATGGACGACTCTCTCAGCTGATTCGTAATTTTCTGTAAAAGCGCGCCGAGGATAGCCGAACCGCAATTGCTACCGATTAAAGAATTTCATGAATCTTTGATTTAGCATCGATTTTTCATCGATTCTGGCAAGTCATTGAATTATTGTTTTCTATTTGATAATGGTATGGACGAAAAAAAGACGGCTGCAAGAGCCGTCTTTTCCGATGTGCCGGCGCTAGCGCCGGCCGCATCCCGCAGATTAGCGGTTAGCGATGTACATCGTGATTTCGAAGCCGAAACGCAGATCGGTAGCTGCCGGGGTGGTCCATGCCATGGTGGTCTCCTAAATACAAAAAGTTGGTTGTTTGATTTGCCCGCCGATCAGGTCAGCTGGCGTAATGAATCATCTTCGATCCCGTTCCGGCCGGCATCCGCGAAACGCGTAATTCTGTCTAATGAATTTCATGAACGCGACGGCATCGGCATCGGGCTCCCGTCACGCGGCGGGCGTGCTGCTATGATCGGCCAAAACCATGATGCGGCGCGCCATGCACGTTGCCGCCCCGATCACAACGATGACCACTGACACTGCCCACCCGGACGAGCCCACCGGCCTGTCCGAGCCGATTTCTGCCCTGCCTGCCGTCGGCATGAGCCTGCGGCTGAAAATCAATCTGATCTTCTCTTTTCTGACGATCCTGATTTTCTCGGTGCTGATCGCCGTCGAGCTGTCTGCGACCCGCGCCAGTGTGCGTGAAGAAATGGAAGCCTCTGGCCGCATTGCGTCGCAATTGCTGGGCAGGATCGGCGACTATTATGGCGACGACCTCAGCGAGCTGGTCGGATTCCTGCGCGCTACCGGCCGCGTGCGCGCCAATGATATCCGTTTGTACGACAGCCACGGCGCACTGCTGTACGAATCGCCGCCGTCGCAGTACAAGGCCGGTCGCGATGCGCCGGTCTGGTATGCCACCCTGGTGAGGCCGCCGCGGATCGAGCAGGTGATTCGGCTGCGGCAGGCGAATCTGGTGGTCAGCACCAACCCGACGCGCGCGATCCTGGATGGCTGGGACAACCTGCGCGACATACTGCTGGCGCAGATCACGCTGCTGGCGCTGGCCGATCTGATCATTTTCTGGCTGGTCGGTCGCTGGATCGCGCCGCTTGAGCGTATCGAGACCGGCCTGTCCGAGATCGAGCAGGGCGATCATCAGGTGCGGCTGCCGCCGCTGCCCGGCAAGGAGGCCGGGCAAATGGGGCGCGCGTTCAACCGGATGGCGCAAGCGGTCGAGGACAATATCCAGGTGAGACAGGCGAGTGCCGAGGCGCAGGCACGCCTCGATGCGCAGCGCGAATTCACGCAACTGCTGCATGCACGCATCGAGGAAGAACGCGCGGCGCTGGCGCGCGAGCTGCACGACGAGCTCGGCCAGTCGCTGACGGCGATCCGCAGCATCGCGAAATCGATGATGCAGCATCCCGATGTGGCCGGCGGCCCGCTGTCGCGTCATGCGCAGATGCTCTTCGATACCGCCGGCATGACTTCCGACGCGATGCGGCGGATGATCCCGCGCCTGCGGCCCATCCAGCTGGAGGGCATGGGGCTGATCGATGCGGTGCGCGACCTGCTGACCGAGACGCAGCAGAACCATCCGGACGTGAAATTCGAGCTGTCGGTCGGCCAGGCGCTGCCGACGCTGGACGATGCGCTGGAGCTGTCAGCCTACCGTATCGTGCAGGAAGCGGTGACGAATGTGGTCCGACATGCGCAGGCGTCGCGCGCGCAAATAGGCATCGGCATGGAAGGGCCCGTGCTGGCGCTGACCATCGTCGATAATGGCAAAGGTGCCGAGGTGTTGCAGCGAGAAGGCCATTATGGCGTGCGCGGCATGCAGGAGAGGGCGGCAGCGCACGGCGGCGACGTGGTATTCGGTGCCGCAGCCGGTGGCGGACTGGAAGTCCGCGTGCGCCTTCCGGTGAACGAAAGCGGCAAGGGACAGAATGAAAAAAACAATTAACGTAATGCTGGTCGACGACCACGCCGTGGTGAGGTTTGGCTTTCGCATGCTGCTGGAGGCGACCGAAGATATCAAGGTGGTGGCCGAGGCTGATTCGGCGGAAGCCGCCTATCAGCAGATTCCGGCGGCCAAGCCGGACGTGATCGTGATGGATATCTCGCTCGGCGGCACCATGGGCGTGGAGGCGACGCGCCGAATCGTGGCGCGCGACAAGATGGCGCGCGTGCTAGGCCTGTCGTCGCATGAAGACCCGAGCTATGTACGCTATATGCTGAAGGCGGGCGCGCTCGGCTATTTGTCCAAGCGCAGCGCGCCGGACGAGCTGATTCACGCGATCCGGCAGGTCAGCGAAGGGCGCATGTACATCGACACGCAGCTGTCGCAGCGCATGGCGCTGGAAGAATTCAATGGCGAAAAAAGCCCGATCGAAGTCTTGTCCGAGCGCGAGTTCGGTGTCTTCATCCAACTGGCCAAAGGCCTGTCGGTCAACCAGATCGCGGATCTGCTGAACATTTCTCCGCGCACGGTCGGCACGCATTTATATAACGTCAAACAGAAGCTGGGCGTGGCGAATCAGGCCGAACTGACGCTGATCGCGGTGCGGCACGGACTGATCGAGACCTGACGCGCGGACACGGGTGCGGAGAGCCAAACCGTTTCGTTTTGTAAAGCGTGCACCGTCGTTCTGCTGCTCGGGGGGATGATCATGACGCATCATTCACTGAGCCCACAGGAGACACCATGAAACGCCCGGCCATTGCCGGCCTGCTGCTGGCCGCAGCCCTGTCCACTGCACACGCCGGCCCCGACATTCAATGGGGCGTGACGATTTCCTCCGGCATGCCGCCGCCGGTGCGCTATGAGCCGATGCCGCCGCCGCGCGGTGGCTATGTGTGGGTCGAAGGCTACTGGAACTGGAATGGCGGCGCCTACGTGTGGGTGCCGGGCCACTGGCTGCGCGCGCGCGCAGGCTATGTGTACGCGCAGCCGCGCTGGCAGGAAGGGCCGCGTGGCTGGGAATTGCATCGCGGCCGCTGGCAGCGCGGCGGTCATGGTCATCATGATCATCATGATCATGATGATCGTGGCTATCGTGAGCGCGACGGCCACGGCGATCATGGCGGTCCCGGCCACTGCCCGCCCGGACAGCGAAAGAAGGGCAATTGCTGACAGGGTAGCGGCGGCCCGCTGCTCAGGCGCCGGAGCGCTGCTGCGCGGCCTGACGGGATGACGCAATGCCGTGCGGCCCGCTCCAGCGCACGCTGCCGCTGTGCTGCAGCGTCTGCAGCGTCATCGGGCGACCCAGGAAGTAGCCCTGCGCCTTCTCGACACCGAGCTCGATCAGGGTCGCCACTTCAGCGGCCGTTTCTACTCCCTCGGCCACCAGGGTGCTGCCGGTATCGGCGGAAAAGTGGATCAAGGCCGCCGCCAGCGCACGGCGGGCCGGGTCGATGTCGATGTCGCGCGTCAGGCTCATGTCGAGCTTGATGCGGTCCGGCTCAAGGTTGAGGATGTGACGGAAGCTGGCATAACCGGCGCCGGCGTCATCGACCGCGATCTTCAGCCCGCAGTCGCGAAAAGGCCGCAGCCGGCTGGCGATCTGCTCGTAGCGGTCGACGGCCGCATGTTCGGTAATTTCAAGCACCAGCTGACTGACTGAGTCCAGCCCGGACAGCAGCTTGTCGAAGCGCTCGTCGAGGATGGTGTCGGGCGACGCGTTGATGCCCAGGTCGAGATCGGCGCCCAGGTGCGGCAACAGCGACAGCGCGCTTTCGATCGCCATGATCTCCAGCTCGACCCCGAGGCCAACCGTGTGGGCGTCGTTGAACCAGAGATCCGGCGAGCGCGTCGGCGTGGACGAGAAGCGCGCCAGTGACTCGAAGCCGGTAATGGTCGCCTTCTCCAGATCGAAGATCGGCTGATAGACCATGTGGATCGCGTCTTCCTGCAGCAGCTGCAGTGTTCGCTCATGCGTCTGGTGCCGGGTCTGGTTCAGCAAACGCTCGCGCTCGATCATTTTGCCGGCCAGCTCGGCAAACACGCGCATCAGGTTCAGGTCGCGCTGGTTCAGGCTCTCGTCGGCGCTGCGGCTGAAGCAGCAAAACGTGCCATAGACCGAACCGTCCGTCAGCCGGATGGGCACGCTCATATGCGCGCCGACCGGTATCGCAAAGGTAACCGGCAGTTCGGCGGCGCAGGCATTGGTCTGGGCATTGTTGATCAGCTCAGGCATGCGGCCGTCGACCACGCGCGCGCAGTACGAATCTTCCAGCGGATCGCCATTGCCGACCCGTACCGGGTTTTTCGGCCACGACGAATCGACATAGCGGAACACACGCTGGCCGCGCGTGAATTCCGATACGAACGCGACCTCCATTTTCAGGTGCTCGCGCACGGCATGCAGGATGTCCGGCACTGAATTGCCGTAACCGGATCCAAGCTGCATCGAGCTGCTTTCTATCACGCTGCGCAGTTCGCCTTCGGAAGTGGTGGACAGGGTGTCACTAGTCATTGCATGCCATATCGGTCTGGGCCGGACACTTCAGCTGCGGTCCCGGCGGGGTAGCACAAAAGGCGGCCTGAAATGAGGACGTCGCCTGGTGCTTAAATAATGGAATCATTCCATGATGCTTGCCATTTACATTACAAATTTTGTCAAGCAATCGCTCTAAGGTTTGCGCAAACTCAATGAACTCAATTGACCAGAAAAGTGGTCCGAACGTTCAACCCGATCAGCCGGATCCGCCAGATCAATTGCCGACGGCTCCCACCGAGTCGCCGGCGCAGCCGTTGGTCCATCCGTTGGATGGTAGTCAATTTCATAATGTTATCGATGAGCAAGTTTATGCGGAGCTGCCGCCGACGGCGGAAGAGCAACGGCCGCTGAGCCGGCGTCCGCAGAACGCATCGCAACAGCCGCCGCGTCCTGACGATCCGGCCATCTCCGTCGGTCCGACCTGAGCGCGGAGCGCAAGCTGCATTCCGCGCAGCGGCGTCGCCGTAGCTTCGGCAATAAATTGTCGGCGTCCTCCGGGAAGGCAGTGAAGATTGGGTAATATGTCGCTGCAGAAAAAACAGCGCATAGCGCACCGGGCGCAGCGATCGCCGCTATCCGCCGTGATCCCATCCCCCATAAAAATAACAGGAGACAGCAGCATGAATTTCCAGCGAGCGGTGAATATCGCCGACCTTCGAGAAGTCGCGCGCCGTAAGTTGCCCCGCTCGGTATTCGGGTTTATCGACGGCGGTGCCCATGATGAGCGCACGCTGCGCGACAACGAAGGCGATTTTGCGGCGATCCGCTTTGCGCCGAGGATGCTGGTGGATGTCAGCACGCGCAACCAGCAGGTCGAGCTGCTGGGACAGACCCTGAGCTCGCCGATGGTATTCGGCCCGACCGGCATTGCCGGCATTTTGTGGCCCGAAGGCGACCTGTGCCTGGCGCGCGCCACGGCGGCCAAGGGCATTGGCTTTTGCCAGTCGACCACGTCGAACGCCAGCATCGAACAAGTGGCCGAGCGCGGCCGCAAGGGCCACTGGTTTCATTTGTACGTTCAAAAAGATCGTGGGCTGACCCAGTCGCTGGTCGATCGCGCATGGGACGCTGGCTGCCCGGCGCTGGTGCTGACGGTCGACCTGCCGGTGGCCGGCCCGCGCGAGCGCGACATCCGCAATGGCTTCACGCTGCCGCCGCGGATCGACCTCTCGAATGCGTTCGACTATGCGCGCAAGATCGGCTGGCTGATGAGAATGGCCAGCGCGCCGCGCTTCACCTTCGGCAATCTGGACAATCACAACGGCCCGTCGCAAGGGCTGGTGACGCTGGCCGAGAAGATCGGCCAGAACTTTGATGCGTCGGTCAGCTGGAAAGACTTCGAGCAGCTGCGCAGCACCTGGAAAGGTAAGCTGGTGATCAAAGGCCTGCTGCGTGCCGACGATGCGCGCCGCGCGGTCGAGCTCGGCGCCGATGCGGTCGTCGTGTCGAACCACGGCGGCCGCCAGCTTGACAGCGCGCCGTCGGCAATCGCCGCGCTGCCGCCGATCGTGCAGGCGGTCGAGGGCCGCATCCCGGTGCTGATGGACGGCGGCATCCGCCGCGGCAGCGATGTCGTGAAGGCAGTGGCGCTGGGCGCGTCGGCCTGCATCATCGGCCGTGCCGGATTGTATGGGCTGGCGTCGGCCGGTCAGCCGGGCGTGGAACGGGCGATCGACATGCTGCAGCGTGAGATTGACATCACGCTGGCGCTGCTCGGTGTGCCGGACATCCGCCAGCTTGATCGCAGCGCGCTGTTTGACGCCTGATCAGGGACTAATCACTGCCTGGCCAATGCTGATTTGGCGCCAGACCGACGCCGAAGGCTCACCGGTGAAACTTTCACCACGGATGGTTATCCGATGAAGACGTGCATCGCAGGCAAGCGATGCCTTATCAACGGAGAATGCCATGTCCCAGCAAAGCAAACCGACCGGCGCTGCGGCGCCGGTCGCATCCCATCCGTCGCACGAAGATAACCCGGTATCGATCACGCCCAAGGACCTGGAGCCGGGCGACGCCGCCGCCTGCGACCAGATCGAGCGGCGCCTCGATTCGCCCGATCCGGACGAGAGGCAGCAGGAACTGCTGGACGACGCGATCGAACTGTCGTTTCCCGCCAGCGATCCGCCGGCGATCACTGGTGGTGTCACCCGGATCGAAAAGCCGGCCGCCACCTCACCTCAGCAGCCGCGTCCGTGACGCGGCCGCCGCAATCGCCAGCGCCAGCAGCGCAACGAAGCCGATGGCCGCCTGCAGCCCGAGATGGTGCGCGATCGCACCCAGCAGCGGCGGGCCCATCAGGCTGCCGCTGTACGCCATCGTCGCTACGCCGGCCAATGCGACCGTGCCTTCACGGCCGGCGGCGCTGAACACGAAGGGGAACACCAGCGCCAGGCCAAGGCCCGCCACCGCGAAGCCGCACAGTGCCGTCATGGGCCCCGACGCCAACACCGCGCAGCTCAGTCCGGCCGAGGCCAGCAATGCGCCGCCGGCGACCAGCCTGCGCGCGCCATAGCGTGCGCGCAGGCCGTCGCCAAGGATGCGCGCCAGCAGCATCATGGTCGAGAACGCCGCCAGTGACAGCGGTGCGAGGCCATCCGATGCGCCCATGTGATCTTTCATGAAAATCCCGGCCCAGTCGGCAATGCTGCCTTCTGCAATCGCGCCTAACAGGCCGAGCGCACCCAGCACCGCCAGCTCGCCGCGCGGTAGCACGAACGACTTTTTCGCGATCTTCTCGCCGCCGTCGTCGGGCAGCCGGCGAATGCCCGCCATCAGGAGCGGCGCCATCGGCACCGCCAGCAGCGCGAAGTGCTGCAGCGGCGCGATGTGCAACGCTGCCATACCGCTGCCAAGCGTTACGCCGGCCAGACCGCCGGCGCAGGCGCAGGCATGCAGCAGGGACATGTGCGATTTGCCGCTGGCCGTCTCGTGCCTCGCCGCGACGGCATTCATGCCCACGTCGTAGGTGCTCGCGACGAGTCCCAGCATCAACACCGCCGCCATCAGCAGCGGCACGGACGGCGCGGCGCCGATCGCCAGCAGCACCGCGAGCAGCGCGATGCCTGAGATCAGCATCGTGCGCTTGCCGCCGAAGTGCGCCATCAGCCGCGACGACAACGGGAAGGACAGTACGGCGCCAAGGCCGCCCATCAGCAAGATGAACGACAACTGCCCGTGCGACACCTGCACGCCGTCGCGCAGCGCCGGTATGCGTCCGACCCAGGAACCCATCAGCACCCCGAACCAGGCGAACAGCGCCGGCAGCGCAAGACGCTGCAGCAGCGGAAGCAGGGCGGAGGCGGCGGTGGAAGCGGATGCGCAAGCAGGTGCGGTGTCATCAATTGCAGGCAGAACAGAGGTCGCGGACATGGGGGTGAAATTCTTTCTGTACGGAATACCCCCTTTGTTCGTGGCCTACGGAAATAGTTTCTGAGCGGAAGAAAAATTCCGCAGACGCGACGGTTGCGAGCGCGCTTGCCAGGCGGCACGGTCATCGTCGCTATCCATTGAGCGCGGGCAAGCGGCCAGGTCGAACAGTCCGAGCCGATGCGCGGTCTTAAATCATTAGCAGCCGATCAATTTCCGTACGGGCGCCATGGAAACTCTCTTCGTGTTTTCTCATCTGCGCTGGGACTTTGTGTTCCAGCGGCCGCAGCAACTGATGTCCCGGTTGGCGCAGCACTACCGAATCTGCTTCATCGAAGAGCCCTTGTTCGCCGCCGGCGCAGACGCCGCGTGGCAGGCCAGTGAGCCGCTGCCGCAGCTGACGGTGTGGCGGCAGCCGGCGGCCGCCCGAGTGGCGTCGGACAGCGGGCAGCGCAGCTGTTGGGACAGCTGCACGACGCTGCGCGAATTGCTGCAGGGCCTGGCGCGTCGGCAGCGCCATTTGGCCTGGCTGTACACGCCAATGGCCTTGCCGGCATTGGACGCGCTCGACCCGGACACCGTGGTCTACGACTGCATGGACGAGTTGTCGGCCTTTCTGCATCCGCCGCCCGGCCTGATCGCGCAGGAGCAGGCTTTGTTCGCGCGCGCCGATCTGGTGTTTGCCGGAGGCCCCAGTCTGTATGCGGCGAAACGGCGTTTTCATCGCAACGTGCATTGTTTTCCGAGCAGCGTCGATGTGACGCACTTCCGGCAGGCGCTCGACCGCAATATCGCGCATCCCACCTACCGGCGCCTGCCGGGCCCGAAGCTGGGTTTCTTCGGCGTGCTGGATGAACGCTGCGACATCGATCTGCTCGCGGCACTGGCCGATAGCGAGCCGGACTGGCAGATCGTGCTGGTCGGCCCGATCGCCAAGATCGACCCGGCGCGTCTGCCACGGCGGACCAACATTCACTACACAGGTCAACAACCGTATTCCGCGCTGCCGTCTTTCCTCGCCAGCTGGGACCTGTGCCTGCTGCCGTTCGCGCTGAACGAGGCAACGCGCTTCATCAGCCCGACCAAGTCGCTCGAATACATGGCGGCCGAGTTGCCAGTGGTGGCCACTGCCGTGCCCGACGTGGTCGGCCAGCATGCGGACGTAATCGCGATTGCGCATTCGCCTGCAGAATTCATCGCGCACTGCCGGCGCGCACTGGCCATGCCGGACGGTGCGCGCCAGCGGATGATCCGGCGCATGCGCGCCAAGCTGGCCGCAACCTCCTGGGAGGCCACCACGGATGCTATGCGCCAGCTGCTGAGGTCATTTCGCCGCGCGCCCGGCGACCTGGAACTTGGCGGCGCCGGATGAACGACGGCCTCGCGCTGTGGGGCGGCGTCGAGTGCACGATCAACCGCGTGCACGACCGCTATTTCAGCCAGCTCGAGCGCAACGGCCATGCAGCGCGCCACGAGGATCTCGACCGCTTCGCGTCGCTCGGCATTCGCGCGCTGCGCTATCCGGTGCTGTGGGAGCAGGTCGCGCCGGCCGGGCCGGCGTCGGCCGACTGGCGCTGGAGCGACGAGCGGCTCGTCGCCTTGCAGCGGCTCGGCATCGAAGCCATCGTCGGGCTGGTGCATCATGGCAGCGGCCCGCGCGACACCCATTTGCTCGATCCCGGTTTTGCCGCGCGGCTGGCTGATTATGCGGGCGCGGTCGCGGCGCGCTATCCGTGGGTCACGCTGTATACCCCGGTCAATGAACCGCTGACGACCGCGCGCTTCGCCGCGCTGTACGGTGCGTGGTATCCGCATGCGCGTGACGACGCCAGCTTCCTGCGCGCGGTACTGAACCAGTGCCGCGGCATCGTGCTGGCGATGCAGGCGATCCGTCGTATCCATCCTGGCGCGCAGCTGCTGCAGACCGACGATCTCGGCAAGAGCTACGGCACGCCGCCGATGTCGGCGCTGGTCGACTATTACAACGAGCGCCGCTGGCTCGCCTGGGACTTGCTGTGCGGCCGCGTCGGGCCCGGCCATGCGCTGTGGGACGACCTGCTGGCCAGCGGCATAGCGGCCAGCGAATTCGCTTGGTTCCGCGAGCATCCCTGTCCGCCCGACCTGATCGGCGTGAACTACTACATCACCAGCGAGCGCTGGCTGGACCATCGCACCGAACGGTATCCCGACTCCCACGTCGGCCGCTACCGGGGGCAGACGCTGGCCGATATGGAAGCGCCGCGCGCGTTCGCTGTGCCCACACCGGGCATTGCGCCGCTGCTGCGCGAGGCATGGCAGCGCTACCGTATTCCACTGGCCGTCACCGAGGCGCATATTGACGCGCAGCGCGAAGACCAACTGCGCTGGCTCTATGAGATCTGGCGCGGTGCCGAGCGTGTGCGCGCCGAGGGCGTGGACGTGCGCGCCGTCACTGCGTGGGCATTACTCGGCTCATTCGACTGGAACAGCCTCGTCACCATTGAGCAGAATTATTACGAGCCCGGGCCGCTCGACGTGCGCTCGTCGCCGCCGCGCATCACGGCGGTCGCCACGCTCATGCGCGAGCTGGCCACCGGGCGGCGGCCATCGCATCCGGTGCTGTTCGGCGAAGGCTGGTGGCGGCGCCCCGGCCGCTTCCTGTGCCCACCGGTGTCGATACCCGCGATGGACGACTGGGTGCCGTCGCATGCGCCGCTGGCGCGCAGCGCGCAGCCGCTGTTGGTGGTCGGTGCCACCGGCACACTGGGCCGCGCATTTGCGCGCATCTGCGCGGTGCGCAATCTGGCGTTCCGCGTGCTCGATCGAGCACAGGTTGACATCGCCGATGCTGCTGCTGTCGAGCGCGCGATCCGTGAGCACCGTCCGTGGGCGATCGTTAATGCCTGTGGCTATGTGCGCGTGGACGAGGCCGAGCGTGAGCCCGAGCGTTGTCAGCGCGAGAATGTGAGCGGGCCGCTGGTGCTGGCGATTGCCTGCGCGCGGCACGGTGTCAAACTGCTGACCTTTTCCAGCGATCTGGTGTTCGACGGCCAGCACCGCCGTCCCTATCTCGAGAGCGATCCGGTGGCGCCGCTGTCGGTCTACGGGCGGACCAAGGCGCAAGCCGAGCGGCGCGTGCTGGCCGTGGATCCGTCGGCGCTGGTGGTGCGCACCAGCGCGTTTTTCGGGCCTTGGGACAGCGTCAATTTTGTGTCGCTCGCGCTGGCCGCGCTGTCGCAGGGCCAGCCCTTTGTCGCGGCATCCGACCAGATCGTCTCGCCGACCTACGTGCCCGACCTCGTGCACGCCTCGCTGAACCTGCTGATTGACGGCGAACAGGGGCTGTGGCACCTGGCCAACCGTGATGCACTGAGCTGGGCGGCGCTGGCGCGCAAGGCGGCGCGCATGGCCGGCATACCGACGCTGACGCTGCAGGAGCGCCCGACGGCGCTGCTGCACAGCCCGGCGCGGCGACCCGTGTATAGTGCGCTCGCCAGTGAGCGCGGGCAGCACATGCCCTCATTGGAGGACGCGCTGGCGCGCTACCTGCACTTGCGCGCGCAGGCGTCCGAAGAAGACGAGACCGGCCTCGAGCCTTTGCAGGGGCGCATGTGAACGGCCGGCTTTGCAGTCAACAGGAGGCACGATGGCAAGGATAGCGGTGGCCGGCGCCGGCTTCTCCGGCGCCGTGATCGCGCATGAACTGGCGCGCGCCGGCCATGAGATCGATGTGTTCGAGCCGCGCGCGCATGTGGCCGGCAATTGCTTTACCGAGCGCGATGCCGATACCGGCATTCTGTTGCACCGCTATGGTCCGCATATTTTTCATACCGATAATGAGCGCGTCTGGGACTATGTGCGCCGCTTCGATGAATTCATGCCCTTTGTCAACCGCGTGAAGGCTGTCGTGCGCGGGCAGGTGTATTCGATGCCGGTGAACCTGCATACGATCAACCAGTTTTTCGGGCGCAGCCTGGATCCGGCCGGCGCGCGCGCGTGGCTGGCTGCGCAGGCCGAAACATTTCCGCACGCGCCGCGCAATTTTGAAGAACAGGCGCTGGCCGGCATGGGCCGCGCGCTGTACGAGGCCTTTTTTCACGGCTATACGCAGAAGCAGTGGGGCAGGGCGCCGTCGGCGCTGCCTGCCAGCGTGCTGAAGCGGCTGCCGCTGCGCTTCAACTACGACGACAATTATTACGCCAGCCGCTGGCAGGGCATGCCGCGCCACGGCTACACGCGCATCGTCGAGCGCATGCTGGACATGCACGGCATCCGTGTGCATCTCGGCGCGAGGTTCACGCGCGCCATGTGTGCGGACTATGCGCGCGTGTTCTACAGCGGCCCGATCGATGCGTGGTTCGATCACGTCGACGGGCGGCTGGGCTACCGCACGCTCGATTTCAAGCGGGAGACGCATGATGGCGACTATCAGGGCAATGCGGTGATCAATTATTGCGATCCGGAGGTGCCGTGGACACGCATCGCCGAGCACAAGCATTTTGCGCCGTGGGAGAGCCATGCGGCCACCGTCATCAGCCGCGAAACCAGCCGCGATTGCGGGCCGGACGACACACCTTACTATCCGCTGCGCCTGGCCGGCGAAAAGGCGCTGCTGGCGCGCTATGTGGCGCGCGCGCGTGCCGAGCGCCGGGTCAGCTTCGTCGGCCGGCTCGGTACTTACCGCTATCTCGACATGCACGTGACGATCGCCGAGGCGCTGGCCTGGGCCGATCGCTGCAAGGCCAGCGGGCCGGAAGACCTGCCGGCCTTCAATGTCGACCCGCTTGGCTAATCCGGCGCGAACTTTTCAGCGTGAAGTCTCGATGTGGGACAAGCGCCGTACCGCCGCCGGTTTATACTGTGCGACCAGGACAACCATCATCAGAACCATATCGCCATGGCCAGGGTTCACACCCACTATGACAACCTGAAGGTCACGCGCGACGCCCCGCCGGAGGTCATCCGCGCGGCCTATCGCACCCTCTGTCACAAGTACCACCCGGATAAAAACGGCGGCAGCGCGAAAGCGACCCGCACGTTCCAGCTGATCAGCACCGCTTACGAAGTGCTGTCCGACCCCGAGCGCCGTCGCGAGCATGACGAATGGATCGCCCGCGAGGAATGGACCGAGGTCGCCTACTGGGACGGGCAGGAGCGTCGCCGCCGCTCGGGCTGGTCGACGCTCGCCGCCCGCCTGCGCAATGCGCGCGCGATGACGGTGGTATGGACATCGGCAGCGGTATGCATCGTGCTGGTCGCGCTGTACTCGGTGTAAAGGCGCCGATCCGCGAATCAAAAGCCGGCGGCGGGCGCGATCCGTTATAGTGACGCGACCTATTTTCCCCGAGATCCCTGCGTGAGCCAGCCCGCCGAACTGGCCGTCGTCCTGACTGCGCTGGTGCGCATGAGGCTGGTCGACGCCGACGAAACTCCCGTGATGCAGCCGCTGTCCGGCGGCGTATCGTCGATGATCCTCCGCGTTGACACGCGGCGCGGCGCACTGTGCGTGAAGCAGGCTTTGCCCGAGCTGAAGGTGGCGACCCACTGGAGCGCGCCCTTGTCGCGCAACCTTGCAGAGGTTGCGTGGATACGCGAAGTGGCGCGCTTCCTGCCACAGGCAGTGCCGCAGATCCTGGGTGAAGACCCGTCCTCCTACACCTTTGCAATGCAGTGGCTGGCACCTGAACAGCACCCGGTATGGAAATCGCTGCTGCGCGATGGTGTAGCCGAGCCTGCCTTTGCCGCGCAGGTAGCCACGCTGCTGGCGACCATCCATGCGCGCAGCGCGCACCGGCCCGAACTGGCGTCGGCATTCGCCAACGACCAGAATTTCTTCGAGCTCAGGCTCGATCCTTATTTCAACGCGGCTGCGCAAGTGCACACCGATTGCGCACCGGCGCTGTACCGCCTGGTCGAGCGCACCGCGGCCAACCGGCTGGCGCTGGTACATGGCGATATCAGCCCGAAGAACATTCTCGCCGGCCCGAACGGGCCGGTGATCCTCGACGCCGAATGTGCGTGGTATGGCGACCCGGCCTTTGAGGCAGCGTTCTGCCTCACCCATCTGCTGGCGAAATGTTTGTGGCGGCCATCGTCGGCGCAGGCGTATCTGGCCTGCTTCGACGCGTTTACCGATGCGTATTTCGCGCAGGCCGACTGGGAGCCGCGCACCGCACTGGAGGCGCGCATCGCGCAGCTGCTCGCCGGTATTTTGCTGGCGCGCGTGGACGGCAAATCGCCGCTGGAATATCTGGACGACGCCGGCCGGGCAGCGCAGCGCGCATTCGCGCGCCGCTTCATGCTGACGCCCTCCGACTCACTGGCCGCGATGCGTGCCGCCTGGACCAAGGATATCTGCTCATGAATTCGATCAACCCGACCCGTATTGCCCACGTTCGCGCGCGCCGCATCTGGGACTCGCGCGGCCGACCGACCGTGGAGGTCGATGTGCAGCTGGCTGACGGCAGCATTGGCCGTGGCATTGCGCCGGCCGGCGCATCGACCGGCAGTCATGAAGCCGTCGAGCTGCGCGACGGCGGCGACGCCTTCGGCGGCTATGGCGTCAGCAAGGCGGTCGCCAATGTCACGCGCGAGATCGCGCCGGCGCTGCTGGGGCTGGATGCGCGCGAGCAGCGGCAGATCGACAGCCTGCTGATCGCGCTCGACGGCACGCCGAATAAGTCGCGGCTGGGCGGCAACGCGCTGATCGCGACCTCCATGGCGGTGCTCGACGCAGCTGCGCGGTCTGCGCGGCTGCCGCTGTGGCAATACCTGGCGGGCGATGCGCCGGTGACGTTGCCACTGCCTGAGATTCAGATTTTCGGTGGCGGCGCGCATGCGGGCCGCCGCGTCGATATCCAGGATTTTCTGGTCATGCCGGTCGGTGCCGACAGCATTGATGAGGCATTGGCGATGGTGGCCAATGTCTACCGTGCCGCAGGGCAGCTGATGGCCGATGCCGGCAAGCGGGCTGGCGTGGCCGACGAGGGCGGCTGGTGGCCTGACTTCGATGGCAATGAAGACGCGCTGCAGATGCTGGCGCGCGCCATCGACAAGGCGGGCTATCGGAACGGCGAGGTCGTGATCTCGCTCGACATCGCCGCGTCCGAGTTTGGCCGTGACGGCATCTATCGGCCTGCACTGGAAGGCCGTGCTTTCACGACGGACGAATGGATCGATGTGCTATTGGGCTGGGTAGCGAAATATCCGATCCTGTCGATCGAGGATCCGGTGGCCGAAGACGATGCGCCCGGCATGATCGCGTTCACGCGTGCCGCCGGCGCCAGCGTACAGGTGATCGGCGACGACTTCCTCGTGACCAATGCGCAGCGCGTGCGCGATGCGGCGGCAACGCACGCTTGTAATGCGGTGCTGATCAAGCCTAACCAGGCCGGCACCATCAGCGAGACGCACGACGCGCTGATGGCGGCGAAGTCGCTCGGCTATTCGACGATTGTGTCGGCGCGCTCCGGAGAATCGGAGTGCGTGATGATCTCTCACCTCTCGGTCGGCTGGAATGCGGGGCAGCTGAAGGTGGGCTCGTTTGCGCGCTCGGAACGGATGGCGAAATGGAATGAGCTGCTGAGGATTGAGGAGACGTTGGGTGCGTCGGCGTCTTATGCGGGGTTGCGGGCGTTGCCGTTGAAGTGAGCGGCTTTGGGTTTTCAGCGCATTAAAAGCCCGTGCCGGAATTGCTGCAAGCTTCTTTCGATTCGCTCTGAAGCATCTTCCCGATGTCGGATCGCGCCTGTCATGGCGCGAATCAGGCCGGCATGGGCGTCATCAATCAGTCCGTTCAGTCTGACAAGGGTTTTTTCAGTGACGAAGCGGGCAACGTCGAGTCCCAACAGGCATGCGCCGGCCAATTCGGGATCGTGGTCGGCGGCTTCCAACAGCGCATATTCGGCGTCGTACAACCTTCCTGCATTGCCAGCAGCATGGTAGTTGCTCATCAGGTAAAGCAGATCATGAGCATCCTTGGGATTTCCCCGTCCACGATCAGACCAGGCGATCAGTTTCAATACAGCCAGTCCGGGCAGTGAGGCGACGCGACCGGCAAGGCCAGGGGTAAATTCGACGATCTCCGCTGCGGCCAATACCTCGTCATACCCAGCAACGTTCATCACGACTGCCATGTCAGGTGGCCACGCGATTTCGCCGGCGCCGGAAGTCACTCCGCCAAAGGGCAAGAGATCGACGGGATAGCGCGGACTGCCGGTGTCATGCTGGTAATAGACGCGTTGCTTCGATGTGTCGTGCCGAGTAAAACCGGGTGCAGCAGCCAGGCTATTCTTCAGATAATCAAACTGGTCCCAGCTGGCGACGGTAACGGCAAAGTCAACATCGTAGGTCGCTCGCCCTGTCGTAATATCGAAAACATGGGTCATCAGAATATCGCGGGCCGTGGCACCGACGATCATGTAATCAATGCCCGCACGCTCAGTCTCGTGGGTGATTACGCGCAGCACACGTAGCAGGTTTGAATCCAAGGGCCGGTCAGGCCGGACGGAACGCTTCATTTGTCCATTCGTTTCGTATCAGCTGCGCGGCTTCGTCAGCACGCGGATCGAGCGAGGCCAGCAAGTCCGCGCACACCAAGACCAGCGGCGCGATGCCGGGCCTCTGATCCAACCCTTCGTCCCAAAATTTGTCGAGCACTTCCAGCGAGCCGTCGGGATCGGGCTTCGCTCGAAAGGAGGTGACGAGCTTTTTCATCCATGCGTTTCGCGCCGAAGGTTCGACGTAGACGGTTTGGGTTGCGGGCTTGAGATAGTGAGTCAAGCGCTGTGCTGCGATGTCGCCACTCCACACTGCGCCAGAGCTTTCTGGTTGCAGAATCATCCACCAGTCAGGCTCGGGCACGCTATATCGTCGTGCGTTCAATTTCGGGCGCAACTGAATCGGGTAATTGAGTGCCCATTCATCGAACAGCCTTTGAGGTTCCAGTAGTTGTCTCTGTGATGAGCTTCCGCTCCCGATCAGATACCCTCGTCGTTCAAGATCCTTAAGCGCGTTGCTCACCGCGCCTAAAGAAACGCCCACCTTGCCGGCGATTTCCCGATGGGGAGCGGTCACCATCTCCGGCCTGCTCAGCAATGCGAATGCAACGCGCAATCCTGCCTGACTCGTGATATTTCCGGTCGCGCGAACCGGCTGTAGGCCGCGTTTGTGACGCTCGCCGGCCACATAAACGAACAAGCCTGGCCCTTTTAGGTAGGCGTTCCCGTGAGTGTCGATGAACTGCAAGTCAATGTCGCGGCAGTAGCGTGCGAGCTCTCGACTGATGTACGGAATGATGAGCAAGCCTGACTCGGACACTGCCTGCAGTTGATCCCTGATTTTCCGTGCGTGCTCGCGGCGATCCATCGTGGCCTTGCATTCAACGACGTATCGCCTCGCGTCGTCGTTCGCCAGGATGTCGACCACGGCATCGTATCCGTGATTGCGGGCTGAGGCAGGGGCCATGCTGACAAAGCGGGCTTTTATTCCTGTGCCCTCATGCAAAGCCGCCAGAGCCTCATCAATTAGCCTGGCTTCACGGGTTGTTGAAGGGGCTTGAGTGGGCATGGTCAATCCGTTCAAAAAAACTTTATGTTCACGTTACGTGAACATCATCATAAATTGAACGTTCGACTTGTTCAATCTGTCTCGCTGTTCACGTAACGTGAATACCCAGAAAGAATGAACATGGCTAAGAGCGAAGCATCCCTCGAAAATTTACTTTAATGCAATGTATCGGATAAGGACGCCGAGCGAATTGCAAGTTATAGCTTGCAAAGCTGCGTCTTTTAGTGAAAATTGCAAGTTATGACTGACATGATTCGGCTTCCTGATGAGCTAGGGAAAAGATTGCGCGAGCGACGCGAGTCGCTAGGTATGAGCAAGTCTGCGCTAGCCGACAAGGCCGGCAAGGTCCGGGAAGTGGTGTACCGGCTGGAGGCGGGGGAAGACACCACGGTGTCGTCGCTGCTTGCCGTCACGGGGGCGTTAGGGCTGGTCATTCGCCTCGAACCGGCAGGCTTGCCATCCGCAGCTGAAGTGGCAGCCCGATTTCAGGAAGAGGACGATTGATCAAAAAGTGCGACAGCCGGGAGTAACCTTACCGGCAGCTGTCTGACGATGTCAGCGCGGGCAGACCGGTAAAACCTCTTTCCGGTTCACCCCGCGCAAGCCTTCACGCCCGCAGCGCCCGCTTCAGCAGCTTACCGTTCGCATTGCGCGGCAACGGCTGGTCCACGAATACCACCTTCTCAGGCACCTTGTAATCCGCCAGCCTTGCCGCACAGTGTGCGCGCACCGCGTCGGCATCGGCCTGCGCCGCCGGCGCATACA
>JACCDS010620378.1_pt1 | contig 33520 bp, 31 predicted proteins | sample 7446441 | NCBI WGS metagenome assembly JACCDS01 (sample SAMN15323445, study PRJNA562643) | freshwater metagenome | isolation source: river surface water | place: USA:Blue River Watershed | collected 2017-08-17
GCCCGGCGCGCTTCGCGCATAAAGCCTTGGAAAAAGCAGCTTTAGCAGTAAAGCCGGAGTCAGAAATTTCTACTGAATCCTGGGACTAATTTGGGTACAGGGTCAGGAGTCAGAAATTTCTACTGAATCCTGGGACTAATTTGGGTACAGGGTCAGGCTTATTCAATTCCGAGCGGCCCCGAAATGCAAAAAGCCCAACCGGTGAAGGCTGGGCTTTTCTGTATTCTGGCTCCCCGACCTGGACTCGAACCAGGGACCTGCGGATTAACAGCGCCGATGGCTGTAAAAATACCTAATAAAATCAATATATTATAAGGTATTTTTGTTGGCGTGTAATTGTCCGTGTAATTAAAAGTCTATGCCAAAAGTCTTAATGCTTGGATTTTCTGATTGTTAAATTTATTCTTAACATTTACAAGTCGGATTTAAGAAGCTTTGATTGAAATATGGTGCGAAAGGAATTCTATGGAGCAGACCACGCTGTTGTACGACGAGCGATTTTTGGAGAGTTACGCAGGCTCAATCGTTACCGATCCAGCAACGGCGATCGTGGAGCTTGTGGCTAACTGCTGGGATGCATATGCAACGCAAGTTGACATCACTTGGCCCGATTCAACGATACAAAAGCAATTCAAGATAACCGACAACGGTCACGGGATGACTCGAGATGAATTTCGGCATATCTGGAGGACTATTGCCTATAACCGTCTTTCTTCAGGAGGAATGTTTACGAATCCCCCTGCGGGTGTAAGTGGACAGCCGCGTACTGTATATGGGAAAAATGGTAAAGGTCGATTTGCAAGCTTTTGTTTTGCGAATGAATATCAAATCACATCAATAAAAGACGGGCAAAAATTTACTTTTAGAGTTTATCGAACTCAGTCTGATCCTTTGGTTATTGAGGAAGTTTCATTTATAGACAAAGGAGCGAAAGGACATGGGACAGAAATTATTGGTACAGGCGATATTCCAAAGCTTAGGATAACTGAGTCGAAAGCAAGGGAGCTTATAGGAAGTCGTTTTCTGGCAAATCCTGCATTCAAAGTTAAAGTAAATGGAAGCCAAATTACATTTGGCGATATCCCTGAACTTTTGTCAAAAAAAGAAATTGATGTTGCTGGTTATGGAAAAATTTTTATTTTTCACATAGATACAAAAAAATCAGATAAGACAACAAAACAGCATGGTATCGCGTGGTGGGTTGAGGGAAGGGCTGTAGGGGAGTGCAAATGGAGTCGCAGTGATTACGAAAAAGTTCTTGATGGAAGAACTTCTGAAGCGAAACGTTACACATTTATTGTCAAGGCAGATTTCCTCAATAGTAAAAATTCAGTGCTTGAAGATTGGAGCGGCTTTCGCGAAGAAAATGAAGCTTGGAAAAAGACGCGAGAGGTGGTTCAAGACTGTATTAGAAAAATAATACTCGAGGCAGGAAAGCAGGAGCGTGATGCTACCAAAGTGGCAGTAATTGAGCGTGTTGGGAATACTGTCAATACTTTGTCTTTTGCTGGTAAAGAGCGAATTTCAATGTTTATTGATGAGGTTGTTGACAGTTGTCCTAATTTTGGGGAGACGGAAGTAGCTCAGCTGGCGACGATATTGGCTAAGCTAGAAAAAGCTAAATCTCGATATGGATTACTAGATATTTTGCATAAATGTGATCCGAGTGATTATGACGGATTACATGAAATTTTAAGTCAATGGACTGTAGGTATGGCCAAGCTAGTTTTGGACGAAATTCAGAACAGGCTAAAACTTATCGGTGAGTTGAGAATCAAGTTGGTTAAGGTTGGTATTGATGAGGTCCATGAGCTTCAGCCACTTTTTGAGCGTGGTTTATGGATGTTTGGTGCGCAATTTGAATCAATTGACTTTACTTCGAATCTTGGTATGACTCAAGTAATAAAAAAAATATTCAAAGATCCTGTTGGCAAAGGATCGCGAAATAGGCCTGATTTTGTTGTTACTCCTGATTCAAGTGTTGGATTTTATACCCGCCCATCTTATGACGATAATTACGATGAAGATGGTGTAGATCACTTGGTGATCATTGACTTAAAAACTACTGGTTTGAATCTTGGAAGTAAGGAAAAAGATCAAGTCTGGAAGTATGTTAAAGAGCTTCGAGAAAAGGGATATCTGAAAAAAGATGTGAAAATTGATGGCTTTATTCTTGGCGATAAGATTGATCCAAATGAAGGAGACCCACGCCACGAAGGTGATGGTGTAAAAATCTTCCCGTTGCTTTATGAAACTATTCTAAAAAGAGCTGAAAGGCGACTATTAAATTTGCACAGCAAAGTTAAGGATGCTCCCTTTTTGATTGATCAAAAAAATGAGTTAATGAAATTTATTGATCCAATTCTTGTAAGTCAAGGAGATGTTTTTGAGGAGCCACCAGCAGTTTTCTAAATTAAAAAATTCACATCATCAATGATATTTGCAATTCATAATTTGTAATCCAGAAAAGTTGATCCATAAGTTGTATGCAGTACTTCGATGCAATCTTCAAACATTTCTTCTTCCAAAATATCTTCAAGGAACGGGAAAATTGTTTGGATTGAAGTGGGAGTTATGTCCATATAATCACCACTAGCTGTGCGAATTATTGAGTGGGATGCAAATCTATAAAATCCAATTGATGAACAATCTATGCAAAGCCAGCCCCTGACTGCGATGTCTCCAGGATTCATTGTGACCCAATCGGTACAATTTTGATGGCACATAATCGGTTTGGGCTCCCAGTCGTCTTGTTTAACGCTATGTCGTTGAACAGTAATTGCGTTGTGCCGCATGGAATATAGCTGGGCCGCGTGTTTCCTGTGTCTTGCGCTTGGGGGTTCAAGGTAGGTTTGAAATGGTGGCATTTTGTTGATCTTTCAAATCAGTTGATGCATGGCATATACTGTACAAAAATACAGTAAACGTCAAGCTATGCATCCCATCCCCATCCAAGCCGTTCCCGTACCTTTACAGGGCTTTGTTGCAAGTGTTCCTGCGGGTTTTCCATCGCCCGCGGCTGACCATACACAGAAACGGATTGACCTCAACGAACACCTAATCCGTAACAAGGAAGCAACTTTTCTGTTTCGTGTGCGCGGTGACTCGATGACGGGTATCGGCATCTACGAGGGCGATACCTTACTGGTCGATCGCTCAATTGATCCACGCCATAACGTCATTGTCTTGGCTGTGCTGAACAACGAATTCACCGTTAAACGGCTGTATCGGCGTGGTGGAGTCATCAAACTGTTGGCAGAAAATCCCATCTACCCACCCATACAGATTAAGCAGGGGGAAGAGCTTTCGATCTGGGGTGTTGTCACGTTCAACCTACACAAGCTGTACTAGATGTGAAAGCAAAACCCATCCAGCAGCTTGCCCTCGTGGATTGCAATAACTTCTACGTAAGCTGCGAACGTCTGTTCCGTCCCGATCTAGCAAACAAGCCTGTTGTCGTGCTGTCGAATAATGTTATGTGGGGATCAAACTGTAAGTGATAAATTAGCGGGGATGTCACTGGTTGCGAGGGGTTGGTTTAGTAGTCTCGTAGAGACGAGTAGCAGGTGGGGGTCCGGGGGAGGAGCCGGCAAAACATGGGGGCTGTGGATAACTTGACGCTGAAGCGGTGGCGCGATCTGGACGCCATCGTGGTGCTCAACGCATTGGCGGAACACATCAAGCTGGATCGAACCTTCCAGCCGACCGCGTCTCGCCTATCAACTAGATGGATCTTGCATGCCGCCGGCCGGGACTGGGAGATGCTTTGCACTGGCCCCAAGTTCTGGGACACGCGCGCTGAGCGCGGCGGCGGCGGTGCCGTCGATCTGGTCATGCATCTCCACCGAATCCCTTTCAAGGCAGCAGTGGCGCTGCTGAAGGAAAAGGGCCTATGAGGCTCGTCTTCGCCACCGAGGATTTGACGGTCGCCGGACGCTCGTTCGCCGGTTTCCCGTTGCTGATCGATGACGAAGGCTGGCCACTGGAGCCTGCGCAGACCTTCCTGTGGGAGATCCTGACGCATGGCGGCGCCGTGGAAAGCCCGCTCACCTGGGAATCATACGGCCGCTGGCTCTACGATTTCTTCGCGTTCCTGAGCGCGAATCAGCTCGCCTGGGACGCGCCACAGACACCGAACGGACTGAGCGTGGTGGCGCAATACAGGGACTGGTCGATGACCGAAGTAGGCATCAGTCCCAGCACACTGAATAAGCGCCTCAACATCGTCGTGCGCTTCTACGAGTGGTGCAAAGAGAAAAACCACGTGGGACACCTGCCATTCGGCCGCCGTGATGTCCGCATCCCCGGCAAGGTCGGTTTCCTCGCTCACGTCAGCCGCGGGAAGACGATATCGAAGGCAATCGTTCTGGCCAAAGAACAGAAGCCGACGATCAAGCTGTTGACCAAGGACCAAGTGCGGATCGGCTTGCGCCTCGATATGGACGTCAGCCATCGGCTGCTGTTCCACCTGATGGTCCGCGTCGGCCTGCGTTCATGCGAAGCGCGAACCTTTCCTCTGAAATACGCCTTCAATCCTCGCACGCGCCGCGACCTGGTGCCGGGGCAGATGATCCGGGTCAGCCTCGATCCGAAAGACATGCACATCAAGTTCAGCAAGTCGCGCAGCGTCGACGTGCCCTGGTCCCTTATGGAGGATATGTGGTCCTACTCCCTGCATGAGCGGGAAAAGCGCCGGCAGGTATCGGGCGACAAACCTTCATCGCTGATCCTCACGGCCAACGGTACCGAGTTCAGCAAGGATGCCGTGGTCGACGTCATGAAGGCGATCGAAAAGAAAGCCGGTTTCTCGGTACGGGCGCACATGCTCAGGCACAGCTACGGCACCTATACTCTGGCGGCGCTTCGCAAGAATCCTGATTTCGAGGGTGAGCCGCTGCTGTACGTGCGCGATCGAATGGGGCATTCGGATGTGCAGACGACGGCGGTCTATCTGCACCTGATCAACCAGCTGAGCGCCCAAGCGGTGCTCGCTCATGAAGACGAGATTGACAGGCTGTTCACCGGCGCGGCGCAGGCGGAACCACATGAGGATGCCGCGTAATGCCACGCTCAAAAAACTACCGGGCGACTCGATCGACCACGCCAGCGAACGGCCCCGCTGATGTGCCATTCGATCCAGTGATCGAACTCCAGGAAAATCCAAAGAACCATCGGAAAATCGACCTGCGTCCGTACATGGGACAAGGCTACGACGACTGGGTAAAGGCCTTCGGCTCAGTGCTTCGCTCTCTGATTGCCAGCGGCAACTTCACGGTGTCGTCTATCGTCAGCCTGCATTCCAATGGCATCAAGCACTTCATGCTGTTCTTGATCGATGGTCCGTTGCATTTCCCGCCCAAGACGCCGGACAAGCTGAGCGCCTACGACCTGAACAGGTTTGTGGCGCGACTCAAGGTGCGGTACCCAAACGGCTCAACCGCGAAGAACAGCTATGCGGCCCTGAAAACCGTCCTGACCGGCCTGGCTGATTACGGCTTTATCCACACTGCGCTGGGCGACCTACTGCCCGCCAATCCGTTTCCCAAGAGCGAAATCACGCTCGAAGGCGAGAAGCCGCTCACCGCTGCAGAGATGGACCGGCTGGCCAGCGCAGCGAAATCTGATCTGATCGCCATTCATCAAGATAGGTTTGACGGGCCGGATTCGGAGGCGATGGGCGTGCTGGTCTTGATCATTGCCATGCGCACGGGAATCAATGCCACGCCGCTGATGGAAATGGGTCGAGATTGCCTGGCGCCACATCCCTTCATGCCCAGCCTGATGCTGGTCCACTCGATAAAGCGCCGCGGCCGAGGCGCGCAGTCTCAATCCATCCGCCAAACTGCCTTGCACGACAAGCAGACCACCATTCGCATGGACGGTGTCGCGGTGCTCAGGAAGGCGCTGGAAATGTCGGAGAAACTGGTCGACCTGGCGCCCGAGGAATCGAAGAACCGCATTTGGCTGTACCGGCATGGCCAGCCCGGACGCTCGCAAAGCGTGTCGTGTCTCAATACCGGGATGACTTCCGCGGCGTTTCGTAACTTCGTTAAACGCCACGGCCTGCTCGGTGACGACGGCATGCCAATGCGCGTCACGCTGGCCGGCTTGCGTAAGACCATGGAAAACCGGCTATGGAAGCTGAGCGATGGCGACTTGATCACGGTGGCCGCCATCATGGGGCATGCCCCGCAGGTGGCTGACAACCACTACCTCAAGCTGGATGAAGAAACCAAGGCAGAAGGCGCCCGGTTCATCGGTACCGCCTTTGCCGAGGCCCTGCGCGGCGAGAATCTGGCGCCAACGCCCAGCGGCAACTGCCAGGACAGCCTGCACGGCTCACTTGCGCCGAAGGATGGGAAAACGCATTGCGAACAGTTCACACACTGCCTTGGCTGTCCCAGCTATGCCATCGTGGGCTCGCATGCCGACCTGTACCGCCTGTTCAGCTTCCAGGTATTTCTGTCTCGTGAAATCGACTACTTCAATACCGCCGAGTGGGCGGAGTGGCGCGATCATCACCGCAGATTGATCGACCTGATCGACCACTTCACAGAAGACAAGTTCGCCGGCGACCTGGTGGATGGCGCCAAAGCCGCCGCACTGGCAAATCCGCATCCGTTCTGGGCGGTGAAAATCAAACAACTGGGGATGTCGAAATGAGACTTGGCACGAACTCCAGAATCGGATGGAACGTCGCCAAGGCATTCGATTTGCTGGCGGCTCAGCCTGTTACGGCCGCCGGACTATCCATTGAAGAAAGAGACAGCATCGTCATCAGCGCCGTTGCCGACGCCCATGGGAATGAGCATGTGCTAAGTCACTTCGGCGATGCCAGTTGGGATCTGAGGCCGTTTTACCACCAATCGAATGTCTCAGACGGCCACAAGGTCATCGAATGGCCGGAAGACTGCCCGTCGGAGATGGTCAGCGATTGCAAGGCCGTCCTGTACGCATGGTTCAAACGCGGACTGCCTGGTGCCAAGCCGCCAGTGGCAAGGGGCATCTTCTCCGCAGCGCTTGCATCCGCAATTCCTGTCATGCGTTGGTTAAAGCAGCTTGGTGTGGAGCGGTTCGACCAAGTGCAGCCGATCCATGTCAGTAACTTCTACCATTACAGCAAGGTTGAGCTTGGTCTCAGGCCAATGACGGTTTACAACCGACTGCGTATCTTCGATCTCCTGTGGCAATTCAAAATTGAAACGCGGTACCCATTGACGCGGTCCCCTTGGGGCAAATCGAACCTATCCCGATTTACCAACCTCAGAAAGGAGGCGAACGCCGACGCAAAAGACGGCGGTCGTGCCGGGCAGACTGCGATCATCCCGCAAGATGTGCAGGCAGCCGTCTTCAACTATTGCGAGTGTGTTTTAAAGCAAGCGCCTGAAATCCTGAAAAACAGGCATGCGGTGCAATGGGGCGAGAGAGACAGCCAGCTGGTTCAGGTCCGCGACGCGGTGCTTTACATTCTCTCGATCACCAGCGGCATGCGCAACGAGGAGGCGATCGGCGTCGAGTCTGGCGCGTGGCGGAAGGAAACAAGGGATGGGGTCGAATTCTGTTGGGTCACCACGGTCGAGCATAAAACGCTCAAAGGAAAAGTTGAATATCTGGTTCCGGCGCTGACGATTGATGCCCTGGAAATTGCGCGGCAATATGCCGGGCCATTGCAGGCGAAACTTGCAGCCGAAGTCAAGTTGTTGCAGGCTAGGACCACGACTCTCTCTGAAAAAGAGCTCTTGATCCGCTTGGAAAAAGCACGGCGTGATTCAAATAAGATTTTCCTTTGTTTGAGCGGCAAGGGCAATTCCAGGATAGACGCAATGTCAGGTTCTGCCTCAATTAGCGCATTCAAACGCCTGGCAAAAGCTGCTGGTGTGAGCTGGGATCTGCGTCCCCATCAATGCAGACGAACCTACGCCCGTACTATCGTCGAGTCCCGCATGGGACGTGCATCGCTCGTCTTCCTGAAGTGGCAATTCAAGCATTCGAGCATCAGCATGACCCAGCTCTACGCATCGAATCCGCTGCAGGACGCCGCCATCTTCGACGAGATCCTTCAGGAGATGACGTATTTCAAGATGGATCTGATCGACTCCTGGCTTGAAGATCGCCCGCTTACCGGCGGCGCCGGCCGTGAGATCTCGCGCCTGCGCGCCATACCGATCGACAACCGTTCTGATTTACTTGCCCAGACGGCCGCCCAGGTGCATATCCGGGCGACCGGCCATGGCTGGTGCCTGGCCGAAGAAAAAGGATGCGGGGGCGCAGGTCTGTACGAAGCCACGCGGTGTGCCGGCTGCAAGAGCAGCGTGATAGACGAGACGTTCCTTGCAACCTGGCGCGGGATTCTCGACCAGCAGAAAGAGCTGCTGGCGATCACCGATGCGGGACCGGCCGTGCAGCAGCGCGCGATCAGGGAGTTGCGCATTGCCAGCCAAGTCATGAAGGAATTAGGCGTCGACGTCGACGAAAGCACATCACAACAGGGAGTCAAATCGTGAAGGCAGATGAAGGCGCAAAGGCCAAGAGCCGAAAGAGCACAGCCAACCTTATCCAAGGTGCGATCGACCAGCTGCAGGCGGACAAGGCGAAGGTGACGATATCGGCGGTGGCCAAGGTCGCCAATGTCTCTTCGGCGCTGATCCACAACACCTATCCCGACCTTGCAGAGAAGATCCGGGCGATCAGCGGCAAGGCCACGCGCACGCAGCGAGATGAGAAGCATACGGCCCTCATGAAGGAGCGCGAAACCAACCGAACGCTGCGCGCGGAAAATGCTTCCTTGAAGGCAGATTTGGCAAAGCTGGCCTCGGTGAACCAGAAGCTCCTGACCGAGATGGCGGTGGTGAAGGGAATGGCCAGCGGCAAGGTAGTATCGATCCTTCGCCAATCGGCATCTGAAGCAATGTCAGAGGGGTGAAGGATGTACGCCCTCATTGACGGAAACAACTTCTACGTGAGCTGTGAACGGGTGTTCCAACCGCATTTGATTGGACGTCCGGTGATCACACTTTCAAATAATGATGGTTGCTCAATTTCACGCAGTAACGAGGCCAAAGACCTCGGTGTAAAAATGGGCCAGCCGTGGTTCGAGATCCGGCACCTTGAGAAGGCAGCTGGACTCATTGCGCTGTCGTCTAACTTTACGCTGTATGGTGACATGAGCAACCGCATGATGGGCATTGCAGCACAGTTGGGACCCGAGCAGGAAATTTACAGCATCGACGAATCCTTCATTGGCTTGCATGGCGTGCCGGGCGATCTGGTGCAGCGCTCGCATGAGATCCGCTCACGCATCTTGCAATGGGTCGGTATCCCATGCGGCGTGGGGATCGCTGCAACGAAAACGCGTGCCAAGCTGGCTAACCACATCGCCAAGACGGCCGAACGCAAGCCTGGCAGTTACCCGCCTGAGCTGGCACAAGTCTGCAATCTTGAAGCACTTCCGGCATCGGACTTCGACGCCATCCTGGCGGCGACCAACCTCGGCGATGTCTGGGGCGTCGGCCGGCAGATTGGCAAACAGCTCAAGGCACTGGGTGTACACACCGTACTGGATCTGACGCGTCTGTCGCCGACGATGGTGCGGAACCGCTGGAACGTCGTCCTGGAACGCACAGTGCGCGAGCTGCAGGGAGAACCATGTATCGCGCTTGAAGATGCGCCTCCGCCAAAGCAGCAGTTTGCCTGCACGCGCAGCTTTGGCCAGCCGATCTCGACCTTGCCGCCGCTTGTAGAGGCAGTAAGCAATTTCGCCAGCCGCGCCGCTGAGAAGCTGCGCGAACAAAACAGCGTCGCCGGGGAGCTGCTGGTCTTCGCCCACACTTCACCGTTTCGGGAAGGCCCGCAATTCTCCCGCCAGACAGTGGTCAAGCTGGTGCGACCGACCGCAGATACACGAGTCCTGATCAAGGCAGCAAGCGATGGTATCACCAGCATCTATTGCCGCGGCTACCAGCTGATCAAGGCAGGCGTGATGCTGCTGGATATCATGCCGGCGACCATACGGCAGGGAGAGCTTGATTTCGGGGATGACGATTCTCCCAGTAGGGCCAAGCTTATGGCGACCATGGATGCGCTCAACCAGCGCTTCGGTAGAGGTACCGTCGGCATCGCGGACGCTGGACTGCCAAAGTCGAGTCGGGCGTGGACGATGAAGCAAGAGCGCCTTTCGCCCCAATATACGACCAAGTGGACCGATCTTCCTATTGTGAGGGCGGACTGACCTGATATAGCCAAGTTTGAGATGGATTAGCGCACTTGGCCGGCAGCTTTTGCCAGCACACCGGTCATTTGCACCATTTTTCCAACATGCAACAATCGGCCAAAAGCGGACGCTCAGTTGTGCTGCTTATCTACTTCGCGGTAATGTTCTAGCATTATTGCGCGACCACTGTCGGCATGCAGCTACTAGCGTCAAATTTGACTAGACGAGTATGGCGCGTTAGACAACGCTACCAGTCTAATGCGAGTAACCGTTTGGCCATGCGAGGCCAGCAAAGCCGGCTGATGTCCTCACGAGCCGCCCAACAAAAGTCATCCACTTCCGGCGTCAGTTTGCCGGTGACGTGATGTGGAAAGTGGCTAGTACATATCAAATGACCAAGGCTATCTAAGTTCTCCGATGCGTGGACCTTGTATAGATGCAGACGCTTGTCAGGGCGATAGTCGTAACTGCCTATTTCTTCAAACAAGTCTTCAGTGAACACCAGTCCGGTCTCCTCGCGCAGCTCCCGTCTTGCTGCTTCGAGCGTTGATTCGCCAGGATCTTGCAGACCTTTCGGGAGGTCCCAATTCTGGGTGCCTGTTACATGACAAAGCAGCAGTTCCCCACGCTTGTTAATGACCAGCGTGCCGCAACTGGTTGCTTTTACTTTCTTAGGCGATGTCTTGGTTACTGATGCCATTCAGTCCAGTTGTCCTTGTGCTTATTGCTCGGCGTGGCACGCGCAATCGTGATTTCCCGCGGATTCAGACAAATTTTGTATGATGGCGCACTCCTGAACGGTGTGAGTCTCACCACATTGCTGACGCAACGTCGTTAGCTGAGTTTCTAACGCAAGCAACGCTTCCATCTGGGTGCGGATGCGCTCAATGTGATGGTCCAACAGCGCATTCACGCCCTGGCACTCAGCCGTCGGGTTGCTTTTGAGATCGAGCAGGACGCGAACGTCGGCCAGCGGCATTTGCAGCGACCTACAGTGTCGGATGAACTGGAGGCATTCCTGGTGTTCCTCCATGTATTCACGATAACCGGCAGCATTTCTGACCGGTTCTGCCAGTAAGCCGGATTTCTCGTAATACCGAATGGTTTCGACGTCTGTACCGGTACGTTTTGCCAATTCACCAATGCGCATGGCTCTCTCCACAAAGTGCTTGACCCTGTAGCGACTACGGGGTGTTTAATGCATGTTACATCATTATGCACAGAGGCATCCCATGCCAAAAGATATGGAAGTAAAGTCAAGTTGCTGTTCTGACGGGCAATGCACAACCTCATTCCAGACCTCACTTCAGTCGCAACCAGCTTTGGCTGGCACACGATCGACCCAGTACCATATCCAAAACATGGACTGCCCAACGGAAGAACGGCTGATCCGTAACAAGCTCGAAGGTCTGCCTGGAATTGTGCGCCTGGATTTCAACCTGATGAGCCGGGTACTGAACGTTCATCACACCCTGGAAAGCCAGGAGACGATCCTTGGGGCGCTAAAAGCCATCGGCATGCAGGCCGAGTCGCTACGGATAGATACCCCTGGTGCATCGGCAAGTGCTGATACTGCTACCCTCAGTTCAACACAAAAAGTCCTATTGGGTATCTCCGGTATTGCGGCTACTGCAGCTGAAGTATTTGCGTGGACCATGCATACAGATACCTCTCTGCTCGTGATTGCCTTGGCATTGATATCCATTGTGATGGGTGGATTGCCGACCCTCAAAAAGGGGTGGATTGCACTGAGGACCTTCACGCTTAACATCAATTTCTTGATGAGTTTGGCGGTGGCGGGGGCGATGGTGATTGGCCAATGGCCGGAAGCTGCGATGGTGATTTTCCTGTTTGCCGTCGCGGAGTTGATCGAAAGCCTCTCATTGAACCGGGCGAGGAACGCTGTACACGGATTATTGAAGTTGGCGCCCGATGTGGCCACGGTGCGATCTTCAGGCGGTAGCTGGGATACGGTGCCAGTTCAGTCCGTGGATGTGGGTGACCTCATGCGGGTAAAACCCGGCGAGCGCATTGCCCTCGATGGCGTCGTGGTGTCCGGCGAGTCTTCCGTTAATCAGGCCCCGATTACCGGTGAAAGCATGCCGGTCGATAAGCACCCGGGAAGCACCGTCTATGCCGGCACCATCAATGAACGTGGGGTCCTGACTGTGCAGGTGTCCACCAATAGCGGCAACAGCACGCTGGCCAAGATTGTTCGGGTCATCGAGGAAACGCAAAGCAACCAAGCACCGACCCAACGCTTCGTGGACAGCTTTGCCAGATATTACACGCCAGCCGTCGTAGCGGCCGCAATTCTGGTCGCAATCGTGCCAACACTGGTATTCGGCGCGCCTTTTACACCGTGGCTGTACAAGGCGCTGGTCATGCTGGTCATTGCGTGCCCGTGCGCACTCGTTATCTCGACACCTGTAAGCATTGTGAGCGGCCTGACCGCGGCGGCTCGCCGCGGGATTCTCATCAAGGGCGGGCAATTCCTGGAGGCAGGCTACCAGCTGAAAGCTATTGCGGTCGACAAGACAGGAACGCTCACGCAAGGCCTTCCCGCTGTGACTGAAGTCAAGGCAGTGAGCAGCCTGATGCACGATGACGTCCTATTGCTAGCTGCCAGTCTGGATGCGCACTCTGACCATCCGCTGGCCACCGCCATCGTCAAGGCAGGACCGGATGCATCGCTACACAAAACAGTCTCGAAATTTGAGGCGCTGCCAGGGCGCGGCGTGAAGGGTGAAATCGATGGAACCACGTACTATCTTGGGAACCATCGGCTGATCGAAGAACTGGCTGTCTGCTCTCCCGCCATTGAAGCAGAGGTGCAACGTCTGGAAGAGCAGGCGCAAACCGCGATCCTGTTGGCAACGAAGGGAGGGCCACTAGGCATCATTGCGGTGGCGGATGTGCTTCGGTCCAACGCCGCGCAGGCCATCGCTGACCTCAATGCGTTGGGCATCACGACGGTCATGCTGACCGGTGACAATACCCTTACCGCGCAGCGTATTGGCAAAGATGTTGGTATCGCGCTGGTCAAAGCGGAATTGCTGCCAGAGGATAAACTGGAACAGATCGGCCAACTTCAGGCCCAATACGGCAAGGTGGGTATGCTGGGCGATGGCGTGAATGATGCACCGGCCTTAGCACAGGCGGAAGTGGGCTTTGCCATGGGGGCAGCGGGCAGCGATACCGCCATCGAAACGGCGGATGTCGCGCTCATGGATGATGAATTGGATAAGTTACCTGCCTTCATCCAACTGAGCCGCGCCACGCGTCGAATTCTTGTGCAGAATATCGCCGTTGCGCTGGGTATTAAAGCAGTCTTCTTTGCCTTAGCTTTAGCTGGTGTCGCGACATTGTGGATGGCTGTATTTGCGGATGTAGGGGCCAGCCTGTTAGTGGTGTTCAACGGCTTGCGTTTGCTTCGGCAAGCTCAAAAGGAAACACTAGTGACGCCAATATTGCCCTCTTGAATCACGTGGCTGGCCAGGTTAAGTAGGCTAGAAATATTGATATGGCAGAAAGAAAATAAATATAACTCTATGCGATCGATGGTCTGTCCTGCGCGTCGCTCCAAAAATGTTATTATTTCACCCGTGAAAAAACTGCTCATGATCTTGCTGCTGACGATTTTGCCGCTCCAGTATTCCTGGGCAGCGGCGGCCGTCTATTGTCAGCATGAGCAGGGTCATGCCTCTCACTTTGGCCACCATAGCCATCAGCATCAAGGGCATTCCGACCAATCGGAAGCTGACGGCAAAAGTAAGGTGAAGCAATTCCATAGCGATTGCGAATATTGCCATTTCTTTGGCCAATCCCCCTTTATCGCTGCGGCACCGACGGTTGCAGTAACTGCACCCGGACACCACCCGGCGCTTTTACTCCAATCTTTCACCTCGCACATCGAAGATGGCCCCAGAAGGCCAGACAGAAGTCTCGTCGCATAACGCGACGAGACGCGCTGCTATTTCCTTAACTCGTAGTAATCGCTGACGTCTCGTCGAATTCCTTCCATTTACTAGGAGAATTCGATGTACCGGTATTTATTGCCATTTAGTCTAGTGGCATTCGGTTTGCCCCTTAGTGCGCAAACCTTACCTCCCACAAGCAGCAGTATTGAAGCGCCTCAGGCGCATCCGAACCGCATTGCCGAAGCGGCAGGCCCCTTGACGCTGCAGGCAGCATTGAACATGGCACTGAGAGCCAATTCCGAACTGTCGGCAGCCCGATATGAGTTACAGGCAGTGGAAGCCTCGGTGTTGCAGGCCGGCGTATTGCCCAATCCCGCTCTAGAAGTTGGCGTGCTAGATACGCGCAAGGAGACGCGCGAAACCACCGTGCAACTGAGCCAGCCTATCGAGCTGGGCGGCAAACGTGCGGCACGGGTAGAAGCGGCAGAACGGGGACGCGACGCCGCCCTGGCCGAACTCAACGCCAAGCACGCCGATATTCGTGCGGCCGTTATTACAGCATTCTTTAACGTCCTTGCAGCGCAGGAACGGTTGAGCCTTGCGGAAAACTCCGCGGAGCTGGCAAAACGTGCAACATCCGTGGCGTCGCGACGTGTTGCTGCCGGCAAGGTTTCACCCGTTGAAGAAACCAAGGCCCGGGTGGCCGAAGCGAGCGTTCGTTTTGAATTAACACAAGCCAAGAGCGAACTGGCCACCGCACGCAATCGACTGGCCGCCTTATGGGGCAGTCCAACTCCCCGCTTTGAGCGCGTGGAAGGCCGGCTCGATGCCTTGCCGGCGTTGCCGGAGCGGATGGCTTTGTCCCAGCGGCTGGCCGCTTCACCAGCACTGGCCAGGGCGCGGCTCGAAGTCGATCGCCGACAGGCACTGGCCCAGGTTGAACGCAGCCGGCGCATTCCCGATATCACGCTCAACATGGGCGTCCAGCGCTCGGAAGAGCTGGGGCGCAATCAGGCCATTGTGGGGGTGTCGATCCCCTTGCCGTTTTTTGACCGCAATCAGGGCAATATCCTGGAGGCGCTGCGGCGTACTGACAAGGCGCGCGACGAGCTTGCCGCCACTGAAACTCGTTTGACCAACGAGCTTGCGCAAGCCTTTGAACAACTCGATGTCGCCCGCCAGGAATCCAGCGCCTTGCAGCAGGAGGTCTTGCCCGGAGCGCAAAGTGCCTATGACGCCGCAACTAAAGGCTTCGAAGCCGGCAAGTTCAATTTTCTCGAAGTACTGGATGCACAGCGCACACTGTTGCAGGCCAAATCCCAATATCTGCGCGCGCTCGCTGAAGCACACCGCGCAGCAGCCGAAGTCGATCGGCTCGTGGGTACACCTTACGCGCCCCCAAGCGGCGCAATGACTACCAGGGAACAACAATGAACAGGAAACAAATCATCACGATCGTTGCCATGATCGTAGCGGGGGTGCTGTTTGGTGCGTACGTTTTATTGCAGGACAATCGCAATAGCCAAGGTGAAGCCGCCGGGTCGGCGGAAAGTGGTGGCCATGGGCATGCCAAAGACCATGGCGATACCGAGCATCATGGCAGCAAGCAATCCAACGAGCATGACGATGAAAAAGGCCATGCCGATGCCGAGCATCATAAAGGCAGTGCAGCCAAAGGTCCGCATGGCGGCCAGCTCTTTACCGAAGGGGATTTTGGTCTGGAAGCCGTTCTGGAGGAAAAGGGCGGCGAAGCACGATTCCGGCTCTTTCTGAGCGAGAAGGGCAAGCCGCTGCCGCCTACGGCGGCAAAAGTGTCGGTCACGCTCACTCGACCTGGCGGCGACAAGCAGGAAATTGCCTTCGCGCCTGAAAAGGATGCCTTGGTGAGCACCGCCCCGATTGAGGAGCCGCATGTATTCGAGGCGACGATTACTGTCCAGCGCGGCAATAGCTCCTATCTTTTCACCTTAAGCAAGGAAGAAGGCAAGATTGAATTGACTGATGCTCAGATTAAATCGAGCGGCATCACCTTGCAAACCGCGGGCGCAGCACGGATCAAGAGTGGCTTGCAATTGCCTGGCGAAATACGCTTCAACGAAGACCGCACGGCCCACGTTGTTCCGAGAGTAAACGGCATCGTTGAAGCAGTACCGGCCAATCTAGGCCAGCAAGTCAAAAAAGGCGCCATTCTCGCTGTCATTTCCAGCACGACCTTGTCTGAGCAGCGCAGCGAACTGCTGGCAGCCCAAAAGCGTGTAGAGTTTGCGCGCACCACGTATGCGCGGGAAAAGCAGCTGTGGGAAGACAAAATCTCGGCCCAGCAAGATTACCTGCAAGCGCAGCAGGAGCTGCGCGAAGCGGAAATTACCTTGCAAAATGCTCAGCAAAAGCTCAAGGCGCTGGGCGCGAATCCCTCGAATTCCGGCGGGTTGAATCGTTTTGAAATTCGTGCGCCATTCGATGGGATGGTCGTGGAAAAGCACATCACGCTCGGTGAAGCGGTCAAGGAAGATGCCAGCATCTTTACTTTGTCGGATTTGAGCACGGTCTGGGCAGAAATCGTTGTGCCGGCCAAGGATCTGGACAAGGTGCGTGTCGGTAGTGAGACGGTGGTGCGGTCGACCACCTCGGATGCCAAGGCCGCCGGAAAAGTGGCCTATGTCGGATCGCTGATTGGTGAACAGACGCGTTCGGCGAAAGCCCGCGTCGTGTTACCCAACCCGCAAATGGCTTGGCGGCCGGGCTTGTACGTCAACGTAGAGCTGACGGCGAATGAAGCAGACGTGCCGGTCGCGGTGACCACCAATGCCATTCAGTCGGTCGAGGACAAGCCGGCCGTGTTCCTGCGCGTACCGGGTGGCTTTGTCGCCCAACCGGTCACCACCGGGCGCACCGATGGCAAGTTGGTTGAGATCGTCAAGGGGCTCAAGCCTGGCGCCCAATACGTTGCTGCTGGCAGTTTCGTCATCAAGGCGGAACTCGGCAAAGGCAGCGCAAGTCATGAACATTGATGCGGAGATGATCAATCATGTTTGAACGCATCATTCGTTTCGCCATCGAGCATCGATGGCTGGTCATTTTGGCTGTGCTCGGTATGGCAGGTTATGGCATCTACAGCTATCAAAAGCTGCCGATCGATGCCGTGCCGGATATCACCAATGTACAGGTGCAGATCAATACCTCGGCGCCTGGTTACTCGCCGCTGGAAACCGAGCAGCGCATTACCTTCCCGATCGAGACGGTCATGGCGGGCTTGCCGCATCTGGAACAAACCAGATCGCTGTCGCGCTATGGGTTATCCCAAATCACCGTTATCTTCAAGGATGGCACCGATATTTACTTTGCGCGTCAACTGGTCAATCAACGGATACAGGAAGCGCTCAGTAATCTGCCGCCCGGCATTGTGCCGGCGATGGGCCCGATTTCCACGGGGCTGGGCGAGATTTATCTGTGGACGGTCGAAACCGAAGAAGGTGCCAAGAAACCGGATGGCACACCGTATACCCCTACAGATCTGCGGGAAATCCAGGACTGGATCATCAAGCCGCAATTGCGTAATGTGCCGGGCGTGACGGAAATCAATTCGATCGGCGGCTATGCCAAGGAATATCTAGTCGCGCCCACGCCGGCCAAGCTCGCTTCCTATGGATTGACCTTGGAAAGCATTGTGACAGCGCTGGAAAAAAATAACGGCAACGTGGGGGCCGGTTACATCGAGCGGCGCGGCGAACAATACTTGATCCGGGCTCCTGGACAGGTGCGCACCCTCGAGGATATCCGCAATATCGTTCTGGCCAATATCCAGGGCACGCCCGTGCGGATTCGCGATGTGGCGGAAGTGGAGATCGGGAAGGAACTACGCACTGGTGCCGCCACAGAAAATGGCCGGGAAGTGGTGCTTGGTACCGTTTTCATGCTGATTGGCGAAAACAGCCGCACCGTATCGCAGGCGGTCGACAAGAAAATGGCCGAGATCAATCGGACCCTGCCCGAAGGCGTCAAAGCCGTGACTGTGTATGACCGCACGGTTCTGGTCGACAAGGCGATCAACACGGTGAAGAAAAACCTGCTCGAAGGTGCGGTGCTGGTGATTGCCATTTTGTTTCTGTTTCTTGGTAATCTCCGTGCGGCGCTCATCACGGCCATGGTCATACCGCTGGCCATGCTGTTCACCTTCACGGGCATGGTCTCGAACAAGGTCAGTGCTAACCTGTTGAGTCTTGGCGCGCTCGACTTCGGCATCATCATCGATGGTGCGGTCGTGATCGTAGAGAACTGTGTGCGCCGCCTGGCGCATGCCCAGGCCCATCACGGACGCCCATTGACGCGAACGGAACGCTTCCATGAAGTGTTTGCCGCTTCCCAGGAAGCACGCCGCCCGCTCATATTTGGCCAATTGATCATCATGATCGTGTATTTGCCAATCTTTGCGCTGACGGGCGTGGAGGGCAAGATGTTCCACCCGATGGCATTTACCGTCGTGATTGCCTTGGTGGGGGCAATGATCCTGTCGGTTACCTTCATTCCGGCGGCGGTGGCGCTCTTTATTGGCGAGCGGGTCGCCGAAAAAGAGAATATCTTGATGCGGTTTGCCAAAACGCGCTACACGCCTTTGCTGGACCGTGCGTTGGCGAACAAGCCGGTGGTCTTGACGTTTGCCGGCATCATGATTGTGCTGTCCGTTTTGATCGCCTCGCGGATGGGGAGTGAATTCGTCCCGAGCTTGAACGAGGGTGATTTCGCCATTCAGGCACTGCGCATTCCTGCTACCAGCCTGTCGCAATCGGTGGCCATGCAGCAGCAACTGGAAAAGACGCTCAAGGAAAAGCATCCGGAAATCGAACGTGTCTTCGCGCGTACCGGCACCGCGGAAGTGGCATCCGACCCGATGCCGCCGAATATCTCGGATGGCTACATCATGTTGAAGCCGCAGGATCAATGGCCGAAGCCAAAAAAGACACGTGACGAGCTACTGGCGGCAGTGCAGGAAACCGTCAACGCCTTGCCCGGCAATAGCTATGAGTTCAGCCAGCCTATCCAGTTGCGGTTCAATGAACTGATTTCGGGCGTGCGCAGTGATGTCGCGGTCAAGGTGTTCGGCGACGACATGGAAGTGTTGAACGATACCGCTGCAAAAATCTCGGCTGCACTGCAGCAGGTACCGGGTGCAAGCGAAGTCAAGGTGGAGCAAACGACCGGCTTACCTATGTTGTCAGTCAATATCGACCGGGAAAAGGTGGCGCGCTATGGCTTGAATGTCAACGATGTTCAGCAAATCCTGGCTACCGCCACCGGCGGCCGCGAAGCCGGTACGCTGTTTCAGGGGGACCGGCGGTTCGATATCGTGGTCCGATTGCCGGAAGAGTCGCGCAGCGACCTGGAGGCGTTGCAGCGCCTGCCGATCCCGTTGCCGCAGTCGAACGGCAGCGACGCGTCGACGCATTTCATCCCCTTGGGAGAAGTTGCCAGTCTTGACATTGCGCCGGGGCCGAACCAGATCAGCCGTGAGCAAGGCAAGCGGCGCATTGTGGTCAGCGCCAATGTGCGCGGGCGGGATCTCGGATCGTTTGTGGCAGAAGCGCAGCAGCGCATTGAGCAGCAGATCAAGGTGCCATCCGGTTACTGGACCGTCTGGGGCGGCCAATTCGAAAACCTGCAGTCGGCCACGAAACGCCTGCAAATCGTGATTCCCGTTGCCCTGTTGATGGTTTTCGTATTGCTGTTTGCGATGTTCAATAACGTCAAGGATGGCTTGCTGGTATTTACCGGCATCCCGTTTGCGCTGACCGGCGGCATTGTCGCGTTGTGGCTGCGTGGCATACCGATGTCGATCTCCGCGGCGGTCGGCTTCATCGCCTTGTCGGGCGTGGCAGTACTGAACGGCCTGGTGATGATCGCCTTTATCCGCGGTTTACGGGAAGAGGGGCGTTCACTCAGTGAAGCGATCCGGGAAGGTGCCATCACCCGGCTACGCCCAGTGCTGATGACGGCACTGGTGGCGTCGTTGGGCTTCGTGCCGATGGCCATTGCCACCGGCACCGGCGCGGAAGTGCAGCGTCCGCTGGCGACGGTCGTTATTGGCGGCATCCTGTCGTCGACAGCGCTGACGTTACTGGTCTTGCCGCTGTTGTACCAGATCGCGCATCGCCGTGACGAAAACGAGGACCAAAATTCCAGTTCAGCGAAGCCGTGGATGAAACGGCTCGCATTCTGGGCAAGTTAATTCCACCAAATCAGGATAGGAGGTCGGACCATGGGCGCAGGACATTCTCACGCGGTACCTGGAACGCAGAACGAACGGGCATTGCGTTTTGCGCTCCTGTTAACGACAACCTTCCTGATTGCGGAAGTAGTCGCCGGTGTCCTAACCGGAAGCTTGGCACTCATTTCAGACGCCGCGCACATGTTTACCGATGCAGCGGCACTCGCGATTGCACTGGTGGCAGTACGCATCGGCAAGCGGCCGGCAGATAGTCAGCGTACGTTCGGCTATTACCGCTTCGAGATCCTGGCCGCAGCGTTCAATGCCATCTTGCTGTTTCTGGTGGCAATCTACATTCTTTTCGAGGCGTATCAGCGCCTGAAAAATCCACCCGAGATCCAGTCGACGGGGATGCTGATTGTTGCGGTGCTGGGCCTGGGCATTAATTTAGTCAGCATGCGTCTGCTCAGCGGTGGAAAAGAACGCAGCCTGAACGTGAAAGGCGCTTACCTGGAAGTTTGGAGCGACATGCTAGGCTCGATCGGCGTCATTATCGGCGCGCTGATCATTCGTATCACTGGTTGGAGCTGGGTGGATTCGCTGGTTGCAGTCGCTATTGGCTTGTGGGTGCTGCCGCGAACCTGGCTGCTGCTGAAGGAAAGTCTGAACGTCTTGCTCGAAGGTGTACCGGAAGGCATCGGCCTGGACCAAGTGCAGCAAGCCATTCTGGCAGTGCCGGGTGTCCAGAGCCTGCATGATCTGCATGTGTGGACGATATCGAGCGGAAAAGTCAGCCTGACCGTGCATGTCGTTTGCGCGGCTGCGGAAGTGCCGAATGACCGATTGCTGACAGCGATCAGTTCGATGCTGGCAACGCAATTCGACATTCATCATTCAACCGTGCAACTGGAACAAGAACCCTGTGAGCAGGCGAATGAACTGCATTCGTTCAGTCCAGCATCGCAGGATGAAAAAGAACCCCATTCCCATTAACCTTGAAGAGAAGCCGTGTATGAATCTGAAAAAACGCCGATTACTGGCGACCTTAAGTACGCTGACGATGTCCATGACGCCAAACCGCTTTATGATGGCGTCATTACCGTAGTCAAGGATATTCACTACGAGTTAGTCGCCAAGCCGGACAGTATTGCCTTGTATATTGCAGGCCATGGCAAACCGGTCAAGGCATAAGGCGTGGATATTTTGGTCCTGCTGCTTTCGAAGTCGCTGCCGGCACCAATGTCTGCTATGGGTCGATTTCCGCCAGTCAACTAAATTTGTGCAATAGCTGCTTCATAGCGTATTTCTGCCGGTAGTTATAAGCACCGAACTGACTGCTTATGACGTCGAACAGGCTGCTGCCATTGCCTAGAATATGCAGCGCGCAAATGGGCGAAAAGCTAGAAATATGTAAGCGAAAAATGCTGTTAGTAAATCAATGAGTTGCGAAATACTAACAGTTAGCATCATTCATACACAATGACGGCTGCGTGGTGTCCCGATCAAATGAAGCCAAGGCTATTGGTATCAAGATGGGGGAGCCTTGGTTTCAGGCGAAGGCGCTGGCAGAAGAGCACAACATTCTGGCGCTGAGTTCGAACTACGCCTTGTATGCCGACCTGTCCAATCGCGTGATGAATCTGCTGGCCGAGTTCTCGCCAAGGCATGAGGTCTACTCGATTGATGAGTGTTTTGTCGATCTTACGGGCATGCCAGAGCTACGGGCGGTCACCTATGCCATGCGTGAAAAAATCATGCGGTGGACGGGTATTCCTGTATGCGTCGGAGTGGGACCGACAAAGACATTAGCCAAGCTAGCGAACTTCGTCGCCAAGAAACACCCACGGTCAAAAGGCGTTTTCAATTTCAATGCCCTGACCGAATTGCAGAAGGCGAAGCTGTTATCGCGCATACCAGTTGATGAGGTATGGGGAGTAGGGCGCAAGCTTGCTCCACGACTGGCTGAATACGGCATCCAAACAGTCCAGGATATCAAGCAAGCTCATGCGCCGACTTTAAGATCAGAATTCGGTGTGGTCGTCGAAAAGATTCAGCGTGAACTACAGGAAGTGGCCTGCATCGGCATGGAAGAGGTCACACCAGCGCGGCAGCAGATCATCGCCAGTCGTAGCTTTGGAAGTCCTGTATGCGATGTAGCTTCTTTGAAGGCCGCGATAGCTTTGTTCGTTGAAAACGTCTGTGCCAAGCTGAGAGCACAGCAATCTCATGCCGCAATGTTGCAGGTGTTCTTACGGACCAATCGATTCCGTCCAGAACTGCCGCAGTATCACCCATCAATGGCCGTACCACTGGTTACGCCAACAGACAGCAGTCTCATTATCAATCGTTGGGCAAGTGTCTTGGTCGACCAGATATGGCGGCCTGAGTACGCCTACAAAAAAGCTGGGGTGATGTTGAGTGAAATTACGCCGAACACACAGGCGCAAGCTGATTTTTTTGCCGAAGTTGAACAGGCTGAAGAATCAAATTTGGTGGCTGTGCTAGATCGATTGAATCAGCGGTTTGGGCGAGGGGTGATCAGGATTTCTTCGCAAGATGCTGGAGCGGAATGGGGGATGCGGCAGGAGCGAAAGTCCCCTAGCTACACCACGAACTGGTCAGAGTTGCCTCAAACGACATAGTACGATCGTTGGAGATGCAATATCTACATCATTGCCCAACTCATCTAATCGGACTAATGTTGAAGATGCTGATTAATAGTACTAATTCGTATGTTGTTGCCATTTTTTTAAATTTCGCGTGAAAGCAGATGCGGGGTTGGTTTAGGTAGAAATCGAATTTAACATTGATAGTCCAGAATTATTGTCGAAATAATAAATTTTTCAAATCGGAGAAAAAATTATTTTGAAGCGGAAAATATTGAAAATATTTATATGGGCGGCAAAGTGATAATTAAAGCAATTGATGAAAAATTAAATTTTTTCAACTCCAAATGCGACTGTTGGGTTATGCGGCTTGTAATTATCGGTCATATTTTACTATTGGTCGCTTCAATTAATAGTAAAGATGCATATGCTTTAGATACAAAAAAAGAAGAAGAAACTTGTTCAGAAATTGGATTCAAAATAAAGACTGAAGCACACGCAGAATGTGTGGTGGAGCTTCTTGGAAGAAAAAATAGAAAATTAAAAAATCAAGTCCAAAATTCCAACAATAAAGCACAAGAAATATCTGATATTTCCAGTCAGTCTAAAGACCAAACGAAGGGAGATGGTACGCCAGAGCATTATTCATGTGCTCGGTTTGGTTTTGTGTTGGGAACATCAGCTTATGCCGAATGTAGAATGAAAATGGATATCGCAAAAAGAGAGGCGCAACAAAAACAAGCTGCATACGAACTTGAAATGAAACGATATCAGGAGCAGGTGGCTCAATACGAAAAAGAGAAGGAGCGGCGTAAAGGGGAGGCGATGATGAGATTTGGGTTGTCGCTAATGGGAGGTACATCGCCTTATTTTTCTGAAAATTTAGCAAATGCAAGCCGAGCAGCTGCAGGACTGCCACCCGTACCACCAGCAGCGCCTGATATTCAAAACTTCACTATAACAAACCCATACGGACAAAACACACATTGTACTGTTTTTGGAAGTATGATCAATTGTCATTAATGACAATAAAAATTAATAATTCACTGATTAATTTACGTAAAAGTAAGTTACATAAAAAATCCTTATTGTTGTAGGGGTACATTTGCGGGGTATAAATGGATTTCAGGAAAATATTTATTTTATTTGTATTTCTGCTTGTGGGATGTGAAACTGTTCCAAATCAAAAGCAATTATATTCCGATTTTTGGACGCAAATCGGCACAGACTCGAGCGGCGTAATATATTTTTATCATAGTAAATCATTATTGGTTTCAGAGTCTCCCAGGGTTATTACTGCTAATTTCTTGTTAAGAAAAAGTGAAAAAATTTCAGTAAACTCGACGTGGAAAATTAATTGCGAACAACATAATGTAACTCAAGATGGTGTAACTAATTCAGTTGCGAGTGATGGTAATACGATTAGAAAAAAAATATTAATTGGATTTTGTGGGCTAAGAGATAACGGTAAAAATTTGTATTTAATTGGTTCAATATTTAATACTTCATCCAAGGCAGAAGAATTTGTATTTGTTGATGCGAGTTCAATTGGGAGAAGTGACTATCCATACACAAATGGTGCTGTTTACAATTTGATTGTTGGAAATTTTAACGTCGAAAATAACTTAAAATTTATACCAGCATCGGAAGGTGAGGCTGTAGCTTCCTGCGAAGATCCATACAAATTTTCGACAAGATCAGCAGATATGACTTCATATGTATCGCATGTTGCTGAAGTTAATTCAGTATCAAGTTCAGCGAACTTTTTGATTTGCAGTGGATACTTTGGATTTGCATTAGACGTTGTGAAAAAAAATGCTAATTCAGTTAATCAACTTAATTTAATAAAAGATTCAAGTGAAATGATGGATATTAATTTGGCGAAGACAAAATGTAAGGAATTGGGCTTTGAAGAAAAAACTGAGAAATTTGGAAATTGCGTGTTGAAGCTGTCGAAATAATTATATAAAGTTTGTGTCCATTTAGGGTGAAACAATAAATTAATGTGACTAAGGGTAAATGTATGCAAAATTTGCAATTTAGAGCATTGTTTTTTATATTGATTGTTTCTCTTACTGGTTGTGCGGCATCACCAGAGAAAGTGGCAAACGTAGATGGCTTGCTAAACGGTCAATGTAAAGAAATGTTTATTAGAGGTGGATTGGGTAGTTACCAGCATGCCGCTACTATATTTTTAAATGGAAAAGCAGTATTCGCACTTGGTGAGGATGCTAATGGGAATCAAAAGTGTGCATATGCAAGTGCAGTAGATACTTGTGTTAGCTGGTATACGGATACTGGCGAAGATAGCGTTTGTTGGGTGCGAAATACAGCAGAGGCTATCCGACGTTGTGAAAATATAACTTCAGTCAATGCTACATGTAGAGTATTAGCACGGAATAACAAGATAGTTTGGGATCCATCAGCAAATAAATTACAAAATACGAATAAATCATTAGAAAATAAGCCTGTGGCAAATGAAGGGCAGAAGTCACAAGCCACAAATGCTAGCTTGATGAGCGTCAATGAGGCGCAATCAAAGTGCGAAGAATTGGGATTCTCACCTAAAACAGAGAAATTCGGTCAATGTGTATTGCAGCTTTCAAAATAGATGCCCCGATTTATGTTATGGCATCAGAAAAGGGCGTGTCTAAATTTTGTGCAAGTGAGTTATAGATTAGATCCTTGAGAGTCGGTCTCTGAGTTGGGTAGTAAAACGATTCAGGATAGTGTTCCAAGTCCCAATGAGCTTCGCTAATTTCTTGCTGCTGTCGCTAAGAGTCAGGTAGAAAAGTTCAAACACCAAGACACTATACAGCCAACCAGATTTAAATAGATCTAATTTCATTAGCTTGTTATAAACGTCGGCGAAATCGGTTTTATAAACGGCAGTGGACAATGATCTTGCAAATATCGAAGAATGCATTTCTAAAATTACTAATATAGTAGTAATAAAAAATTTTCGAGTAACTGAAATTAATTCGAACTTATGTGCCGCTTACAATTGTCAACTTTGCGGAAAATCAACGACTAAAATCATATTATAAAAATTATACAAATTCTAAAAATTGTAGGAAATTATTTAAAAAGGACTTGAGCAATGTACAAAGCTGTCTTCCTTCAATATGATTACAATGAAAATCCTGCAACCGCAAAAGAACTAAAAGATTATCTGAAAAATTCAAGCAAACTTCTTTATGGAAATGATAGGAAAAAAACTAATAACACTCCATATAAAGATAAATTACACCTCATAGAGCATGCGTTTGCTAGATTTGAAGAGCTTTTAACAGGAGATAAATTTTCAAAAAAACAGTTACTTTATATTTTTGATGAAAAAATTAATGAAATGCATTTTTTTCTAAAATATACTTCTCATGTTGTTTCTCATTTTATTTTAAATGAAAAAATTATTGATGAGATGAGAAAAATAGAATCAGATTATGTAAACTTAAATAATTATTCAAAACATCTTAAAGATGAAATTCGGTTGGGAAATTTTTTTGTAAATGAAAATATTGGTGAGCGGAAATTTCATCGATCAATTGAAAGCCATTTGAAATCTGTTGAAAATTTTTCTATAAAATTGGATGCTCAAATTAAATTAGTGGAAAATAAGGCTATTTTGATTTTTAAAGGCGGATGGCAGTAAATCACACAATACCAATGGCGTGGTATTTCATGTCGTCGTCGTTGACGTCAATTACACAAAAATAATTTTCAGTCCATGGTTACGCCACTGAGCAATGTGAAACGGATGGCAAGATGCCCATCTCGGGGTAGAGCGCAATTAAATTATTTCGACTGCTTTTCGCAGCATGTCATCTGATGCGTCAACGTATTGCATGACAGTAGACAACTGACGGTGGCCTAGAGCACGCATTAAAACTCGAACGCTGACGCCCGACCCACTCATAGCCGTGGCGAAAGTGCGGCGGCCACTATGTGATGAAGCTCCAGAGATTGCAGCGTTTCGATAGAGATAATGAAAGTGTTGCGCCAAAGTGTTTGGTGTAAATCCTTCGGTGCCCTTTTTTTGGGTATAGAACAAGCGATGCTCAGGATTAGTTACTGGGTGTACTTGCAGATATTTTTCAAGTTCGCGTTTTAGCTTTGAGCTGACAAAGACGACTCTTCCGTGGCGCCCTTTGGTCTGCTCAGGCAGTAGTTGAATTTCGTCTCGGACTCGGCCGTTGATATCAATCACATCTTCATATCGTAGGCTTGCGACTTCTCCGACCCTCATACCCCCCAGAAATGTGCATAGGAGCATCGCCCTATTGCGGGCTGCGTGGGGGCGGGTTGCGATGTAATCTAGTACACGGCGCAGTTCTTGTGCTGTAAGTGTTTTTGCTTGCTTGGGCATAGCTTGTACTCCTAACCAAAACTTTGCTATGCGTTGAGCATATTTTCTTTGCTTTTGTTCTGCGACCTGATTTTGTGGGTTTTGTGGCAAATGTATTTCCTTCCAAAATTCAATGACTTAACAGAATTTCGAACAGAATCTAATCTTATGTATATTCTGTTTGATTCTTGTATTTAGCTGAGCTGGTTGTTGAAATCGCAGGAAATACGCAGACTTGCGTAGCAGCCCTATGCGCTATTTTTCATTCGCTCAGCTACTCGCGTATTCGGCTCGCGTAAAAAATTCGCTGTAGGGCTTGTATTGCAGTCAATCGCTTTGGCTTGTTGCCTTTTCGTTTCTATTTTGTTGATCGTTGCATTCTTTGCATCCAGCTTAAGAAGCTATGTTTTGTGTAGAAGCTGAAGTGATGGATGTTTTAGGCGTGCAGTAGCAATTAAAGCTATCCGAAGCTCTATTGCTAGCAGCAAGAGGGAAACGAGCCCAGTAATGCTGTTGAAAGATCTACGCAAGCTGCCAAAGCACGTTGTCCGTGTCTTCGCGCCCAAGTTCTTTCGTTATGTAATCAATCCATCCGCTGTCCATGACTTGAACGTCATGCTGAGCATCTAGCTCTGAAACCAGATCAATAGAGTTTTTGACCATTACTGGAAATTCATTGAGCAGATAGAATGTTGGAAGACCACCGATAGCGAAGTGCAGATGTAAATTTTTCGCTGTCCTCTGACCTTCTACGACCGCTAGGTAACGCAGGCTCTTGTTGTGACGCTCAGCAGCTTTTCCAAATGCTTGTCTGTTCAATTTTTGGGTAAAGCGGCGTGCAATAGCATCGCAATCTGCGCGACGTAACTTGCGTACGTGTGTGCCTCTCGTTGTAAGAACTGGCATCGATTGCTTCAACGTTAGAGTTACCGCAAACTGAAACTCATCGCGCAGTCCTGTTAGCCAGCTACGCACTGCTGCCTTTTGCGTTTGCTTTGCATTTGGGTCGTATGCTGTTCTTTTGCGAATTTCGTAAAGGTCCATAGCTCTATTTATACGAACCAAACAAAACCCGTACATTTTCATTAGATTTCGTGGCGTTTTGACAGTGATCTATTAGGTTTCGCCAGAATCAGGTCGACCATTTCTGCCGATCAGTCATAACTTATGTGTGCTGTTTAACTTTTTGGAGAGCACACATGAGCACACTGGCATCGCTGAAACTGGTTGCAAGCAAGAAAACTCGTACCCTTTCTCCCGTCGTTCAACGCCGCAACAAATTGGCTGCAAAGTTGCATGAGCAGATTGAACTTTGTTCGGCTCGACAGGCAGGAGAAATCTACGCTCCCAAACGTCTGCGTACGGTAACCGACAAGCACACTGGCGAACGTAAGACTGTTGAGGCTTTAAAGCGTGTGAAGGAGTGGTATTGGACGAATGAAGCTGGCAAGCTGAATTTGGCTATTCGCTATGGCAGCAAGACACTTGAACTTGCAAAGGGCAAGAATGCTGTTGAGCTGGCTGGAATGGAAGAGCTACTGGACGTGCTGGCTAAGTTGAAAGAAGCTGTGCTTGCTGGCGAGTTGGACGCACAGATCGAAGCAGCTAGCGGCGCATTGAAAGCTGGATTTGGGAAGTAGTGTGGCACAAGGGCTGATGCAACGTCAGCCCATACTGATTTAATTAAAATTGAATCATTATGGGCCATATAAAAATCAGAAGTTGATAAAAAATTCTCAAAAATTCTATTCATTAAAAGAATGCTACAGGCATGCACCAAGTTCCTTGCACATCTTTAATTTTTTTACATCTTCCGAAATATTTTTTATTGCTTCTGAATTTTCTTGCTGAGCATCAATTTCACGCTGACGCTCATATTGTGCATTTGCTCTAGCTGTTGCAGCGTCTGTTGAAGCTTTTAAATCAGCGGAGGGTATTGGCATTCCGCTTTCAACAAGATTCGTAATCGCAGATGGTGAGCCATGCCGAGCAGCTAGAGTCCACCAATGTTTAGCCTGTTCTCTGTTGCCTGCTCGTATCGCCGCTACGCCTGCGTTATTCATGCAAAGAAGATCTCCTTGTGTGGCGCACAGCACGAATTTCTGGTAAGCCCCTAAATTATCCCCGCGATTTATTCTCTCCATTCCTTCTTCAAATTGAGGGTTGGCGCAAGAAGCTACAATACATGCAGCTGCTAAAAAATAGATTTTTCGCATTTAATTTTCCCGAAAAATTATTGAGAGCTTTTAATGGTTTTGCGAAAGGTATGTGAAGTCAAATTGCAACGGGCACGTAATTTTAGAGTTTACACGGATCGATACCGCTGGTGATATGCCAACGGATAGATCTCAAAAAAAATTATAAATTAACCAATATTCATGGACCAAATTTTTTTTGCATAAGTACATGTGCAAGCGAGGAGAAAATTATGCGCTTTTACGAATTCGCCCCAACCAAATACTTACAAACGCCCGCAGTATCGAACGTACCTGCCGAACCTGTTACCCAGGTGCGAAACATTCCCGTCATACCTGACGCAGTCAAACACCAGCGAGTACAGCAATTAAAAGCTGCTGACATAGCCAGATCAGCTAACCAAGTTCAGCCAACGCAGCATGACCTTGAGATGGCGTCTTTTATGTATGGCCAAGCTCAAAGCGACGCCAACAAGGAGCTGGAACGGCAGCGAGCCGAACAAGAACTTGCTCGTCGCCAGCAAGCAAAGCGTCGACCGTAATAATTTTTACACTCGGTTATCTCTTAAATTGAGAGATAAGCTGCGTCAGTTTTTCAATGCCGCCATCGTCACAAGTCCATGAAGTTCATCTAAAGCCGCGGCCGATCCGACTAGCTCGATCGTGATATTGCGTCGCCATGTCTTAATCCTGACTTTGGCAGGCTCTTTAGTGTACTTGGCGTCATATTCGATGTCGTACTGAGGAACGCTTTCTCCTGCAGGTAGTGCAGAACGTACGGTCGTGCGAAATTCCTTGCCTACAGCTCCAGATAACTCCCATGCTGATTCGGCAGCTGCAATAGCTTGTCGCTGCTGCTTTTGGATCACCGAGCGCAGGACCGAGGCAGAGACGCCTTGAGCTTCTGGTAGTTCATCCGACAAAACCCGACCTTTTTGAATGTCACCTAGCAGCTTCGCGTAAAAACCAGCTTTCGTGTGTGCTTCCCAGCAAAGATCAAATGCGGATTCGGCATGGGTTCGGAAATAGTCCCGCAAGTCGTTCTGCGTGACTGAAATTTTGGTCGTGGCGGTAGGTGAGGTCATCGTTTAGTCCTCAACGATTAGGTGGGATTTTTGCCTTGGGAGCTACGCAAGACGTCGCGAAGTTCTTCGGTTGCTTTTTTATGCTGCATGACCAAGGCCAGCGTCAAACCCGTCGTCAGCTCGGCAAGATGCATCAGATTGTCATTCGGGCTTTGATTGATGATTCTGGTAATGGCTGCTTCGTCGGTACTGGCTTCTCCGCGACCCGAGAACTTATCGGCGTTGAGCAGGGGATTCAGGTGGTTATAGTGCTTGGCGATCATCGGGGCGCTGGTACGCACCTGCTGCTGTATCTGCTCCGCTGTCAGCCCCTTGGTCACCAGCTGCGTAATGGCGTAATGTCGCAGGCTGTACAAAGTACGTTCTTCGCCTGTAATCGGGCAAATCAGCAGCTTGGCGTCTTCCAAGAGCTGTTTGAACTGCTTGGTGAAGGTATCAGGCTGTTTTCCATCCCGCATCCTGAAAAGCTGCAAGGGGTGCTGCTCCTTCAGTACTTGGTTCAGGGTTTTGTTTTCGAATTCTGGTGCGATTTGCCGCAGTTTTTCCAAGTACAGCCAGCAGCTGCGGTGCAGAACGGCACCTTGTCGTTTGTTTTTCTTGGCCGTTTTGCCGTGCTGGATATTGGCGTACAGAACAGGTTCGTCGCCTTGTTCGTGAACCTCAATGTGCCGCCATTCCAGCTTTTCCATCTCAGTGCCAGGGCGCATGCCTGTTGCAGCCGCAAATGGCACGTAGACGGCTAACAATTCCCTCATCAGCCGTGTTCGGCCAAGACGGCCACTTTCAGACCAGCTCGGCAGGAACGTCAACAGCTGCTCCATTTCTCGCTGACTGAAATCAGGCCGCCGTCCGCTAGCTTCGCCCGTGTTTTTGAGGGCAGGGCGCTGACTGCTGGTCATGTAGCAACGCTCGATCGCGTAGTCGAACACAAGATTCAACGCTGCATTGTGGTTCGCTTGGGCGCTATGGCTAAGCTCACGACCGATTTTCTGCCGACGCCACTCGCAGAAGCTGGTGAAGACATCCTGCGTGATGCCGTTAATGTTGTAGTTGCTGAAATAGGGGATCAGGTAGTTACGAAGGGCAGACAGGTAGTCGTTGTTGCTGCCGCGTCGGGTTTTGTCAGCATCTACTTTTGCTTGTAGATCGGCTTGTACGAGTTCTGCGACAGCTTTGAAGCGTTTGGAGATGACTGCTTGGCCGTTTTTAGCCAAGATCTTCGCTTCCATCCAGAATTCTTCGGCAAGTGCCTTAGCCTCATCGAGATTGCTTTTCTTTGTGGCTTTGCGAATCCATTTGCCTAGCTGCTCGACCTTGTAGTGTGCTTGCCAGTACTGGCTGTCGGCTCGGCGAACAAGTCGAATCGCGTGCTCTTTAACTACGACAGTTTCAGTGGCTTTAGGGCGCATTTTTTATTGGCTATTTTTAGGAGCGTCTTTTAAATCTGCAGGTAATAGCCACCAGCTTCCTTTCTTCTTCTGAATGCTTCGTTCCAAGATAACAGATTCGTTTGAGGGATTAAGCCTTATTTTTTCACTGATGGGAATTTCTATGGAATTTTTTATCGATTGTATTTTTTTAATCAAATCTGCATCCTTGTTTAGCTCTCTGGGCTCAGACGAAATAGATTTTTCTTTAGCTTTGGGAAGGAAAGATTTCCATATCGAAGGTAACAGATCATCTTCAGATCCAGGCGGGAAATGTGCGAAGTGGTTTAATCCTTTTCTTCGAACGTTTTCTGGTAAATTTTTATAGTGTTCATCAATTCTTTTCAATTCGTTTTTTAAGGTAATTCCACTGATGAACATTTGATCTTCTCGAAGGAAAATATTGGAACATTTTTCGTGTAGATGATCAGATGAAACAAATATGTTGCAGAAAGGGAGGTAGTACAAATACGCGACATCAATTTTGTTAGACGAGCGATCTGCTGAGATGTGATTTGATGCAATTGCAATCTGGAAGAAAATTTCTACGTGAAATATGTATGATGAATACGGCGAAATTTTGGGTAGTGGGGGGTAGTTAAGATTTTTCCAGCGATTGAATATCTCATTTCTATATTCAATCGGTATTCCTAAAGTATCGAAAATGACTGAGATTCGCTCAACGGGATTTGAATAAGAATTAACAATCGACCGAGCTTCTGCGTGGATCTGTTCAAATGTCTTGAATGTTTTTCCATTTATCCCGATCTTGTTTAACTCAGTTCGAATTTTTTTGAGATCAATTTCATCAAGCATTCTTCTCCACTTTGCTGAGGCAATCTTTTCTACTGCTTCAAATTCTTGGTTTTTCCATCGATGGAATGCCTCTGCTTCGGGGAAGTGGTCGAAGGTTATAGCCTGTTCTCCTGTCGCCGTTTGTCTATGGCGCCCCCCAGACAGAACAATTTGACCCGTCATCGGTACTGGGTGACCTAGCAGTTCTCCTATGCAAAGTTGTAAGTGATGACAATTTGGTCCGCCTTGCATCTGGGGAGTTTTTTTTGCCAATGCCACAATGTGATCTAGCCCAGTTCGACCGCTTTTGTCTGTGGGCTTGTGAAGATCGCCAAGAGTTTCGGCAAAAAATATCGGACAAATATTCGGGTGGAAAAAATAGTCGAACCAGACTGACTCATCTTCTGAGAGGGATTGAAGAAACGATTTGTCGAAGAGAGCAATAGGCCCCATTGAAACGCCCCTTTAAGGTGGGTCATTCAGCTTTTTTTTAACTATATGATTTGACTTGGATTTTCGCAACCTCAAACTAAACGTGTAATAAACGTGTAATTGCGAAGACAACAAAAAAGCACTTGGCCCGAAGGCGCAAGTGCTTGATTTTGCTATGTATTCTGGCTCCCCGACCTGGACTCGAACCAGGGACCTGCGGATTAACAGAACGGGTCACAGCCCAAATTCTTTAGATTTAAGTTTCTGATTTGCAACGGGATTTTCTCCTTTGCTCCGTCCGGC
>JACCDS010900048.1_pt1 | contig 33511 bp, 5 predicted proteins | sample 7446441 | NCBI WGS metagenome assembly JACCDS01 (sample SAMN15323445, study PRJNA562643) | freshwater metagenome | isolation source: river surface water | place: USA:Blue River Watershed | collected 2017-08-17
CCGCGCCGGTCTCGGTGTTGGTGGCCGCCGTCAGCGCGCCGCTGTTGGTGCGCGCATCCGAGGTCGTGCCCGTGCCGCCGAGGGCCGCGTTGCTGCTGTCGGTGGTCAGCTGGGCATTCGGGGTGGCAGGCGGGGTCACGTCAAGTTCGAAGGCGATGACCTGAGCTGGCCCTTCGTTGTTGGCCTTGTCGATCTGGCGCACCTCGGCCCGGTAGTTGCCGCTGGTCGTGGGCTCGATGTAGCTGGTGGACCATTCGCTGTACGTGACGCCGCCATCGCTGGACAGGCGGTACTGCACGACGGCATCGGCTTCGACGGTCGATCCCGTCGGGGCGGAGATGCGTGCATCCCGGGTGATGCGATCAGATCCGGTGCCGGTGCCGCCGAGGGTCGCGTTACCGGTGTCGTTGGTGAGCACGGCATTGGTGAGCGCCGGGACCGTGCGGTCCAGCTTGAAGGTCACCGCCGTGACGCTGCTGGTGTTTCCGGCCGCATCGGTCTGGCGGGCCTGCACGGTGTAGTCGCCGTCAGCCGTCGGTGGGGTGTAGGTCTCGCTCCGGGTGCCGGTCGTGGCACCGTTCAACAGGATCCGGTACTCCAGCCTGGCCCCGGGCTCGAGATTGGTCGGGGCCTTGATGGCTGCGGTGTTCGTGCGTCGATCGGTGTCGGCCCCGGTGGTGCCGTTGCCGCTGTCGGTCGTCAACACGATGTCGGGGGCTGCGGCGATCAGGTCGGTCGTGAACAGCTTGGAGGCGGTCGACTTCTGGCCCGCCTGGATCGCGCCGCCAATGGATGTGGCGACAACATCGAGGCTGTACTGTCGGTCGCCTTGAAGGACACCGATCGCCACGCGACCGCTCCATTCGCCGCTTACGCTGTTGTAGCCGTCGAGGGTGACCGGCACGTCGGCGATGCCCGGACTGGTCAGCTTGGCCGTCAGGTTCGGGAGGTCGTAGCTCTGCAGCTGGGCAGCGGTACCCACGATGCGGCCGCTGACGACAAAACCGGAGCTGTTCTCGGTCGCGTTGATGACGTCGTCCCCGGTCACCCTGTCGACGACGACGTTGGTGTCGGTGGTCGTGAAGGTGTAGGTGCTCGTGCCGACAAAGGCATTGCCCGCGACGTCGATCAGGACGCCCGGGTTGATGGCGACGGTGTAGCGGACCAGCGGCGCCAGCGGGGCCGATGGCGTGATGGTCACCTGCCGGTCGCTGATCACGACCTGGCTGCTGGTGACATCGATGGACACTTTCGGACCGGTGGTCGAGGTCAGCTCGATGTAGCCCACGCCCTTCAGCACGGTCTCGTCGAAGGTCAGCACGATCGAGCCGACCGGCGGCATCTCGTGCGGGGCCAAGGGCGATGTGGTCTCGTCGACCGGGCTGAAGGTGATGACGGTGGGTGCGACGTTGTCGATCGTCTGCACGCCGCCCAGGCTCTGCAGGCTTTCGACATCGGCCATGACGTTGCCGGTGAGGTCGGCGATGCCGTTGGCCTTGAAGCCGAGCACGAGGTCGGTGCGCGGCAGACCGGCCTGCGGGGTCACGGTGACGAGCCAGCGGTTCTGGCCGTCGACCTTGCTGACCGCGCTCACCGTGCCATGACTGGCCGTGAAGTGCGACGTGTCAAGGTCAGTCGCCAGCGCCTCCGAGAAGCTGACCGTGAAGGTCACGCCACTGCGGGTGATGTCGGGCGTGACGGTGACGCTGTCGGTGACCGCCGTGATGGTCGGCTTGACGTTGTCGACCCGCTGGATCGCCCCGTTCAGCGCGGTGCTGGCCGCCACCGCGTTGCCGGCGATGTCGCTCAGCCCCGTGCCGAGCAGCGTCAGCGACAGGTCCGAGGCGGCATCCAGGCCGTCGAGTCCGGCATCGGGCCGAATGGTGACGAGGTAGGTGTCGGTACCGGCTTCCCGGCTGACCGCCGTGACGGTGCCGTGGCTGGCGGTGAAGTTGGCTGGTTGCGGATCTGACCTGAGCGCTTCGCTGAACGTGACGCGGAAGACGACGTCGTCACGGGTCAGCTCGGTCGTGGTGGTGTCGGAGATGGACTGGACCACCGGCACCAGGGTGTCGAGCCGGAAGTTCGCGGTGCTCGGGCTGCTGGCGTTGCCGGCCTTGTCGGTGGCCACGACGGTCGCGTCGATGACGCCCTCGCCCAGTTGCGTGCGCTGGGCCGCCGTCAACGTGACGGGCTGAGCGGTGCCGGTCGAGACGAAGGCATCGAGGTCCACGGACCGGGTCGCATCGGCGCGATTGACCAGCCGCACGGTCAGCGCCAGACCGGCTTCGCCGGCCAGCACGGTGAGCACGCCGGCTGCTGCTTCGGTTTCTGTGGCCGTGGCCCCGTCGATGGCCGCCTCCGGCACGGTCAGCGTGGCCGACGCCGGCGTGGCGGTGTCCACCGTCCAGGTGGCGCTGTTGCCGGTGATCGCGCTGACGTTGCCGGCGGCGTCACGCTGCCGGAACTCGACCCGGCCGGCCGCGTAGGTGCCTGCCGGCAGGGAGAAGGTCGCTGTCGTGGTGCCCGCGTCCAGCGTGGCCCAGGTGCCTGCAACGAGTGCGCCACCACTGCCCGGTGCACCGAAGGCGCCGCCATTGAGACGAACCTGCCAGGACGCGCCGGTTTCCAGCCCGGAGAGCGTGACCAGCGGGTCGTTGGTGATCCCGTCGGCTGCGCCGTTCGGGCTGATGAGCACGGGGCCGATGCTGTCGGTCTTCAGGCCGATCACCGGCTGCGCCACCGAGGTGTCGACCAGGATGGTGGTCTTCGCGGTGCTGCGCGCCGATGCGCTGATGCCACCGCTGGTGGTGCGTGCGATGGCCAGCGCTTCGAGCTGATAGGTGACCCCGTCCTTCAGGGTGTTGGGGGCGATCGTGCCGGACCAGGTGCCGGCGCCAGCGCCGGTCAGGGTGTAGGTGATGCCGGTCACCGGCACATCCGGCTGGCCGGCGGCCTTCAGGACGGCCGAGAAGGAACTGTCGTTGTAGGCGGCCTTCTGAGCCGGCGTGCCGACGATCTTGCCGGTCAGGGTCAGGCCTGCGGTGCCTGCGTTCTCCGAACGGTTGACGATGTCATCACCCGCCAGCTTCTCGAGCGTCATGTTCGAGTCGGTGGTGGTGAAGTCGTAGACCACCGAGCCACCCCGCGACAGCCCGACGTGGTGGTTGCCGGCCAGATCTCGCAGCACGCCCGGGTTCATCGTCAGCGTGTAGTGGGTGAGCTTGGCCAGTTCATCCTGTGGGGTGATGGTGACCGAGCGGCCGTCGATGACCACCGCCGGTGAGGCCACGTCGATGTACCGGACGACCTTGCCGGCGTCGGCATCGATCTCGTCGGGCGTCAGCACGATGACGCCGGTGCCGGCGCGCACGTCCTCGTTGAAGGTCAGCGTGATGGACCCCACCGGCGGCAGTTCGGTGCTGCTGCCGTCGGTCGGAGCGAAGGCGGTGATGGTGGGCGCGACGGTGTCGACGGCCTGTGCCCCACCCCGGTTGCTCAGGTCCGACTCGCTGACCAGGCGGTTGCCCACCGCGTCGCTGAGGCTGCCCGCCACCAGTCCGAGCGTCAGCGTGCCGCTGGCGGTGTTGGGCGGCGGATTGACGGTGACGACGTAGGTGTCGGGTTCTGCGGCACTGGCGGTGACCACGCCCACGACGGTTCCGCCCGGGCTGACGCTGAAGTTCGCGGCGGTCGGCGCTGCATTGAGCGGCTCGCTGAAGGTCACCCGGAAGGTGAAGGACGAGGCGGTCACGTCCGGCGTGGTGGTCACGCTGTCGGTCACGCGGGTGACGCTGGGCGCCAGCGTGTCGACACGCTGGGCGCCGTTGCTGGAGGCACTGGTGTTCAAGGCAGACGCGCCAAGGTCAGCATGGGCCACACCATTGCCGGCGGCATCGGTCAGGCCGTTGCCGACCAGGCGCAGCCGGAGCACGGCGTCGGCCAGCCCGGCATTCGGGCGCACGACGACGGCCACGCGGGTCTGGTTGCTGCCGGGCACGTAGCTGGCCGATTCGACGACACCGGTGGCCGTCAGGTCGGTCTCGCTGCGCACGGCCTGGAAGTTGGCCGCACCGATGCTGCCGACCAGCGGTTCGCTGAAGGTGACGGTGTAGGTGACGCTCTCGCGGGTGATGGCGACCGGCTTGTCATCGGCCACGGCGGTGGCCGTCGGCGCGGCGCTGTCGAGCACGAAGGTGGTCGTGCCGGCGTCGCTGGCATTGCCGGCGAGGTCGGTGGCCACCGCGCTCACGACGATGTTGCCGTCGCCCAGGGTGGCCTGCTCCTGCGCACTCAGTACGATCGCCGCGGCCGCAGCGGTCGACGGGTAGGCCGGTCGCACGACGGTCTTCACGTCGGCGGGGTTGCGGCTGTTGGTGAAGGTCAGCACGACCTCGCTGCCGACCTCGGCCGACACGGTGCCGATGCCGGCGGGTCGCGCGGCCTCTGCGGCCGTGGCGCCGTTCGTGACATCGGCCGCCAGCTGGTAAGCCGGCGTGGCCGGCTTGGCGGTGTCGAAGGTCCAGGTCACGTCGTTGCCGGCGTTCGCGCTCATGTTCAGCGCGGCATCGCGTTGCCGGACCAGGATCTTGCCGGCGGCATGGGTCAGGTCGGCGTTGAGCGTGAAGCTGCCGGTCGTGGCGTTGCCAGTGGCCTGTCCGTCGTTCCATTTCCCGCCGCCGTTGGTGCTGTAGTACCAGACGCCGCCGGGCTCCAGGCCCTCGACCCGGATGGTCCTGTCGCGGGTGACCTCGTCATCGGTCACGCGTCCGGTGTCGCTGGCCAGACGCAGCGTGGGCAGGTCGACCAGCGTGTCGATGCGGATGTCGTAGGTGACGGGCTTGGAGGGGACGCCCAGCCGTGTGGCTGTCAGGGTCAGCGTCTTGACGCCTTCGGTGGTCTTGTCGCCAAGGCCCATGAGCCTGAGCTGTTCGATGCTCAGCGTGGTCGACCAGGTCGCCCCGATGGGAGCGGGCACGGAGACGATCGTGAGGGGCGACGGAAGGCCCGGCACGGTCAGTTCGACGGTGCTGTTGGCAGCCACGGTGCCGCTCAGCACGACGCCGCCGATGGCGTTGGCTTCCTCGCGGTTGATGACATCGTCGTTGGCGACGGTCAGCAGCACGGGGATGTTGGTGATCGTGGCGACCGCATCGGTCAGCTCGGCCAGCGAGTCCAGGTTGTCGAGCGAGCGGGCCGGATCTTCGGCCGCCCGCGCGGCGATGGCTGCAATGACCTCGGGCAGGTTCTCGGCCGTCACGCCGTTGATGCCCAGTCCCTTGAAGTCCGCCGGTGTCAGTGCGTAGTCCGCACTGGTGTTGCCCAGCGCGTTCTCGACGATCTTGCGGGTCAGTTCGGCCAGGGTGCGGATCTCTGCCAGGGTGTCGACACGATCGGTCGTGACGGCATCGACCAGGCTGGCCAGCAGATCGATCGCGTTGTCCGACTGCGCCGGGCTCAGGCCTTCGGCCGTGCCCAGCGTGCTGGTGTCGACGCCGATGCGGTCGAAGTCCTGCCGGGTCGGCAGGCCGGTCGCGCCCGCGTTGCCGCTGCTGCCGTCCGCCGCCTTGAGGATGCGCGAGTAGGCATCGACGATGTCCTGCACCTCGCGCGGGCTGTCGGCCTGTGGGCGCCCGATGGCGCTGCTGGCCAAGGCGTCCTTGACGGCGGCCAGCGTGGCCGGCAAACCCGCGCCAGCAGCGGCGTTGCGCACGCCCACGATGCCCAGCGCGTCGAAATCGGCGACCGACAGCGGATGGGTGACATCGTCGACGTTGCGAGCGGCGAAGTCCGCGATCCACTCGAGCGCGTCGATCGCGGCGGTGGCGATGCGGCGCAAGTCCTCCAGCGTGGCGATGTCGGCCGGATCGGCCGCCGCGACCGCGCTGAGCACCGCAGCCGCCTGGGCCGGGGTGAGTCCGTCATCCAGGCCCAGCGCCGCGAGATCGGCGGGGCTGAGGCTGGCGAGCTGGCCGGCATCCAGCGCCGTTCCGGGCGGCGTGGCGGCCAGCGCCATGAGCTCGTTGACCTTGTCGGCCAAGGCCTCGATCAGGTCCTGCGTGGCCACGGCTTGGCGGGGCGCCTCGTCGACCAGGTCGTTGAGCAGACCGAGGTTGGGTGACCCATCGGCCAGCGCATCGATCGTGGCCTGCGTCAGGCCCAGGGCCTTGTAGTCGGCCTGGTTGGGCAGGTCGGTGGCATTGCCCAGCGTGCCGTCGGCGGCGGACAGGACGGTCGCGACGGCATCCGAGATGGCGTCCACCAGATCCGGCGTCGCCACCTGCGCGGCACCGACCTGCGGGCCTGCCAGGGCCGCGTTGACGGCGGCCAGCACCTCCGCCGGCGGGACACCGGGCACGACCGGCAGTGGCGCACCCATGGCCGCATAGTCGGCGGCGGTCGGCACCTCGCTGGCCCCCAGCGGGGCCGGCTGGGTCTGGGCATAGAGCCCGATCTTGTCCTGCGCGGCGATCGCACGGTCCACCAGGGCCTGCAGGCCGGCGGGCGTGGAAATGGCCGAGGCATCGTTGTCGGGAACGGCCGCCAGCGCGGCCAGCACGGCCGGCAACTGGCTCATGCCGTCGCTCAGGCCCGTGATGCCCAGAGAGGACAGTTCGGCCACCGTGGGCGCCGGCGCACCGGCCTCGCCGCGGGCATGGGCCAGGACCTTGTTGACGGTCCCGGCAAGCTGGTCGATCTCGGCCGGCGTGTCGATGTCGGCCACCTGCTTGCGGTCCACGACCCCGTTGAGCAGGCTCAGGTTGATCGGGTCGGTCGCGGCCGCACCGATGCGCGCGCCCACATCGGCGTAGTCCTTGACCGTGGGCTTGAACGCGCCGTTCTCGACGAGATCCATGACGTTGGATGCGCCATCGGCCAGCGCCAGCAGCTTGTCGTAGCTGTCGACCAGGGCCTGAAGGTCGGACGGCAGGCGGGCGAGGCTGGCGGGGATGCGGTCCGTGCCATCGGCCGCACCGGTGGACAGCGCGGCGTTGATGGCGGCGAGGTTGGCGGCCTTGGCGCCGTCGACGTCGGTCACGCCCTTCACGCCCATGGCTGCATAGTCCGCGCGGGTCGGCGCGTCGATGGTCACGGGCTCGTCGGCCTTGTTGGCGGCATAGGCCACGATCCGTTCCTGCGCCGCCTTGGCCGCATCGGCCAGGGCCTGCAGGGCGGCCAGGTCGCTGACGTCGTCTGGCGACGCGGCAGCGATCGCGGCCAGCACGGCCGGCAGGCTCTCGGGCGTGACACCGTCGATGCCCAGCTTGTTGAATTCGCCCGCTCCCAGGGTGGGCGCGGGCACGACATCCTTGGCCAGATCGATGATCTTGTTGACGATGTCGCTGAGGGCCTTCAACTCGCTCGGGCTGTCCACCTCGCCGTAGGTCTTGTCGGCGACGGCATCGTTGAGCAGGTCATTGTTGGGCTGGGCCTGGACGATGCCGGGCACGCCCAGCGCCACGTAGTCATCGGCCGTTGGCCGGGACGCGGGGTTGGTGGCCGGATCGCCATCGCTCATCTTCTGGATCGCCGCCAGGGTGTCGGCGATGTTCTGCAGGTCGGCCAGGCTGTTGACGCCGTCCAGCGGGTTGGCGCGAACGGCCGCCTGGATCGCGGCGATCGTGATGGGCGTGATGCCGGTGATGCCGAGCTTCTCCAGATCCGCCTGGGTGGGCAGTGCAACGCTGCCGCTGTTGGCGGCGGCGACGACCTTGCTGGCCAGCATCGCCAAGTCGCCGATCTTGGCGGGCGTGTCGACGGTGGAATGGTCCGCCGGCTGCGCATCCAGCGCACCCTGCAGCAGCCCCAGCGCAGCAGCGCCAGTGGGCACGGCGGGGTCGGGCACCTTGGCGGGATCGACGCCGATGCGCCGCAGTTCATCGGCCGTCACCGGCGTGCCTTGTGCATTGCCGGGCGTGCCGTCGGCGACATCCAGGACGTGGCGATAGGCATCGAACACGGCCTGCAGCTTGGTGCGGGTGTCGACATCGACGGCGGTCAGTGCATCGACGGCCGCGTTGAGGATGGCCACGCTCGGCGCGCCAATCGCACCGATGCCGTTCACGCCGGCGCGCACGTAGTTCCGTTCCACCGGCGCGGGCTTGGTCGTGCTGTCGTCGGCGTAGTCCTTGATGACCTTCAGGTCGGCCAGCACCCCATCGATCACGGCTTGAAGGCGTGCGCTGGTGTTCACCGATGCGGCACTGGCCTGGGCCCGAACCGCCTCGATGGCGGCCTGCAGGTTCTCTTCGTCCAGCGCGTTGACGCCCAGCCGGAAGAAGTCATCGAGCGTGATGTCCGGCGAGGCCGTGTTGGCCGCGAGGGCCAGCATCTTCGCGGCGGACTCGGCCATGTCGTCGATCTCGGCAGGCGTGTCGACACGCGAGCGCGACGTGGCGTCAATGGCCGTGCGCAGCAGCAGCAAGGCATTCGGATCGGTCGGTGCCGTCGCGCCCAGCCGGTTGATGTCGGCGGCATCGGGCAAGGCGGCGAGATCGGCTGCAGTGGGCTCCATCTCGGCATTGACCGCATGGTTGCGACGACCGTCGGCGAGTGCCAGCACGCGGGCATAGGTTGCGGCGATGGCCTGGACCTCGGACGTGCTGTCCGCCTCGGTTCCTGTCACCTTGTCGCTGGCCAGTGCCGCATTCACGGCCTGGCGGGTACCGGGCACCGCCGGTTGGGTGGCGGTGGCGGGCTGGTCGTCGGTGACGCCGGCCACGCCCATGGCGAGGTAGTCGGACACGCCGGGCTCGTCGGCCGGGGCATGTCCTTGTGCGTAGCGCGTGATCTTGGCCAAGGCCGCGACGGCGTTGTCAGCCAGCGCCTTCAGTTCGTCCAGCGTGTCCACGCCGGTGCCGTCGTCCGGGCTGGTGCCGATCGCCGCCAGGATCGCAGCCTGCTGCGCCGGCGTCCGGCCGGTGATGTCCAGACCGAGGGTCTTGAGGTCGGCGGGCGTCAGGGGTGGATCGACCGGCTTGCCGGCCGCCGTGTCCATCACCTTGTTGACGAGGTCGGCCAGCGCCTCGATCTTGGCCGGCGTGTCGACCTCGGCGAGCGTCTTCTGGTCGATGGCCGTACCGAGCAGCAAGGCACCGCTGCCGTCCGGGTCGCGGGTGGCGCTGGAGCCGCCCATGTCCACGCCGAGCGACTCGAAGTCGTCGGCCGATGGCAGCTGGTCGGCGGGCGTGGTCGAGCCGCTCGGACCGTCTGCGGCGCGGATGACCTTGTCGGCCGCATCGACCGCGTCCTGCAGCGCGGTGGCGTCCTTGGCCGCGTCAGGACCCAGCGCCTTCAGGGCGGCATTGACCAGCGGCAGGTTCTCGGGCGTGACACGTTCGACGCCGATCGCGGCGTACTGTTGAGGCGTCGGCGGCGTGCCGGTGTCGGTGGCCCCGTTCAGGACGGCGGTGTAGGCCGAGATGATGGCCGCGACCTCGGCCGGCGAGTCGGCCTGGACCGCGCCGATGGCGGGCGTGGCCAGCGCGCTGTTGATGGCGGCCAGGTTGGCGTCGGTCACGGTCGGACGACCGCCGGCATCGACCATGCCGATGGCGGCGTAGTCGGCCGCGGTCGGGGCCAGGGTCGGGACAGGGTTGGCAGCGTAGGCCGCGATCTTGTCCTGTGCCTTGATGGCGGCGTCGAACAGCGCCTGCAGCTCGGTCACGGTGTCGACCTGGGCGAGGCTGGTCCGCGCCTGGACAGCAGCCAGGCCGGCCGCCACGCCGTTGTTGCCGACGGCGGCCCCGAGAATCAGACCGAGCTGTTGCAGCTGCACTTTGCTGAAGGGCAGCGCGTCGGCCGACGGCAGGGGCTGGCCCGGCTTGTTGGCCAGTGCCAGCAGGCCCTGGGCGAGCGAGTTCAGGGCCTCGATGGCCGCCGGGCTCGCCACCCGGACGTGGTCGGCCGGCTGCGCATCGATGGCCGACTGCAACAGGCGCAGCTGACGCGCACCGGCCTCGCCGGGCGCGCTGGCGCCCAGGTTGACGCCCAGCGCCAGCAGGTCTTCACGACTGGGCAGCGGGTTGTCGACCGTGCCACTGTTGTCCTGCCTGCCGTCGGCGGCGCGCAGCACGCGGCCGTAGGCGTCCAGGATGGTCTGGACCTCGGCGGGCGTGTTGACCTGTTCGCCGGTGACCACGGCGGTGGCCAGCACCGCGCCGAGCATGGCGGCGGCCTGGGGCTCGGCCGTCAGCGCGGCAGGGACGACCAGACCGAGCGCGGCGTAGTCCTGCAGGGTGGGCAGGTCACCGCCGTTGGCCTCGGCATAGGCGACGATCTTCTCGTAGGCGGCGATGGCATCGGCCACCTTGGCGTTGAGCTTGGGCAGGGTGTTGACGTCGCTGCCGTCATCGGCGCTGACGCGGATCGCATAGAGCGCCGCTTGTGCGGCCCCGGGCTTCAGGGTCGACAGGGAGGCCAGCGTGCCGCCGTTCGCGTCACGAACGCCCAGGGCATCGAGCTCGGCCAGCGTGATGAGCGGCGCGGTCGTGGTGTCGGTGTTGCCGATGGCCGCCTGCGCCATGACCTTGTTGACCAGCACGCCCAGCGCATCGATCTCGGCCGGCCGGTCGACCGCCGCGTCGTCAAGGCTGCCAATGACGCTGTTGATCAGGCTCAGCACGTCGGGATCGGACTTGCCAGCGTTGGCACCGGTGGTCGGCAGACCGGTGGTCAGCATGGCGACCCGCACGCCGATGCGGCTGTAGGCGTCCTGGGAGGGGTTGCGGCTGGTGTCGGCGTCGGGCACGTTGCCGTTGGCCTCGTCCAGCACGGCCTGGTAGGCCTCGACGATGCCGCGCACCAGCGCGGGCGTCTCGGCCTGGGCGGCACCGACGGTGGACGTGGCCAGCGCGGCATTGACGGCGGCGAGGTTCTCTGGCGTCACCAGCGGCTTGGGCAAGCCCGTGGTCGGGTCGTTGCGCGACAGGCCGATGGCGGCATAGGTTCCCGCATCCGGCGCGGGCACGCGCGTCACATCGGACGCTCCGGCATAGGTTCGGATCAGCGCCATGGCGTCGTTGGCACCGCTGACGAGGTCCTGCAGCTTCTGCAGCGTGTCGATGCCCGATCCGTCGTCCGGACTGGCCTGGATCGCCGCCAGCATGGCGGGCCAGTTTTTGACGGTGTCCAGTCCGGCGAAGTTGACGCCCAGTTCGGCCAGCACGGCAGATGTCAGGGCCGGATCGATCTGAGGCTTGCCGGCCGCTTCCAGCGCCACCAGCTTGATCAGGTCGAGCAGGTGCTTGATCTTGTCGGGGTTGTTGACCTGGTCCGGAGAGGCCGCATCGATGGTGCCCTGCAGCAGGCTCAGGCCGCCGGGGCCGGCCGCGTCCAGGTCACGCGGCTCGAGTCCGAGCGACTCGAAATCGCCCCGGTCAGGCAGCAGCGCAGGATCGGTGTTGAGCACCCCGTCGGCCGCATCCAGCACGCGCTGGGCGGCGTCGACGATGGCCTGCACCTGGGCGGGGGTGCCGGCGTCGCCGCTGTCGACGGCCACGGATGCCAGCGCGCTGCGCACGGCCGACAGGTAGTCGGCCTGCGAGGCGGTGTTCTCGTCCCCGACCAGCGGACCGGGAATGGCCACGCCGATGTTGGCGAAATCGTCGAGCGACGGCAGGTAGGCATCGAGTGGGTTGTCCGCATAGGTGCGGATGCGAGCCATCGACGCTGCTGCGCGGGATGCAAGGCCCTGCAGTTCGGCGAGGGTGTCCAGCGCGCTGCCGTCATCGGGTGACGCGGCCACGCGATTGAGCAGGGCGGGCAGGCTGACGGAGTTGATGTCGGTCAGGCCCAACAGGTCCTTCAGGTCCTCGATGGACAGCGGCGGGTTCACCGTCTGGCCGCGTGCCGTGGCCATCAGGCGTTGCACCACGTCGACGAGCGCGGCCACCTCGGCGACGGTGTCCACGAGGCCGGCATCGACCCGCGCGACCGCTTCGTTGAGCAGGCTCAGCGTGGCGGCTCGGGTCGTGCTGGCATCGCCCAGCGGCGCGCCGATCGCGGCGTAGTCGAACGGCGCGGGCACGGCGGCACCCGCCACGCCCTCGGCGTGGTCCTGGATCACCCGGAAGCCATCGACGAAGGCCTGCAGCTCGATCAGGCTGTCGACCTTGTCGGTCGACCCCGAATGTCGCACCGCATCGACCAGGCCATTCAGGGCTGAGGCCGCGCGAGCGGGCGTGGATTCGTTGAAGTTCGACAGCCCGAAGGACTGCAACGCCGCCAGCGTCAGGCTGGTGCCGGGTGCTGCACCGGGGGTGGCCAGCCGGACGATCTCGGCGGCCGTGCCGACCAGCGCGTCGATGGCGGCCGGCGTGCCGATCCGCTCGAGCGTCTGCGCGCCCACGCTGTCGTTGAGCAGGGCCAGCACGTCGATGCGCGGGCTGACACGATCGGCCAGCGTCAGCGGCGCGGTGTTCACGCCGATGCGGCCGTAGCTGGCCAGTCCCGGATCGGTCGGACTGCCATCGGCCGCGCTGCCATTGGCCTCGGCCAGGATCGCGGTGTAGGCATTGACGATGCCCTGCACCAGGCTGCGCGTGGAGGCGTCGGCGCCGGTCACGCGCTCGGTGGCCAGGGCCGCGTTGACGGCCCGGAGGTTGGCCTCGGTGACGCCCTGGATGCCGGCGCTTTCGTAGGTCGCCGCCGTCGGCACGACCAGATTGCCGGAGACCGGGTCGACCTTGCCGTCGGCGTAGTTCTTGATGACCAGCAGGTCACGCAGGATCGCGTCCATCAGTGCCTGGATGGCGGCCACCGTGCGCACGCTGCTGCCGTCATCGGGCTGCCGGGCCAGGGCGGCCAGGATCTGGCCGACGTTGCCCGGATCGTCCGGAAACTCGACCGTGCGACCGACATCCAGCCCCGAGACGCCCAGCGCGGTGAAGGCGCTTGCCCAGGCACTGGCCAGCTCGGCCGTGACGGGCAATTCCACGGTGCCGGCCGGAACGTCCAGCGCGGCCTGCACCATGACACGTGCGACCACGCCGGCCAGCGCGTCGAGTTCGGCCACGCTGTCGACCTGTGCGGTTTCCTTGCGACGCAGCACATCGTTCATCAGCGCCAGCGTGTCGGCGTCCGGCGAACCGGCATCGGCCGCATCGGTCACGCCGGGCAGGCGCACACCGATCGCGATGTAGTGGGCGGCGCTCGGATCGGACGCCGCGTCGGCGTCGGGGGTCTTGTCGGCATTGGTGGGCGAGCCGGCGACCGTGGCGGGCTCATTGGCCTCGTCGAGCACCCGGCGCCAGGCGTCCAGCAAGGTCTGCAGCGCGGCGGGGTTGTCCACCTTGTCGAAAGACTGACGGTCGAGCGAGTCGCTCATGGCACGCGCGACAGCCGGATGACCGCCAGGCAAACCCAGCGCGGACAGGTCGGCGGCCGTGAGTTGCCGGGCCGCCGGCACACCGCCTGGGGTGGGTGTGCCGTCGGCCAGCGCCTGAACCTTGATCACGGCATCCAGTGCGACCTGCAGCAGGGCCGCATCGACGCCCTGATGGGCCGCGATGTCGAGTCGATCGACCATCGCGTCGAAGGCCTGGAGGCGAGCGTTGACCGCGTCGCCGCTGCCCTCCAGACCCACCAGTCCCAGCACGTCCCAGGTGGCGGCGTCGAGCAGCGCAGCCTCCGGGCTCAGGCTGCCGTCATCGGTCGATGCCCCATTGGCGGCGGCCCTGACCTTGTCGAGCGCGCCGAGGATGGTCTTGAGCTGCTCCGGCGTCGACACGTCGGCACCGACCACGGGCGGACGCGCCAGCACGCTGTTGAGTCCGGCAACGGCGACGTCACTCAAGCGTTCGCCGGCCGCATCGAGAAGACCGACCGAACGGTAGGTGTCGGCATCGGGCGCGCCGCTGGGCGTCGGGTTGTCGGCGTAGGCCATGATCTTGGCCCGCGCGGCGATCGCGTCGCGGGCTAGGCCCTGCAGTTCACCCTGGGTGTCGACGCCACTGCCGTCATCGGCCGAGGCGGCGATGGCCGCGCGCACGGCGGCGATGTTGTCGGCGTCGACCTCGTTCACGCCCAGGGCCTTCAGGTCGGCGACGCCGACCCCGTCAGCCAGCCCCCCGGCGGCCAGCGCCATGACGTCTGCCACGCGACTGGCCAGTGCCTGCAGGGCATCGGGCGTGTTGACGGCCGGGTCGTCCAGCGTGGCGATCACGCTGTTGAGCAACTGCAGCGCGGACGCATCGAGCGGGCTGTCGGCCGGCGTGCCGCGGTCGATGCCCAGCAAGGCGTATTCGGCGGCGTTGGGGTTGTCCAGCGGATCGGCGTCCGGTGCGACACCGTTGGCCTCGTCGAGCACGGCTGCATAGGCGTCGGCGATGGCCTGGATGTCCGAAGGTGCGGGCAGGTCGCTGCGGTCGACGCGCTCGGTCGCGAGCACGGCATTGAGCGCCAGACGCAGTTCGGGCGTCAGACCGGTGATGCCGACGGACGCGTAGTCCGCAAGCGTTGGCCCGTCCTCTGCCTTGGGCGGCGGCACCAGGTCGGCATAGGCCCAGATGGCGTTCTGGGCCGCCTTGGCCTGATCGGCCAGGGCCTGCAGCTTGACCAGATCGCTGGCCACGCCGAGGTCGTCCGGGCTGGCCTCCAGCGCGCTCAGCACGGCGGCCATGGTCTCGTCGGTCAGACCATCGATGCCCAGCGCATCCAGGGCGGACTTCAGGCCCGCCGGAGCGTCGGCTCCCAGCTTCGCGAGATCGCCCTTTGCGGCCTGCGTGACCGCCGTGGCGTGGGCCGCCAGCGCGGCCAGCTCGCCGGCGGTGTTGACGGCACCGTCTTCCAGTTCGCCCACGGCGTCGTTGAGCAGGTCGGTGACGCCGGGGTTGGCGGTGACGTCGATGCCCAGCAGACCGTACTGCGCTGCGGTCGGATCATCGACCGGGTCGGCATCGGCGGTCACACCGTTCGCATGGGCGAGCACGGCCTTGTAGGCATCGGCGATGGCCTGGACCTCTGCGGGCCGATCGGCGCGGGCACCGTCGACCGTGGCGGTGGCCAGCACCGAGTTGACCGCGTCGGCCATGGCCCGGTCGGTGATCGCGACGATCCCCAGTGCCCGATAGTGCTCCAGCAGCGGCGCAGCAGCCGGGTCATTGCTCTGGGCGTAGGCGCGGATGACTTCCTGCGCCGCGATGGCGTCATTGGCCAGCGTCTGGAGCTTGGCCGGGCTGTCGGCGGCCGCACCGGTGTCCACGCTGCCGGCAATGCCGCTGAGCACGATGTCGAGGTTGTCGGCCGTGATGCCCTTGAGCCCCAGTCCGCCAAGTTCGTCGGCCGTCAGCGGCGGCTTGACCGGCATGCCGGCGGCATGCTGGATCACGCGGGCCGGCACGTCGGCCAGCGCGCGCAGCTCGGCGATGCTGTCCACGCCGGCCGTGGTCTGCCGCGCCACACGGCTGTTGAGCAGCGTGGCGGCACGGTCCTTCAGCGGGCTGGCCGAGGTGATGCCGTCGACGGTGACATCCGGAAAGCTCGTCTCGAACAGCCGCATGCCGATGCGCGCATAGTCGACTGCCGTGGCCGGATCGCTGGCCACGGAGATGTCGGTGCCGACGAGGCCCAGCACGCGGACATAGGACTCGGCCACCTGCCTCACCTTGCTCCAGGTCCCGACCTCGGTGGGCGACAGGGCATCGACGGCGGAGTTCACCGCGTCCAGCCTGGTGAGGCTGTTCACCAGCGTGGACAAGCCGCCCTTCTCGTAGTTGCCCAGCGACGGCTTCGGGTTCAAGGTGCTGTCGTTGGCGTAGTCGATGATGACCTTGAGATCGCCGATCAACGAATTGATCAGCGCCCGCAGCTCGGGCAGCGTGTCGACCTGTTCGGGCGTCCGGGCGGCGATGGCGGCGATCACCTCGTTGAGGTTGCCGCCTGCGGCGCTGTCGTCGACACCGGCGATGCCCAGCAGGTCGAAGTCCTTGGCGGTCAGCGCGCGGACCTCCGCCCCCCGGTCATCGGCGACGGCGATGAGGCGCTCGACCACGTTGGCCATGGCCTGGATCTTCTCGAGCGTGTCGACATCAGCCGGGCTGCGGGCGTCCAGCACGGAACCCAGCAGACGCGCCTCGCGGGCATCGAGGTCGAGGCCCAGCGCCGCGTATTGCGTCGGCGTCGGGAGAGTCGGCTCGGGCGTGTTGGTGCGCCCGTCGGCCAGCGCCTGAACGGCCTGCAGCGCGGCCACGGTCGCGGCCACCTCGCCGATCGTGTCGGAGGCGGCAACCGGCAGGGTCTTGAAGATGCGGTTGACCAGCGGCAGGTTGTCGGCATTCACCCCGTCGATGCCGAGCGTGATGAAGTCGTTGAGCGTCGGCACGGCATCGGCCGGCTCGGTCTGACCGGCGTAGTTCTTGATCCGGTCCAGCGCGGACTGGGCCGCCGCGATGCCGGCGTTGACCACCTTCTGAAGGGCGGGCCGGGTATCGACCTCGATGTCGGCGGTCTGCACGGAAATGGCCCGGATGACCGCGCGCAGGTTGTCGTCGGTCACGCCCACGATGCCCAGCTTGGAGAAAGCGGACTTGCCGGCTGCCGTGTTCGCCGAAAGCCCCGCGCGGGCGACGGCGACGGCTGCCGCCTTCTTCGCGGGATCGGTCGCCCGCACCAGCGCCAGGGCATGCTGGATGACGCCGGAGGTGTCGACGATGAAGGTGTTGGTCAACGTCTCGGAGACGTTGCCGGCCAGGTCGATCTGGTGGGTCTGGATCACCAGCTTGCCGTTGCCGTCGACCGAATCACCGGCCAGCTTGATCTTGCCGGTGGCCGGCGCATCGCGCCAGACGCTGAAGCCGGCGCCCGCATCGGACCGGTAGCGCACCTGCGCGTCCCGGCTGCTGCCCACGACCTGGATCGATCGCCCGGCGACCAGGGTCACGTTGTCGGTGCTGCTGATGCCCTCGTCGCCCTCGATGACGAAGGCGACGTTGCCGGGCTTGACGGTGTCGATGCTGGCCAGCGGCCCGGGCGTGCTGTAGACGGTGCTGGCATTGCCCAGACCGTCAGGTCCGTACCGCGGGTCGTCCTTGACCTGGATGACGCGGGCCAGCAGCTTGTTGTCACCCTCGGCCAAACGCACGCCGATGGCGCGCCAGACCGTGCGCGGCGAGGCGGCTGCGCTGATGTCCTGGACCTCGTTGGGCCGGAACCAGGTCTGTCCCGCATCGGTCGAGAACTCGATCCGGTCGCCCAGACCGAGTGCCCGGTCGTTCAAGGTGATCCGGACGTTCTGCACGTTGACGTTGGTGACGCCGTCGCTGGTGCTGCCGTAGGCGGCCTCCTGGCCGTCGGGATGTCCGGCGGGTCGCGCGGCGTAATGGCTGTCGCCGCCGCCGTCCAGCGTCAGGCCGGTGACCTGAGCGGCCGGCGGCAGGGTGTCGATCATGACGGCGGTCGACTCCTCCAGCTGGGCAAAGGCGGTGGCCGTGCGGCTGTTGCCGGCCCGGTCGGTGGTGGTGGCCACCACGACGATCGCGGCCAGCTGGTTGCCCAGTTCAGCCAGATGTTCAGCCGTGAGCTTGAAGACCGCGCGCCCGCCGGTCGAGCCGCCGCCGTCGATCACGTCGGCCTTGAGCGTGACGGTGGCCTCGCCAGCGGTCAGCTTGAGCACGGCCGTCGAGCCCACCGTGCCCTGCACGGTCAGCGAGCCGCTGGTCAGGTCATCGCGGTCGAGCGTGACGGCCTGATCGGCACCGCGCGCCTGCACGATCGGCTTGCGCATCGCGATCTGGTTGGTCTCGATGTAGTCCTTCAGCGACGCGTAGGCACTGGTGGGCGTGAAGGGAACGGCTGCGGCACCGAGGTACAGGAGATCCTGGGCCGTGCTCGCATCGGTCTCGGCGCCCTCCGATGCGCGCCAGATCAGGGACGACTCGAAGCCCTCGCGATCGCTGTAGTTCAGCACCGAGTCCAGCAGCGCCAGCGTCTCTCCGGCCGTGGCCTTGCCAGCCGACTTCTGCAGGGCCGACACCAGTGCCAGCGCGAGCCCGTGGTTCTGCTCGCGCTGCGTGAGTTCGGCGAACTTGACGTTGGCCTGGGCGCCGTCGTTGGTGGTGACGGGCGCGCTGGTCAGCAGGTCGGTGACCTCGAACAGGTCGGCGACGGCGGCCATGGCCTTGTTGATGTCCGCGAGCGTCACATCGCGACCGAGTCGGCCGATCAGCTCACGCGCGGAGGTCTCGCCCACGGCCATGCCCGCCTTGCGAGCCGCCAGTTCGGTGAGCGCGGTGACGTGGGCCGTCTGACTGCCCCCGCTCACCAGGAGCACGGCTCGCAAGTCGGCGTCCAGGTCGGTGAAGACGCCGGTGGCCTCGTCGAAGTAGTTGCCACCGGCGTTGGTGTCGCGCACGACCACGGTCACCAGCCCCTTGTAGGGCGAGGACAGGTCGACGCTGTAGCTGCCGTCCGCATCGTTGAGGGCCACGGCGGCGCCGCCCTTGTTGAGCAGGCGTCCGCTCTCGTCGTAGACCAGCACCTCGGCCTGGGTCATCTTGCCCAGGGCGACGATGCCCGACAGACGGGTGGGCGTGGCGGTGGTCTCGGCCGGGTTGTCGTTGCTGCCGGTCTTGCCGCGCAAGGCCAGCAGCCCGCCGAAGATCCCGGCCAGCGTGGGCCAGGTCCAGCTCCAGTTGTCGGACTTGTCGGTGTTGACTTCCGTGTCGGCGATGTAGCGCTGGTTGGCACTGCCGTTGTCGAGCACGCCGGGGATCGAGGCGGACTCCTTGGCGGTGACACGCGGTGCATCGACCACCGGCTCGCTTTGCGCGCGCTTGCCGGCCTTGTCGACCGGATCGGCCTTGGCGGCCGGCTCCTCGTCGTCCGAACCGGCCGGCTTCCTGACCTGCGCGTTGTTGCGGTTGTAGCGCGTGATCTCCTGCGACGAGACGGTGAGGTTCGCCTCGGGCGACAGGCTGATGGCCTCGATCTTCTGGAACAGCTGCGCCAGCGTGACCGTGCCGTCGGCAAACACCATCGGCCAGTCAGGCTGCGTGAGCGCCTGCACGGCCCCACCGCTGACGATGATCCGGTCTCCGTTGGCCATGACGATCATCAGGTCGACGTCGAGGGCGCGGATGTCCTTGATGTTCCGGATCTCGATCTTCTTGAAAAGCTCGGCGGCGTCGGCGATCTGGACCGCGGTGGTGTTGCTCATGACAGATTCCCTGAAGTCTTGGTGTTGCCCGGCAGGACCGGGACCCGGGTGTCGACGTGGCGTTCTGTGACGCCTGGTCTCGTCGACACTCGCTGGCTGGTGACGGTCCTGTAGGCGACCGGTGTCGTGTCGGGTGATGCCGATCGAAGTGGGTCAGAGGACCGCTTCGACGCGGAAGACGTTGAAATGCGAACCGCTGACATCGGCAGCGGTGCCCGGTGGCGATGCGGTGCCCGAACCAAGGTGGACGACATGGCTGCCAGCAACGCCCGGCGTGGACGTCCAGTAGCCACCGGCATCGGCGCCCGGCACGGGCCAGTCGAGCGGAACGCCGGTGACCGAGCCCCAGTCGTCCTGAGACAGCAGACGGGCACGTCGACCGTCGCCCAGCATCAGCAGGCTGTTGACATCCAGACTGCTGATGTAGGCGGTGCGATCGGAGCGGTCGATCAGTCCGTCGCCATTGACGTCGAGCACGAAGTCGTCGAACCCGCTGCCATGGCGCGAGAGGATCAGCTGGGCACTCGAGACCGGCGCGAGGGTGGCGTCAGCAAAGCGGACCGCCTGCGCCAGGCCCAGCACCCGATCGGACTCGACCGGCGCGGTGGCGATCGAGGTGCGCAGCGTCGACTGGCCACGCAGGTCCGTGAATCGAACCTCCACCGACAGGACGTGCTGCAGGTCGGCATCGGTCAGCGTGTAGGTGCGTCCGGTGACCGCCGGGCTGACGGCCACGCCGTCGCGCAGCCAGGTGTAGGCGAAGCCCGACAGGCCACCGACGATGCCGTCCGGATCGGCCAGCGTGTTGCGGATGGACAGGTTCTCGCCGACCCGCGCGACGCCCTGCACCCCGATGTCGCCGGTGGCCGGCAGGTTGGGCACTTGCACCGACAGCGGAAGTGCCACGAGAGGATCGCTCGTGGCGCTGTCACCGTCGCTGGCGCTGACCGTCAGCCAGTCTCGTCCGATCTTCGAGGACGGCCGCGGGAACACGCTCGCATCGGGCGTGTAGGTGAGCGTGTCGAGCAAGGCCTGCAGCTGCGTCTGGGTCCCGGTCATGCTGATCGACAGGCCGCTTGCACTCGGCGTGACCTCGGGCATGACCTCGTCGGAGCCGCCCGGTGCCGGTGCGGTGACGGCGAGCCGCCCATGCATGACCGACACGGTGACGCCCGACAGCGCACCGACGCCGACATCGACGTCGCTGACCTTGATGCCCGCCAGCGAGCTGGTCTTGCCGGTCTCCAGCCCGGACGGCGAGACCGGCAGGGTGACGACGGGCGCATCGCCCACGCTGGCCACGTGCAGCGCGACGCTGGCACGGGCCTCGTTGCCCTCGGCGTCGCGGGCGATCAGGGTCATCGCGCCATCGCCATGGGCATGGGCGAGGTCCTGGTACGTCAGGCTGGCGAGCGCGTCTTGCAGGGACGTTGCATTGCCATGAAGGGTCAGCGTCGACCCACGCAGCGTGCTTCCGGCGTGACGCAACGTCAGCGTGCCGCGTTCGACCGACAGGGTCAGGCTGGACAGGGCGCTGGCGCTGCCATCCGGATCGCCGTCGAACACCGTGATCCTGCCGGTGCCCAGGGGCACGCTGGCGACGTCCTCGCGGGTCACGATGCCCTCCTCGGACAAGGAAGGCGACACGATGATCACCGGTGCCACGAAGGTCCGGGGCGAGACCTTGACGGTGAACGATCGGCTGGCCAGCAGGCCCTCGGCATCGGTGGTGACCACCCGGATCGTGCTGGTCTGCACAGCGGGGTTGAGCGCGTGGAAGTTGCCGTCCGGCGTGAACGTCAGCGTCGCGATGGCGGCGCGGACGTCGGCCGGTGTTCCGGAGATCGTCAGCTCGGCGGTGTCGATCCCGCTCAGGCTCGCGCCGCCGTCCCCGACACCGGCGGACAACTGGCCATTGCCCGCGCTGATGACCGTCTTGACGGTCAGGCTGTCGACATCGTCGGTCCGAATGCCACTCAGGACCGCTGCCGTCCCGGCGACGACCGTGGTGGCCTCGTTGCCGGGCACCACCAGTTGCGGTGCGTCATTGACCGGCTGCACGTCGATGACCCAGGTCTTCCGGTCGGTCTTGCCCGTCAGGTCCATGACGGCTGCCGTCAAGGAATCGATGCCGTTGGCATCGGGGTTGCCAAGGTAGCTGAGGGTCGCCAGCGCTGCATTGACCTGGGCCACGGTGCCCGTCAACGTCAGCGTGGCGCTGTCGTTGCCCAGCACGGTGGCGCTGCCGGCCAGATCGACCCGCAGCCGACCCAGGCCGACCGTGAGCTCGATGCGGTCGAACGCGCTGGCACTGCCCGGCACGTCGTCGTCACGCACCGAGATCGCGGTCGCGCCGCTGCTGACGGTCGTTGAGCGCAGGGCCAGACGTGTGTCTTCGGCAACCGTGAGCCGTGATTCGACGTTCGCCCAGGCATCGGGTCCGAGCACGACGGGCGACGCGGCGGTGTCGACCGCCAGCCGGATGGACGCCGGGTCGTTCGAGTTGCCACGGAGGTCGAAGACCGCTCCGTTGCGAACGCTGATGCGCGCTTCGGCGACCGTGCCGATGGCCGGCGTGAACAGCGCCGTCCACTGCAGCGGCTGGCCGTCGACCGGGCGCAGCTCGGCGAGACTGCCCACATCCGCGCCGCCATAGACGCTGATGTCGTCGAGCGTGAAGTCGCTCACCGCTTCGGACATCGTGAAGGTCAGACGCGCCTGGGTCGCCGGATCGCGCCCGGCCAGGCCGACCTTGGCGACGTCGGAGGTGATGGTCACCGTCGGCTGGATCTCGTCGGTCACGCCCGACAGCTCGAACAGGCTGGCACGGCTGGCGTTGCCATGTCGATCCTGGAAAGCTCCCGCGGGCGCTTCGAGCGTGAAGACCGCGACACCGGTGCCGTCGGCGCTGAGCGTGACCGTCGCCTGCCACACCGTCCTGCCGTCGACATCGACCGGAACGATCGCAGACAGCTCGCCGAGCGTCGCATGCAAGCGGTCATCCGAGCGGATCAGCCGGTCCAGCGAGAACGATCCGGGACGAGGCTCCTCGTCGAAGGTCAGCGTCAGCTGCGTCGACGTGCCCGGATCGAGCACGAACACGTCCGACGAGATGGTCAGCTTCGGCCCGGTGCGGTCGAGCGTGATGCCTTCTTCGGGCTGGGCACCGACCACGCTCGCGGCTCCCGTCTTCCCGGCATAGACCTGATAGGCCATGAGCCTTGCATAGCTCCCTTCGGCCGGCGCGGGCAGGCTCAACACCGGCCGGCCCATGACCAGCACCGGCAGGTCGCCGCCCGCGCTGCCCAGGCGCGGGTCTGCTGCGTCGAGCGCGCCGTTGCCGTTGATGTCCTCGAAGACGAACACGCGGGCACCTTCGACATAGCTGTCCGGCGTCAGATCGAAGCTGACCTGGGTGGCATTGCCGAACGTCTGGCCCGCCTGGAGTTCGAGGCCGAGAGGACCGGGCGCGTTCGGGCTGATGCGCAGCGACGGCGCCACGCCCGAGGCCCTGTCGGCCAGCACACCGGCAGCGCTGACCTGGATCGCGCGGATGTCGGCGTAGACGCCTTCGGCCAGCGCCTGGCTGGCCGAGACGCTGACCGACGAGTACGACAGCGGTGAGTCGCTGGTGATGGTCGAACGGCCCAGCTCGATGTCGCCAGCCTTCGGATCGAAACGTGCATCGCCGTCGATGTCGCGAAACAGGATGACGCCGTTGCCGAGCGTGCCGCCCTGGAAGTTGAAGGCCGGCGTGGCGATGTAGGTGTAGTGATCACGCTGGGCGAGGCCCTCGCCGGTCACGCTGCGGCGGTCCATCGCCTCGTCGAAGTCGAGCCCGCTGAGCAGACCCGGACGATCGGTGGCGATGACCAGCTCGGGTCTCGTGATCGAGCCGCGCACCCGCTGGGTGTTGCTCACGTTGCCGGCGGCGTCGATCTGGACGACCTTCAATCGCTCGTAGATGCCGTCGGCCAGCGTCAGATCGCCCGCGAGGCTGAGCAGGCCCTCGGCCAGTGACTGGCCGGCCGCTGCCTTGCCCAGGACCACGCGGCCCAGTTCGGTGTTGCCTTCGAGGCGATCCAGTTCGGCCACGTCGTTGAACAGGACGACGGTGGCGCCCGCCTCACCCCGGACGATGAACTGCGGTGTCGAATCGCTGGTCCTGCCGTCGCCGATGTCGCCCGTATCGGAGGCGGCATCCAGCCACGCCGATGCCGGCGCGTCGGGCAACAGGGTGTCGATGCGCAGCGGTGCCGTCGCATGGGCGGCCACCGCGCGTGTCGCGAGATCGACCGGGTTGCCGGCCACATCGCTGATCGCCGCACCGCCGAGGGACAAGGCGGCCGCATCGAACGACAGGCCGGGACTGTTGTCCTTGGCGCGAACGACGTACTCGAAGGTCAGCACCGATGAGCCCGAGCCGTCGACCAGACCCGCCTGGACGACCGTCGAGGCGTCCAGCCGCAAGGTCACCGAGGGACCGGCGGCGCCGGCATCCCCAGAGGGCTGGACGTGGACCGCACGCTCGAAGGTAGCGGTGATCCGGACCTTGCCGCCGACCTCGAGAAAGTCGCCTTCCGGCACGGTCGTCGACAGGGCCAGCACGGGAGCCTTGACCTGCTGGCTCAGCACCTGGATGACCGGCATCGCCAGGGCCGGGCTGCTGTTGTCGGCCGCATCGGTCGTCAGCACCGTCAAGCCGTATCGACCGTCGGGCAAGGGCTGCCCATTCGTCTTCAGGACCAGATCGAGCACGCCCTGCCCGGTGGTCAGCGTCAGCCCGGGTGGCATCGCATCGGCGTCTGGGCGGACCAGCTTGCCTCGGCCCTGGACCATCTCGCCGGCATCGAGCAGTCTGTTGCCGTTGGCATCGATGAAGACGACCGCCTGCGTGTCCGCCTCGCCCACGATGCGCACCCTGGGCGTGATGCTGCGCGTGACGCCGTCATCGGACTTCAGGCCGGTGTCGTCGTCCGCCAGCAAGTTGGCCAGCGGACGGTTCGGCGCCCGGTTGTCGATGCGCAAGGTCTGCGGTGAGGACGGAAGACTCTCATTGCCCGCCTTGTCGAACGCGACGGCCGTCAGGACATGTTCCGTGCCCCCTGCCGCCGTGTTGCCAAGCGCACGGGTGATCAGCACACCCCGACCGTTCTCGTCGAGAAGCACGCTGCCGACCCGGGTGCCCGATGCGTCCGTGAGGTCGACCCGCGACAGGGGCTCGCCCTGGACGTCAAAGCGGACCTGGGCGACGCTGGTGACGCCATCGCCCACGGTGCCTGTGTCGGACACCACCTGCAGACGCAGCGTCGGCGTGAGCGGCAGCGAGCCGTCCACGCCTTGTCCGGTGTCACGCAAGGTGGTGTCGACCAGCAGGTTGAATGCGCGAGGGAGCCGCCCGCCGGAGACGTCGCGGATCGAGGTGCCGTCGCCGTTGGCGAGCAGAGCGCCGGCGTCGAGGCTGATCTCGCCCTGGATGCCTTCGATTCGCGTGACCAGATGCCCGAACAGGAGCACGTTGCTGCCGTTGGCGACGACCGGATCGACCAGCGTGGCCTCGACCGTCTGGTCGCCCACCTTGAGCTTCAGCCTGGGGGCGTAGGTGCGCACGTCGTGGACACCGTTGGTCGAGATGTTCCAGGCCACCTTGCTGGGCAGGACGACCTTGACCAGGATGGTCTCGCCGACGTGGTACTGGCTTGAGCCGGCCATGACCGGCGCACTGACGATGGCCACCGGCTCATGGTCGATGGCAAGGTCCACCGGTGGCAGGACGAAATCCGGCCTCATGCCCGGTCCGGGCTCGATGCTCAGCTTGAAGCGACTGATGTCACCCATCGCGCGCCCGGCTGCCAGCAGCGTGTTGCCGCTGGCATCCTTGGCGTATTCGACCAATGGCGCACTCCCCTGGCCAGTCAGGTTGTCACGGAAGACCGGCACCTTGTGCAGCAGCGGCAAGGTCGTCGAGGTGGCGTCGAAATCGGCCGGCAGCGTGTAGACCTGGGTGTAGTCACCGGCACTGCCAGATGCGCCTTCCGGGTGGAACCTCAGGAGGTACTTGTCGCCCGCCCTCGCCCCCTTGGCCGGCATGATCGCCACCGTCAGCCCGTCGCTCAGGCTGGTATGGGCGACGACGCCTGCGGCATCGACCTGTTCGCCGATCGACGAGCCGGCGTTGGTGCGACGTCGCAGGCTGATGCTGGCGAGGTTGGCCTGGATGGCCGCGGACACCTCCGTGGTGGCGAAGTAGGCGTCGCTGACGGTCTTGAGCAAGGCGCTGGCCTCGGTGTCGAGCGTCACGCCCCGACCGACCACGTCGCTGTCGCGAAGGTGGGTCGTCAGGTAGCGGATCACGCCGTCGATGCCCAGCGACTCGGACCGGGTCGCCAGTTTCGACAAGACGCCCAGTGCGCGCCCGTAGGCATCAGGCGTCGAGGTCCAGTCGGCATTGACCGGTTTGGGCTGGGCGTTCTGGACCAGCGGAAAGGAGCCCAGACTCGAGAACAGCGCAGCCACCGATTGATGGATCGTCGCGATGGTCTCGTCGGCCTTGGCCGCGTCTGCGAAGAGTTCCGGATGCGAGCCCATCAGCCCGTCGAGGTGCCTTGCTGCCACGGTCGACAGGGGCGTGATGGCCAGCGACATCGTCGACCCGCCGATGCCCGCCAGTTCGTTGGACGCAGCCGGTGCCTTGCTGACCCAGGCAGACAGCACGACGGGTCCGAGGTCCGTGTCGTAGCCGACGGCGGGGTTCGCTTCATCGTCGAAGTTCGCCGCCGCGCCGTTGTCGTCGTGCAGCTCGATCTTGAGGCGGGTACCTGCCGCCAGCTGGCCGAACTGCTTGACGGTGACCTTCAGCTCGCCGGAGTTCGAATTGGCGACCCGCTCGACTTCGGATGGATCGAGCTCACGGCGCAGTCCCGAGGCATCCACCACCACGACGCGCAGGCCGGTCATCTCTCCAGCCATGGGCAAGACGCGAAAGGTGAAGACGTCGGGCGACGTCGGCGCCTGCGCCGGCGCAGGTGCCGGCGACTTGGCCAACGCTGACACGCCGAACACACCCAGCGCTGCAGCGCCGAGCCACAACGGCATGCTCTCGTGCCAGGGCGTCTCGTCATCGCCCAGATCGCTCACCACTGCCGCTGCGGCGGGTGCCGGAGGGGCCGCCGGTCGGGGCACCGGGTCCGGCACGGCAGCCGGTCGGGCCTGCCGCAACAGGTCCTCGCCCACCGAAGAAGGCGAGTCGCCGATCCGGACCGGTTCGTTGATCTCGCCAGTCGCCTGGGCAAGAAGGAGGCTGCCGTCACGTTCAGCCTGCCGCTCCACACCGTCTGGCAGCAGGGCCGGATCGCCATCGGACGGGTTCGCGGCATCGTCCGGAGCCGTCTCGGAGCGGACCTCGACCGCCACTTGAACGACTTCGTCCTTCTGCGTCGGACCTTCGTCTGCGACCACACCCGACGCGAGATCTTGCGACGACTCCGTTCGGCGACGACGCTTGAGCACCCCGTTCACGGACAGTTGGTCGGACGGCAGTGTCTGTTTGATTTTCATGGCCATCGATGTTCAGTAGCCCTGGAACGTCAGGGCGCGACAAGAGCGTGCAGGGGCACACCCCGCCCCGCCGGAAAGCCGGACGCGGCGCAGGAGTCGCCGCACCGGCGCGTCGCGCTCAGCGACCCTGAGAGGACTTGCGCAGCAGGTCGCTGCTCAGTTCATCGAACTTGCGATTGAGATCCGAAAGCTCGTACTTCGTGGCCATGGACTCGGCCTGGGATACGGCATCCAGCCGCGCCACCATCTCCACCAGTTGCGGCTGGATGCGGCCGGCCAACTCACGCATGCCGCCGTCCAGCGACTGCAGCGCAAGATTGGTCTCGTGCGCGTGTGCGCCGACCTGACCCAGCAGAACGTTCTGCTCGCGCACGTCGCGGTTGGCATCATTGACCGCCGACACGACGGTGGCCAGATCACGCTGCATCGCCGAACGCAGTTCAGCGTGCATCTGCGTCACGTTGTCGCGAGCCTGCACCGAAGCCTCGACGAGCGTGCTACGCAACCCCGCCATCTCGCGCACGGCCTGACCGTTGTGATCGGCGATGAACTTGGCCTGGAGGTTGATGTCGGTGAGAGCCCCGGCGCCTGCCTGGATCGCTGAAGCCACGGCGTTCTGCGCAACCTGGATGTCATCGAACTTGCGCGACATCGTCTCGAGTCGCTGCGAGATGACGGCCGCGACCTTCTCGACCTGGGCGCGGGTCTCGTCCGAACCAAGACGCTTCTCCGCCAGCGTCGCCATGGTCAGCATCGAGTCACTGGCGAGTCGCATCTTGGCGGCCGCCAGCAAGATGGCCTCGGTCTGCTTGGCGAGATCCTGCCGAAGGCCGGTGATCGCATCGATCTGTTGTCGCGCCTGCCGGTCATCAGGGCTCGCGCCGACGTCCTCGACGCGAGCCACATGGCCCGTCACCGATTCGGCGATGGCGTGATAGGTCGCGACTGCCTGGGTCGCAGCACCCGATTGCAGCCGGCGCAAGGCCAGCATCTGCAGACCGTTCACCATCGATCCACCAAGGCCCAGCAAGGACGCCACGAAAGCTTCGCCCATGCCGCCAAGCGGACCACTCATCTGAGTGAAGAAGCGGTTCATCGTTGCGGCGGAGTCACCATCACCGGCAACCGCGATGATGCTGATGAGGCTCGCGACTTCCTTGAGGGTGACGATCAGGCCCAGGAACGTGCCGAACAAGCCCAGCCCGATGAGGGTGTTGGCGATGTGTCCCGGCAGGATCAGACGACGTGCACTGGCCAGTTCGTAGACATGCAACCGGTCCAGGGCTGCCGCTCGGTCATCGGTCCCGCGGCTCTCACGCTCGGTCCTCAATGGCCCGAACAGGGCCCAGACCTCGGCGCTCGATCTTTCCTGCGTGAGAACCTGGCCCAGCGCACTGCGCTGGATGTCCAGCGGCGCCCCACGCTTGAGGAGCATGGCGACTCGAAGGCGTTCGATCAGGCCGGACTCCCGGCTCAGTCGGACAGCCTGGAAGATCGCCAACGACTGGCCGACAACGGTCACCAGCAGAATGAAGATGGCGAATCGCGGATTCGACGAACTGCTGATCAGCTGGACGACGCTTTCGTACAACCAGACATTGCCCAGAAGATAGGCCGCCGTGATGCCGATGCAGGCCAGCAGGGCCCAAGGAGCCCCAACCCTTGTGGCTGTGGATGACGGAACCTGCGTGCTGACTTGACTCATGAATGCTCCCTGACAGAAGAAACGTCGGGATCAGACAGGTCGACATCAATGGTCGTTCTCTTGTTTTGTCTGCCCGATTTGACTCAACAAAGTCTCTGAAAGGCAGCTAACAAGCTCAATGACGGCAATGGGTCAATAGATTCAAGTGGCCTACACACACGGGTAGCGTAATTAACAGGTAAGTCAGGGCAGTTGCCGAGTCCTGGGACGCTTGTGCTGCCAGACACCCAGACTGGACGTCCTGACCAGCTCCGGCCATGTGGATCCGATGGGGTCATGCTGCCGGGCGTCAGGTCCGAGGCTGCGTTCGCGCGCCCAGAGATGGGACTCTCTGTAGATGATGCTGAGCGACGAGGACAGGCCGGGTGAGGCAGCCAGGGGCCCGGGCAACCATCCGGTGGGTTGCCGGAAGTGCCCATGCGCAAACTCGAGCAAAGCACCCAGCAAGCCCTCGCGCTCACGCATGGCTTGTTCGATACGCCGACCCGCTCTCACCCCGAGATCGGGATCCCGGTAGGCAATGCCCAGCGTCGTCCGGAAGTGGTCCAGCAGCCCCATCAGGAAGGCTTCGTCGGCAAGGCCCAGATTGTCGGGGGCGACCCTCCGGGCCAACACCTTCATCAGACGAGCCTGCACCAGACCGGCATAGGTCCAGGACGGATCGATCTGACCGGCATCGACGATCTGCAGCACGGCCAGCCAGGCCTTCAGGATCGGCCTCGGAAGATCAGCCACCAGATCGACCAGCATGTGCGGGCGATCGGCTGTTCCGGCTCGCGTCCCATCCAGCTCGGCCACTTGCCAGACTCGCAAGGCGGTGGCGGGATCAAACGCCAGCGCGGTCGCGACGGCCTCGCTGGACGGGCCGTGCTGAAGCAGCAACCAGGCGCGCCGCAACGCCAGCGCGGACGTTCTTGGCATGCTGGGTGCGACGATGATGTCCGGTCTGGCGATCGCATGGCCTTGAAACAGCTCGATGCCCATCGCACGCGCCAAGGCGACTTCGGATTCGTCCTCGACCTTCTCGGCCAGCACCGCCACGCCACGTTCCCTGGCCCTGGCAATCATCTGCGGAAGATCGGTCGGACGAACGCAGCGCCAATCGATCTTGATCAGCTCGACCTCGTCGAGCAGGGACCAGCGGCTGTCACCGAGCGAGTTGATGTCGTCGAGGGCGAATCGAAGGCCGAGCTGTCGCAGATGGCGCACGCGTTCCCGTACGTCCTGCGTCACGACGATGCACTCCAGCAGTTCGACCACGCCCCAGCCGGGCCGGATGGCCTCGACGAGCTGGCTCATGAGCGTCTCGCGATCGACATTGATGTAGAAGCTCAAGCCACGTGCACGCCTGGGCAGGCCAAGATCCAGCACGGCGGCGGCCAGAACCTCGCACGTGGCATGCATGCCGTTGACGATGCCGCTGGCGTCGACGCCGTTTGCATGGCGGTAGAGCAACTCGTAGCCATGGGCCAGGCCATTCGCATCGGCAATGACCTGCACGCCGACGCGCCGCGCGGCACGCTCCGGCACGGTCCTTTCAGGCGGTGCCGCCTGCGGACCGATGGCAACCCCTGCATCGGCCAGCAGTCGCCCGACACCTTTGTCCACTTGCGCGGACGAGCCTGTTCGGGCGCCCCACGGGAAGACGTTGGGAGCATCAGATCCATGATCATCCTGACCCAGCGGATCAAGATCACAGGGACGGGTGGTCATCGGCAAGGTGGAATGCATGGCGTCGCGGCTCGCGTGGCCGTCCGGTCTAGGGTCGATCGGCTGCTCTGACAGGAGACGAAGAGCGACGGATCAGCTTGGCAGGCCCGACGTCACATCGGGGCCGATGGCGCGGGCTGTGCGGCGTTCACGCACGAGGCGACCGGCCTCGTCGTAGAGCTCGATGATCCCGTTGGCAGGCGCCATGGGCTGGCCGTTGAACATCAGTCGCAGACCGATGTCGAGAACGGCTCCGAGCAGGCATTGCCGATGGATCCAGGCATCCTCGATGGCCGGACACATCAGCGGTGTCGCCAGTTGTCCGACCATGCGCGCCGGCATGGTGTGGCGGTAGTGGGCCACCAGACCGAGCAAGGCAGCCTGGCCTTGAAGGTCTCGACGATCCGGTGCAAGCCGCTCGATCAACAGGCGCATGAACAGCGAGAGGTGGGCGGCAGCCTCCGACCAGTTCAGCCGCAGACTGGGTGCGTGAGCACGCGCATCAACGTAGAGCAGTTCGAGCCAGATCGGCAGACCAGGTCCGCGAAGCCGCATCACCAGGTCCAGGATCGATTCAGGCCGACTGACGGGGCCCAGCAGACCATCGCATACCAGGATCAGCAGCCGCAGGGTCAGCGCGGGATCACATTCGATCAGGCCAGCCAACTCCGCATCGTCAGCCCCGCGCAGCAGACGTTCCCACAGGTGATGAAGTCCGTCGGCGTCGCAGGCGGGCAGCTGGTCGACCGTCCAGGTCACCGGCGCCGACAGCAGCGGCCCGGAGAAGGCGTGCACGCCGAGCGTGCGGTACTCGCGGAAGTCGTCGAGCCGATCGATGCCACGCAAATGCACCTGTTGCCCACCGAGTTCGGGCCACAGGCCCAGCAGGTTGGATCGATCATGGCGACCGACGTCCAGATGCACCCATTGCACATGGGCCGAGATGCCCTGAATGCGAGCCGAGGTGGCGCCATTGCACGACATCGACAGCATCATTCCGCGTCCGCGCAGCTCCCGCAGTCTCTCTCGAACGACCGGCGTGGCCGACAGTTGCTCAGGGAGCTGGATGACGGCCCAGCGTGGATCGAAGATCTCGACCAGCGGACTCATCAGCAGTTCTTCGGAGACCTCGACGAGCACGGGATGGGTTCCGGCGATCGAGCGAAGTCCGATCTCCAGGATGACGTGGCAAAGGCCCCCGACCCATTCGTCGATGGCCGGCATGGACCGGTCACTCCGCTCCGTGCGTTCGCCACGGACATCGCGGCGCACGCGATGCGGGCCGTCCTTCGGAGGCAGAAGCTGGATCGCCACCTCATGACCCAGCATGTTGACCACCTTGGTCGTCCGCACGGTGATGCAAGGCAGGTTCAGCGCGAGCAGCGCGGCAGGCACCTGTGCGACCGCATCGGTCGATCCGGCCGATGCGGTCGGCTTGGCCTTGCTGTCCTTCGGCACGACCGGAACGATGGCCGAATTGCCCGCTGGGGCAGCGACGGGAAACGACGCCGGAGAGGTCGTCGATGAAGGTGTCGATGACGACGGTGCGTGCGTACCCGACTTGTAGGCAGTCTCGCCAGTGGCCGCGAGCTGGCGATGAGGCGACTCGACACGGGACAGTGGTGCAGTTGGCATGGCTTGGACTCCTCGTCGACCCCGGGCTTACGCCCTTGTGATCGACCATTGCGTCAGTGTGCAAATCGCACCCAGACCGGCCCACTACCTATTGCGACTGTTCTCCAATCGACCCATACAGGTTCTTGTAGTCCTTCTGCGTACTCCGGTCAGACGACGTTTTCGACCTGTCCGCTGTGCAGCGAACGCGTGATTGCCAGACCGATGCGCGTGGCCTCCATCGCATCGGCCAGCGTCAGATCCAGCGGGGCCTCGCCGCGACAGGCGGCGACGAAGGCATTGATCTCGCGGGTGAAGGCGCCCTCGAAGCGGGCATGGAAGTCTGGCAACACGGCATGTCCGACACCCCGGGCATCGCTGCGGATCACGCGGTCGAGCGCGGCGTGTTCGCCCACCAGCAGCTTGCCGGACGTGCCGATGATCTCGGTGGTCGTCTCGTGACCGTGCGCGAAGGTGCGCGAGGCATAGAAGACCGCACGGGCGCCGCCCTCGAACTCGACGATCGCCAGGCCGTTGTCGACGTCATGGCACTCGGCCAGACCGGGGTGCAGCGCGATCGTGCCGCTGGCGTAGGCGCGCAGCGCCCGGGGTCGACCGAGCATCCAGCGCGCCAGGTCGATGTCGTGCACGCTGCAGTCCATGAAGATGCCGCCGGAGGTCGGCGCGAATCGCACGAAGAAACCGTCCGGATCGTTCTGGTCGCAGGTCTGCGAACGCACCAGGAAAGGCCGGCCGATGTCACCGGCGGTGATCGCCGCATGGGCGTTCTGGTAGCTGGCATCGAAGCGCCGCACGAAGCCGACCATCGCGATCTGGTCGGGATGCTGATCGGCCACGGCCAGCACGCGCTCGCAGTCGGGCACGTTGAGCGCCAGCGGCTTCTCGACGAACACGTGCTTGCCGGCCTTCAGCGCGGCGATGGTCTGGTCGGCGTGCAGCGAGGTCGGCGTGACCAGCACGACCGCGTCCACGTCCCGGTCGGCGATGAAGGCGTCGAAGTCGGCGTGGACGCGCGACACGCCCAGCACGTCACGCGCATGGTCGCGTTCGGCCTCCACCGGGCTGCAGGCCGAGACCAGCTGGACATGGCGGGTCGAGAACGCCAGCGCCTCGGCATGGCGGCGGCCCAGCCGGCCCAGGCCGGCGATGCCCACGCGCAAGGGCGTGCTGCGAACGGTGGAAGAGGTCATGGCAACAGTCCTGGCGCGGGCGTGGATGGGGAAGAAGGCTCAGAGCCTGACCGGCTGGCCGCTGTTGGCGCTTTCGGTCGCCGCATCGGCCAGGATCTGCGCCTTGACGCCGTCGGCCACCGTCGTGCGGAAGGCCGCGCCGGTCTGCAGGCAGTCGAAGAAGTGGGCGATCTCGGCCTTGTAGGCGGCTGCGTAGCGCTGCAGGAAGAAGGCCTCGGGCTTGTCGGCGCGCACGCCTTGGGCGTCCCACTGCACGACCTGGCTGGGCGTGTGGTTGCCGCACTGGAGCATGCCCGCCGAGCCCAGCACCTCGAAGCGCTGGTCGTAGCCGTAGGCGGCGCGACGGCTGGTGTTGATCTGGCAGAGACGACCCTTCTTCGTGCGGATCGTGACGGCCGTGCTGTCGTAGTCGCCCAGGCCGGCGATGGCCGGGTCGGTCAGCACCGAGCCGGAGGCGCTCAGCCAGTCGGCCTCGTCGCCGTCGGCGCAGAGGATCCAGCGGAACACGTCCAGGTCGTGGATCAGCATGTCGCGGAAGATGCCGCCCGATGCCTTGATGTA
>JACCDS010187284.1_pt1 | contig 33397 bp, 32 predicted proteins | sample 7446441 | NCBI WGS metagenome assembly JACCDS01 (sample SAMN15323445, study PRJNA562643) | freshwater metagenome | isolation source: river surface water | place: USA:Blue River Watershed | collected 2017-08-17
CAAGCCTTGATGGCTGCCAAGTCGCCCCAAGACCTGATGGCTGTGCAAGCCGCTTTGGTGCAGCCTGCCTTCGAAAAGTCGGTGTCTTATGGCCGTCACTTGGCTGAAATCGCCAACAGCACTGGCGCCGTGTTCACCAAAGCTGTCGAAAGCAAAGTGGCCGAGTCTGAGAAGGCCGTCAAAAGCTTGGTCGAAAACAGCCTGAAAAACGCACCTGCTGGCTCTGACGCCGCTGTTGCCGTGTTCAAAACAGCTTACGAAGCCAGCCAAACTGCTGCTGAAACCCTGAAAAAAGTGGCCAAGCAAGCCGCTGACACAGCCGAGTCCAACATCAAGGCCGCCACTGCCCAAGCCGAAGCTTCGGTCAAGGCCGCCATGTCCAAGGCCAAAGCCAAGGCCTAATTTGCCGAGACAAAAGCGGGCCTGAAGGGCCTGCTTTCTACAATCAGGGTGTCTTCGGACACCCTTTTTGTTTTGGAAATCGCCCATGTCCACTGCTTTCGCGCAAGCCTCGGCCCCTGTTTTGCACATTGCAGGCGGTGTGGCCACCATTACCCTGAACCGTCCTGCCCAGCGCAACCGGCTGGAAAACGCCGACCTCAAGGCCTTGCTGGCGCACTTCGACACGGTCAACCAACAGGCCGATGTGCGGGTGTTGGTGCTCACCGCTCAAACGGCGGGTCAGCCCAAGCCGGTGTTTTGTGCGGGCTATGACATTGGAGGCTTTGACGAGCCGGGACATGGCGCGACATTTTTTGAAACCATTCCCAATGCATTGGCCGCTTTGCGCCCGGTGACGGTGTGCGCCCTGAATGGCAGCGTTTATGGCGGCGCCACCGACCTGGTGTTGGCCTGTGATTTGCGCGTGGGTTTGCAAGGTCTGGAGTGGCGCATGCCGGCGACGGCACTCGGCCTGCACTATTACCCAAGCGGCTTGCAGCGTTATGTGAGTCGCTTTGGCATGGCCGGCACGCGGCGGGCGTTTTTGACGGCGCGCCCGTTCACCGACCGACAACTCGAGGCGATGGGCTTGTTCGAGGCATTGGTCACGGCCGAGGCATGGGAGCCCACGGTGCAGGCTTTGGTGACCGATGTTTTGGCTTTGGCCCCGTTGGCAGTGCAGGCCACCAAGCAGTCATTGCAAGACATTGAGACCGGGCAATTTGACGAAGCGGTGGTGCGCGAACGAGAACACATGACCAGCCGCAGTGCCGACTTTGCCGAAGGGCGCGCGGCGTTTGCCGAGCGTCGCAAGCCTGTGTTTGTGGGCCGTTAAGCCGCGTCGGCGCTAGGTTGTGGCCGAGGCCGAGGCCTAGCCCGAGGCTGGGGCCGATCTTCCGGCAGACCATGCCGTGCCCATCGAAGCAACCATGACCATGGCAATGGCCAGACCTTGAGAGAAGGTCAAGTGCTCCGCCAGCACCAACCAGCCTGCTAATGCACCCACCGCGGGCTCGAGGCTGAGCAAAATACTGAAGGTGTTTTTGGGCAGGTGGTTGAGTGCGAACATTTCAAGCGCATACGGAATGGCGCTGGACAGCAGGGCCACCGCCAAGCCAGCCAACAACCACTGCGGATTGAGCAATGCGCTGCCCGCATGCGATACCCCAATCGGTACCACCACCAGAGCGGCGGCCAGCATGCCCATCGGGGTGGCCATGCCGCCATAGCGCTTGGCCACACGCTGCCCAAAAACAATGTACAGCGCCCAGCACATGCCCGCCGCCAAGGCCAAGGCCATGCCTTGTGGGTCGAGTGCAGTGGTCTGCTGTGTCCATGGCCAGGGCAGCAGCAACCCCAAGCCCAATGCGGCCAAGACCACCCACAGCCAGTCGCTGGGTTTTTTAGAGGTCCAGACCGCCACGGCCAATGGGCCGGTGAACTCGATGGCGATGGCCACGCCAAATGGGATGGTTTTGATGGCGCTGTAAAACAAAAGATTCATCACGCCCAAAGTGACGCCATACAAACCCAGCGGCAGAGCGTCAGCCCAAACCCATTTGCGGCGCCAGGGACGGAACACGGCCATCAACATCAGCGTGGCGAAAAACAGGCGATAGGCCGTGGTGCCTTCGGCGCCCAAAGCAGGAAACAGGCTTTTGGCAAACGAGGTGCCAACGGCCAAAGACACCAGGCTGCACATCAAGGCCAGCATGGCCCACAAACGCAAATTCAAGGGGGTTTTCTTTCCGTGCGACGGGCTTTACAGAGGCAATCCGTCAAGTCAAAAGGCTTTTAAGGGGCATCATAGCGCCGCATACAATGGCGGCTTCGTCTTTGGGGTGCACATTGGCGCCCCGATTCAACCCAAATTAGCCTTTTTGTGGAGCTTTCATGTTCATTTCTTCCGCTTTTGCCCAGACCGCTCCTGCCGCTGCCGCCGGTGGCGACATGCAGTCCACCTTGATGAGCATGTTGCCTTTGTTGTTGATGTTTGCCGTGTTGTATTTCGTCATGATTCGCCCTCAGATGAAAAAGCAAAAAGAGCACCGCGCCATGATCGATGCGCTGGCCAAGGGCGACGAAGTCGTGACCGCCGGTGGCATGTTGGGCAAGGTCAGCAAAATTGGCGATGCCTACATTGGTGTCGAGTTGGCCGCGGGTGTCGAAGTTCAATTGCAGCGCAGCGCGGTCATTCAAGTGTTGCCCAAAGGCACTTTGAAGTAATTCACTCGGGCTGCATTTGAGGGGCCGCGACCACCGCTGGCCCCGTTTATTTTTTCTGTACGCGAGTCACTATGAACCGTTACCCGGTCTGGAAATACGCGATCATCGTGATCGCCACGTTGCTGGGCGTCATCTACACGCTGCCCAACTTTTTCGGTGAAGCCCCTGCGGTGCAGGTCTCCTCGAGCAAGGCCACCATCAAGGTGGACACGCAAGTGCTGCAAAAAGTTGAAGACGCGCTGAAAGCGGCCTCTCTCGAGGCGCAAGCCGTCAGCTTGGAAGGCACCTCGGTTCGTGCGCGCTTTGCCAACACCGATCAGCAACTCAAGGCGAAAGACGCGATTCAGAGGGCCCTGACACCTGAAGGTGCCGACCCCCAATTCGTGGTGGCTTTGAACTTGGTGCCTCGCTCGCCCGCTTGGCTCACCGCTCTGCATGCCTCGCCCATGTACTTGGGTCTGGATTTGCGCGGTGGCGTGCACTTCATGTTGCAAGTGGACATGCAAGCCGCTCTGACGCAAAAGGTCGAGTCCATCACCGGTGACCTGCGCAGCTTGTTGCGCGAAAAAGATGTTCGCCACGGCGGCATCAGCCGCAATGGGCAGAGCATTGAAATCCGTTTGCGTGATGCGCAGCAAGTTGACGCTGCGCAGCGTGTTTTGTCGGCGCAGTTTCCAGATCTGCAAACCCAAGAATCATCGGCCGGCAACGAATTCCGCTTGACCGCCAACATCAAGCCCGAAGCTTCGCGCAAAGTGCAAGAGCAGGCCTTGAAGCAAAACATCACCACCTTGCACAACCGCATCAACGAGCTGGGCGTGGCTGAGCCCGTGATTCAGCAGCAAGGGCTCGACCGCATCGTGGTGCAGTTGCCCGGTGTGCAAGACACGGCCAAAGCCAAAGACATTTTGGGCCGCACCGCGACGCTGGAAGTGCGCATGGTGGACGAAAGCACCGAAGCCCGTGCCGCAGAGCAAGCAGGCGGCGTGGTGCCATTTGGTGCCGAGCGTTATTTGGAGCGCGATGGCCGTCCCTTGATCGTCAAGAAACAAGTGGTTTTGACCGGCGACAATCTGACCGATGCACAGCCTGGCTTTGACAGCCAAACCCAAGAGCCGGTGGTTAACCTGACACTCGACGCCAAAGGCGCGCGCATTTTCAAAGATGTGACGCGTGACAACGTTGGTAAGCGCATGGCCATCATCTTGTTTGAAAAAGGCAAGGGCGAAGTGGTGACCGCGCCAGTCATTCGCGCCGAGATCGGTGGCGGACGTGTGCAAATTTCAGGCCGCATGACCACCGTCGAAGCCAACGACACGGCGTTGTTGTTGCGCGCCGGCTCTTTGGCCGCGCCGATGGAGATCATCGAAGAGCGCACCATTGGCCCCAGCTTGGGTGCAGAAAACATTGCCAAGGGCTTCAACAGCGTGACTTGGGGCTTCTTGGTTATCGTGGCCTTCATGGCGATTTATTACGCGATGTTCGGGCTGTTCTCGGGCATTGCGCTGGGTGTGAACTTGCTGTTCTTGGTGGCTATTTTGTCCATGCTGCAAGCCACCTTGACTTTGCCCGGCATGGCCGCGATGGCGCTGGCACTGGGCATGGCGATTGACTCAAACGTGCTGATCAATGAGCGCGTGCGTGAGGAGCTGCGCAACGGGGTCAGTCCGCAAGCGGCCATTCATGCCGGTTACGACCGCGCGTGGGCCACCATTTTTGATTCCAACATCACCACCCTGATTGCCGGCGTGGCCTTGTTGGCCTTTGGCTCAGGCCCGGTGCGCGGCTTTGCTGTGGTGCACTGCATCGGCATTTTGACGAGCATGTTCTCGGCCGTGTTCTTCTCGCGCGGCTTGGTCAACCTCTGGTATGGCGGCCAGAAGAAACTCAAATCGGTATCGATTGGCACCGTTTGGCGGCCTGATGCTGACACTGCGGTGAAAGCCGACTAAGCGGAGCGGATCATGGAATTATTCAAAATCAGAAAAGACATCCCGTTCATGAAGCATGCGTTGATCTTCAACGCCATTTCCTTCATCACGTTTGCTTTGGCGGTGTTCTTTTTGTTCACACGCGGCTTGCACCTGTCGGTCGAGTTCACGGGCGGCACGCTGATGGAAGTCAGCTACAGCCAGCCAGCGGATGTGCAAAAAGTGCGCAGCACCGTGGCCACGCTGGGCTTCTCGGAAGTGCAGGTGCAAAACTTTGGTTCGGCACGCGATGTGATGATCCGTTTGCCCGCACAAAAGGGCGTCAGCTCGGCGCAGCAAAGTGAAAAAGTGTTGACGGCACTGAAGGCTGACAGCCCCGATGTCACGTTGCGTCGCACCGAGTTTGTGGGCCCTCAAGTGGGTGACGAACTGGCCGAAGACGGCCTCAAGGCTTTGGGCTTTGTGGTGCTGGGCATCATGATTTATTTGGCCGTGCGCTTCGAGTGGAAGTTTGCGGTCTCGGCCATCGTTGCCAACTTGCACGACGTCATCATCATCTTGGGCTTCTTTGCCTTTTTCCAGTGGGAGTTTTCGCTGGCCGTGCTGGCCGCGGTGCTGGCGGTGTTGGGTTATTCGGTCAACGAATCGGTGGTGATTTTTGACCGTATCCGTGAAAACTTCCGCCGTTATCGCAAGATGAACACGGTCGAGATCATCGACAACGCGATCACCTCAACCATCAGCCGAACCATCATCACGCACGGCTCGACCCAGATCATGGTGTTGTCGATGTTGTTGTTCGGTGGCGAGACACTGCACTACTTTGCGATGGCGCTGACCATCGGCATTTTGTTCGGCATTTACTCGTCGGTGTTTGTGGCTGCCGCCATCGCGATGTGGTTGGGCATTGAGCGCGAAGACCTGATCAAGCCGATCAAGAAAGACAACGATCCGGGCGATGAGAATTCGGGTGCTGTGGTCTAACCACGGCCCGCAGCTCACCCCCAGAAAAAGGGCGCCCACTGGGCGCCCTTTTTTAAATGGCTTTTGGTGGTTTAGACCTCTCTTTGATGATGCAATACCGCGTCATGCGATTCGCTCGCCATGCGTCAGGCTCTGCTGAGGCGCTGAAAAAGGCCCCCCGGCAATCGGTGTACTTGCCCCATCAGCTCCAACTCCATCAACTGGGCTTGCAGCATGGCGGTGTTCCAGCCGCAACGCGCTTGCAGCGCATCGAGGCTCACGGGGTCGTGGCCCAAGGCACTCATTAGCGCGGCTTCATCGGTGTTGCTCGGCACGGCGGTGAATGCGGCGTCAGTGGCTTGTCCCTCTTCGGTTTTGCCTTCGGTGGTTTGCCCTCTTTCGGGTTGTGGCCACACCGGCAGTTGCAACTCTTCCAAAACATCTTGCGCCGACTCCACCAATTTGGCGCCTTGCTTGATCAGCCAGTGGCAGCCCTTGGATTGCGTGGCATGAATTGAGCCGGGAATAGCCAGCACATCGCGGCCTTGCTCGAGGGCCTGTTTGGCCGTGATGAGCGAGCCCGAGGGCAGCGCGGCCTCGACCACCAGCGTGGCTTGTGACAAACCCGAAATCAGGCGATTGCGTTTTGGAAAATTCGCTCGCAAAGGCGGCGTGCCCAGTGGGTATTCGCTGAGGATCAAACCTTGTTGGGCAATTTGGTGCGCCAGATCGCGGTGTTGGCGTGGGTACACCCGGTCTAGCCCGGTGCCCACCACCGCCACAGTGGGCAGTTGGGTCGGTGCTGCATTGCGCATGGCGGCTCCCAGCAGCGCGCCTTCGTGCGCAGCACCATCGATGCCCAGTGCCAGCCCCGAGACAATGGTCAGCCCACTCGCACTCAGGTTGCGCGCAAAGTCGCGCGCATTGATTTGCCCTTGTGGGGTCGGGTTGCGGCTGCCCACCATGGCGATGGTGTGCGTGGCTTGCAGTTGGGCCAACGCGTGTGTTTGGCCCAAGGCATAGAGCATCAGCGGTGGGTCTGCAATGTTCAGCAAAGCAGCCGGGTAGTCGGCATCTGCCAAAGTCACCACCGCACGCTGAACGCCAGGTTCAGGCGTTTCTTGCAGCCAACGCCATGTGGTGTCGTTTATTTCAGCCCAACCCGCAGGCAGAGCGCACAAGGCTTGGGCTTGCAATGCAGAGACACATTGCCGCAACGCCTCTTCGGATTGTTTGAAGATGGCCTCGGGCGGGCCAAATGCCGCCAACAGTCGCCTCGCGGCATCGGGCCCCACGCCGGGGGTGAGCGCAAGGCGCAACCACGCGCCCAACGCGTCGGGTGTGTTCAGCATTTATTTCTCCCTGTGCAGCCTGTGTGGCTGTCTGTCAGGGCATTGTGGGTGAAATGCCGCGCCCTGCCAATGGGGCGATTCAGGCCTTGCGGCGCTGGCGTTTGAACACTTCTGAAAAAACCAAATGGTTCAACACGGCCACGCCCCAGCAAATGAAACCGGTCCAAAAAGTGTGGCTGGGGTAATGTGCACCGCGCAAGGTTTGGGTGGTGCCCAACACCACGCCACACAACACCACCCCGAGCAAGATGCGTTGCCCCATGCGCCGCTGTGGTGCCAAGTCGGAAGCCAGCCAAGGCAAAGTCAAGGCCAAAAATGCCAGCGCCGATGACACGTGTCCTCCGGGAAAACAGCGGCCCGAGCCGCCATCGAGCACGCCCCAACGCCAGTGCGACACATACGCCGCAGGGCCACCAAACGCCTGTAAATCCCACGGGCAACTGGTCAGGCTGAACTGCTTCAACGTGCTGATGGTGATGAGACTCAAGGTGATGCCCACCATGATTTCTGCGCGTTGCAGCCGGGTGAGCTGACGCAAGAAGGACTGCGGCCACCAGACCATGACCAGCAAAGCCAAATACACCACGATGGCGAACTGCTTGGCTCTTAAATGCAGGATCTGGTCCAGCCACCAATTGCCACGCGCATAAAAACCGCTGCCGTCGGCGAAGGCATGCACCACCAACAGGTCGAGACCAGAAAAATCCCACGCCATTAACGCGATGAAAGCCAGGCTGCTGAACAACCCCAAGCGATGGGCGGGACGGAGGTCGCCCCAAGTGAAATAGGCAGGTGCGGGGGTCATGAGGCGCTGTGAGGAAACATTTGCCCCGAATGTAATGGGGTTTGCGCCTGAGGGCGCGAGTGCACCGATTTTTTGTCATGACTTTACCGGTTGGCTCAGTCGGCGTTCATCTGCGGTGTCTAGAATCGAGCCCATTTGCAGCTAGCCCCCCTTACCTTTTGACGGCCTCCATGAAGTTTTTAATTGCGCGCTCCGCCTGGCACCCCATTTCTTTGTTGGCGGTGTTGTCCCTTTGGATCGGTACCGTGGGCAACTTGCCGTTTTGGCTGGCCATTTGGAGACTGCCTGAAACTCAAGGTCTGCGCGCGCTCAGCACCATGGGCAGTTTGTGGCTGATTTTGGTGTGCCTGTTGGTCTGGTTTTTGTGCTTGTGGGTGTGGCCGCGTTGGCTCAAGCCGGCTGCCGTGGTGATGCTGATCACGGTCACCTCCAGCAGTTATTTCATGGTGACCTATGGCGTGGTCATCGACCCCAGCATGTTGGCCAACGTGGTGCAAACCGATGTGCGCGAGGTGCGTGACCTGTTGTCATGGAACATGTTGGTTACCTTCGCGGTGGGTGTCATTCTGCCGGGGCTTTGGTTGTGGGTGCAGCCTGTTCGCAAAGTCAAGACGCTGCCCCTCATTGGGCGGCAGTTGGCGGTGTCGGTGCTGGCTTTGTTGGTGGGGGTGGGCATGTTTTGGGCGGCGTTTCAAGACATCGCCTCGCTCACCCGCACGCACAAACATTTGCGCTACATGATCAACCCCTTCAACAGCGTGTATGCGATTGCCCATTTGTTTGTGGACAAAGCGAGCTTGGCCTCTCAGCCACTGCAAACGCTGGGAGAAGACGCGCAATGGACCGGCAATGCCACAGCAGAAAGCAACGCACCATTGATGGTGCTGGTGTTGGGCGAAACCGCGCGAGCAGCCAACTTTGGTTTGGGCGGGTATGCCCGCGAGACCACGCCACAGCTGAGAAAACTGCAAGCGCAGGGCGATCTGACTTATTTTTCCAACGTCACGTCATGTGGCACCAGCACCCAAGCCTCGGTGCCGTGCATGTTTTCACATTTGGGTAAATCGGCTTATGAGGCCAGCAACCAACGCTTTGAGGGCTTGCTCGATGTGTTGCAACGTGCGGGTTTGGCGGTGCTTTGGATTGACAACCAATCGGGCTGCAAAGGGGTTTGTGACCGTGTGTCCAACACCACCACCACGGCGCTGAAGGTGCCCGAGTTTTGCAGCACCGGTGAGTGTCTGGACGAGATCATGCTGCACGAGTTGCCTAAGCAACTGGCCACCTTAGACCCGGCCAGGCGCGCCAAAGGCACGGTGGTGGTGTTGCACCAAATGGGCAGCCACGGCCCGGCGTATTACAAGCGCTCACCCGCTGCCATGAAGCAGTTTTTGCCCGAGTGCAGCAGCCATGCCCTGCAAAACTGCCCGCCCGAGCACATCGTGAATGCCTACGACAACTCGATTTTGTACACCGATCACTTTGTCGCCAAAACCGTGCAGTGGCTGCAAAAACAAGCCCGTCCCACTGCGTTGATGTACCTGTCGGATCACGGTGAGTCTTTGGGTGAAAACGGCATCTATTTGCATGGCATGCCCTACAGCATTGCGCCCAAAGTGCAAATTCAAGTGCCGATGCTGGTGTGGTTGTCCAAGCCACTGCAAAAGCAGCGCGGCTGGAACATGTCTTGTCTGCAAGCGCAAAGCGCCAAGCCGCTCTCGCACGACCATTTGTTCCACTCGATGTTGAGCCTGAATCAGGTCAAAACCAGTTTGGCCAAGCCTGAGCTGGACCTCTTTTCGGCCTGCACTGCTGGCCGTTGAGGCCGGGGTGGTCCGCAGCGCGGGCCTGTCTCGGCAAGCGCATTGGAAATTAGGGACAATACAGCCCTGAATTCTTTACCGTTCTGCTGCCATGGCCCTGCTTTCCATACTTTGTTATCCCGATGCCCGCCTGCACAAGGTGGCCAAGCCCATCGCTGCCGTGGATGACCGCATCCAAACCCTGATTGATGACATGTTGGAGACCATGTACGACGCCCACGGCATCGGCTTGGCCGCCACCCAAATTGACGTGCACGAGCGTTTGGTGGTGATCGATGTTTCGGAAGAGCGCAACCAGCCCATGGTGTTGATCAACCCCGAAATCACGTGGATGGGCGATGAGCGCGTCAAAGGCGATGAAGGTTGTTTGTCCGTGCCCGGCATCTACGATGGCGTGGAGCGCGCCACCGCGGTCAAGGTCTCGGCACTCGATCGCAAAGGCCAACCGCAAGTCATCGAAGCCGAAGGTTTGTTGGCGGTTTGCATTCAGCATGAGTTGGACCACCTGAAGGGCAAAGTGTTCGTTGAATACCTGTCGCCACTCAAGCAAGGGCGCATCAAGACCAAGTTGGTCAAAGCCCAAAAAGCCGAGCGCTGAACGCTGAACTCAGGATGCGTTTGATCTTTGCGGGCACGCCCGAATTTGCCCAAGTCGCCATGGCGGCGCTGCACGCGGCGGGGCACGAAATTGTTTTGGTCTTGACCCAGCCCGACCGCCCTGCCGGACGCGGCATGAAGCTGCAACCGTCACCCGTCAAGCAATGGGCATTGACGCACCAAGTGCCCGTGGCCCAGCCGCGCAGTTTGCGCTTGGACGGCAAATTTCCCGAAGACGCAATGGCTGCGCGAGAAGCGCTGTTGGCGGCGCAGGCCGATGCCATGATCGTGGCCGCTTATGGCTTGATCTTGCCGCAGTGGACCTTGGACTTGCCCCGTTTGGGGTGCCTCAACATCCATGCTTCGCTGTTGCCGCGCTGGCGCGGGGCTGCGCCCATTCACCGCGCCATCGAGGCGGGGGATAGCCAGACAGGCATCACCATCATGCAAATGGACGCGGGCTTGGACACGGGCGACATGCTGTGGGTGCGCCACGAAGCCATCTTGCCGCGTGACACCACGGCGCTGCTGCACGACCGGCTGGCCGCGCTGGGGGGTGAGGCGATCGTGCAGGCCTTGGCCACTTTGAATACATTGCCTCACCAAAAGCAACCGGCCGAGGGCGTGACTTATGCCCACAAGATCGAAAAAACCGAAGCCGCTTTGGACTGGACTCTGTCCGCCGATGTGCTGGCCCGCCGCATTCGCGCGTTTGACCCTTTCCCGGGCATGACGGTGCCGCTCACACTGGCCACGGGCACCGAAACGCTGAAACTTTGGCGCGCCGAAGCCGAGCCTTTGGGCACGCCAACCGAGCCGGGCACGGTCATCAGCGCCGATGCTTCGGGCGTTCGCGTGGCGTGTGGCCAGGGCCAGTTGTGTCTCACACAGTTGCAACGCCCCGGAGGCAAACGCCTGGACGCGGCAGACTTTCTGCGGGGCTGCCCCCTGCAAGCCGGGCAACGCTTGGTGGGGGCTTGATGTTTTTTTTGTCACGCCTGTACCGCCATCCGGCATTTGTACAGGGCATGCGCGAGGTGTCACCGCAAGCCCCTGGCATTGCGGCTTGGGGCCTCATGACCGGCGTGGCCATGGTCAAGTCGGGCATGAGCGTGTTCGAGGCCAGTGCCATGACGTTGCTGGTGTTTGCCGGCAGTTCGCAGCTGGCCGCCATCCCCTTGATCGTGGCGGGTGCGCCGGCTTGGGTGATCTTGGCCACCGGCTTTTGCGTCAACTTGCGCTTTGTCGTGTTCAGCCTGCACCTGAGGCCTTACTTGATGCACTTGCCGCGTTGGCAGCGCATGTTTCACGCTTACCTTACGGCCGACATCAGCTATGTGCTGTTCACGCGCAAATTTGTTCACCCCGGGCAAAACGACGCCGAGCGGCATGAGCAAGAAGCTTATTTGGCCGGCAATGATTTCTTGAATTGGTTGTCTTGGATCGTGGCCAGTTTTGTGGGCATCGCCTTGGCCAACTTCATTCCGCCCAGCTGGGGCTTGGGCTTTGCGGGCATCTTGTGTTTGCTTGGCATTCAGTGCTCGTTGGCCAGCTCGCGCATGCGCATCTTGTCGGCCGTGGTGGCTGGCGTGGCGGCGGTGGTGGCTTACAGCTTGCCCCTCAAGCTCAACATCGTGGTGGCGATTGCGGTGGCCGTGATCTTGTGCTTGACGGTCGAAAAATTGCGCCCAGCGCCAGGAGCCGCAGCATGAGTTGGGGCGGAACAGATTTTTGGACCTTGGCCGTCATTGTTGGGCTGGCGCTGGTGACGGTGCTCACGCGCAGTTTCTTTTTTATCTCGAGCAAAAGCTGGCATTTGCCGCACTGGGCGCAGCGCGGGTTGCAATACGCCCCCATTGCGGCTTTGTCGGCAGTGGTGGTGCCCGAGATCGTCACCGTGCAAGGTGAGTGGATCCGCACTTGGCAAGATGCACGCTTGTTTTCGGCCGGGGTCGGTGCTGCCGTGTATTTTTGGCGACGCGATGTGCTGTTCACCATCATCGCTGGCATGGCGGTTTATTTGCCTTTGCACCTCGGCTTGGGCTGGTAAAGCGCGATTTGCGTGCGCTGTGGGGCGTTGTTCCGGGTTCGTACCTGGCGCATGGGCTGAGGCGACCGGCGTGGGCTTTTAAAATCACCAGCAGTTCTTTCATTTACCGAGTCCCATCATGAACGTCATCCGTTTTTCTGACCTGTGTGCCCATGGCCAAGCCGCTGGCCAACGCGTTTTCATCCGTGCCGACCTGAACGTGCCACAGGCCGACGACGGCAGCATCACCGAAGACACCCGCGTGCGCGCCAGCGTGCCTTGCATTCAGATGGCGTTGGCGGCAGGCGCTGCCGTCATGGTGACCAGCCACTTGGGTCGCCCCACCGAGGGTGAGTTCAAGCCCGAAGACTCACTGGCCCCCGTGGCCAAGCGTTTGGGCGAGTTGCTGGGCCGTGAAGTGCCGCTGGTCTCCAACTGGGTGGATGGCGTGCAAGTGGCCCCCGGCCAAGTGGTGTTGCTGGAAAACTGCCGCGTCAACAAAGGCGAGAAAAAGAACGACGAAGCACTGGCTCGCAAGATGGCCGCGCTGTGCGACATTTTTGTCAACGATGCTTTTGGCACCGCCCACCGCGCTGAGGGCACCACCTATGGCATTGCCCAGTTTGCGCCCATCGCTTGCGCAGGCCCGTTGTTGGCGGCCGAGATCGACGCCATTGGCAAGGCCTTGGCCAACCCCAAGCGCCCGTTGGCGGCTATTGTGGCGGGCAGCAAGGTCAGCACCAAGCTGACCATCTTGAAGAGCTTGTCGCAAAACGTGGACCAATTGATCGTGGGCGGCGGCATTGCCAACACCTTCATGTTGGCGGCGGGTCTGAAGATTGGCAAAAGCCTGGCCGAGGCCGATTTGGTGGGCGAAGCCAAAGCCGTGATCGAGGCCATGAAAGCGCGCGGCGCTGAGGTGCCGATTCCCACCGATGTGGTGGTGGCCAAGACCTTTGCTGCCGACGCGGTGGCCACCGTGAAGAAGGCCACCGAGGTGGCCGACGACGACCTGATTTTGGACATTGGCCCAGAGACCGCGGCTCAGCTGGCGGCCCAACTCAAGAAAGCCGGCACGATTGTTTGGAACGGCCCGGTGGGCGTGTTTGAATTTGCACCTTTCGAAAACGGCACCAAGGTGATTGCCCAAGCCATTGCCGAGTCCAGCGCTTTCAGCATTGCCGGTGGCGGCGACACTTTGGCCGCGATTGCCAAGTACGGCATCGAAAAGCAGGTCGGCTACATCTCGACCGGTGGCGGCGCTTTCCTCGAAATCCTCGAGGGCAAGACCTTGCCCGCTTTTGAGATTTTGGCCAAGCGCGCTGCAGGCTAAGCCAGCGCAGAGCGGGTGACCCCAGCGGGCCGCCTGTTGAATAGGCTTTCAGCGCCCAACAAAAAACCCCGCATTGCGGGGTTTTTTGTTTCAAGCACGCGATGTTCAGACGTGCATTTGAGGTTTGCTTATTAAGCCTGGTGTTCAGGTCAATCGGTTGATCAGGCTTGCGCTGCAGGCGGCAAGTTGGCGCGCACGGGGCTGGTCATGTTGCCCTTGAAGTCGGTCCAGCACTCGCGTGTGAAGTCGTACATCTTGCAGTTCTTGGCGGTCTCGAAATACCACTTCGAGGAAAACGGCTGCACGATGATGCGGCCGGGCAGCATTTCTTCCAGTTTGGCTCGGGCTTGTTTCAGGCGATACAGCGGAATGCTCATGTCCACATGGTGCGCGGTGTGCTCCATGATGTGGTGCATCATCGCGCCAATCTTGAAGGGGAAAGTCAGGTGCACGGTGGTCGAGACAAAAGGCGCCGCTTTGGTCCAAGCGGCTTTGTTGTCGTGCCAAGACACCTTCACGTGGGTGTGGTGCACATACACCACAAAGCCGATCATGCTGTTCCAAAAGAAGAAGGGCACAGCAAAACCCAACAACAACGACAAGCCCACCGACTGCTCAGTGAGCACGGCGGCGGCAACGATGGCGGCAATCCACAACACCCCAAAAACCGTCACCAACAGGCTGTCCTTGAAGAAGATGGGGCGGCGCGTGGGCATGTGGGTTTTGTTCGGGAAGAACTCGCGCTTCCACCAAATCTCAATCATGTAATATAGGCCCGGGGCCCAGCCGCTGCGGTAGGCGCGCTCTAGCAAACGCTGCATCGGCGACAGGGCTTCAAACTCAGCGGCGGTGAGGGGTGTCCAAACAAAATCGACGCCCTTGAGGTTGGTGTAGCCGTGGTGCACCACGTTGTGGCCGGTGTCCCACAAGCTGTAGGGTGTGAGCGAAGGCAAAAAGGCGATGCGGCCCAACACTTTGTTCAGTTCGCGGTGGGGCGTTAGGCTTTGGTGGCAGGCATCGTGGCCGATGATGAACAAACGGCCAATCACAAAACCGGCGGCCAAGGCGCACAACACCTTGAGCCAGACGGACTCTAAGGCGATGGTGCCGGCAATCAACGAGAAGAACAGGGCGTAGTCCACGATCAGCAACACAAAGGCTCTGAAAGTGCTGCGGTCAGACAAAGGAATCAGCCACTCACGCAGGGTTTTGCGGTGCGGCAGGGGCTGGTCCAAGCCAATCGGCTGGTGTTCGGTCGGGGTGTGCAATGCAGTCATATCGCTTGGGGGTATTCGCTTGGCCTCAAGTTTAGTCGCCCATCGGACACCGTGGGCTGACCAAGATCAATTCATGGGACATCCAAAGGTGAATGCCATCCCACGAGGCCATTCAGCTTAATTCAGCGACTTGACAGGGAGATGACAGGACGGGCGCTTGTCGCCGAAAGAACCTGCCTTGTAACCAATTTCGTGTGAAAATTGAAACCAAATTACATGGAGATTCCACAATGCCCCGTCGCGCCACCAAGATTGTTGCCACTTTAGGCCCTGCTTCCAGCGATCCCGCTTTGCTTGAGGCCATGATTCGGGCTGGTGTCAATGTGGTCCGCTTGAACTTCAGCCACGGCAAGGCGCAAGACCATGTGGAGCGCGCCCGTTTGGTGCGCGAAGCCTCGCAACGGGCCGGTCGCGAAGTGGCCATCATGGCCGACTTGCAGGGCCCCAAGATTCGGGTGGGCAAGTTTGCCGAGGGCAAAGTCATGCTCGAACCCGGCATGCCCTTCATTTTGGACGCCTCGCGCACCGAGTTGGGCGACCTGCAGGGCGTGGGCTTGGACTACAAAGAGTTGCCACGCGATGTCAAAGCCGGCGATGTGTTGTTGCTCAATGACGGCCTGATTGTGCTGACCGTGAATGCCGTCAAGGGTGAGCAGGTGCACACCACCGTCAAGTTGGGTGGCGAACTCTCCAACAACAAAGGCATCAACAAACAAGGCGGCGGCCTGACCGCCCCGGCCCTCACGGCCAAAGACATGGACGACATCAAAACCGCCATGAGTCTGCACGCCGACTATGTGGCGGTGAGCTTTCCAAAAAATGCCACCGACATGGAAATGGCACGCCAGTTGTGCAACGTGGCGGGTGCGGAATACGGCCACAAGGCCGGCCTGATTGCCAAAATCGAGCGCGCTGAAGCCATTCCTCACTTGGAAGCCATTTTGAAGGCCAGCGACGGCATCATGGTGGCGCGTGGCGATTTGGCCGTTGAAGTGGGCAACGCCGCTGTGCCCGCTTTGCAAAAACGCATGATCAAGCTGGCCAAAGTGCACGACAAAGTCGTCATCACGGCCACCCAGATGATGGAAAGCATGATCACCAACCCAGTGCCCACCCGCGCCGAGGTGTCCGACGTGGCCAACGCCGTGCTGGACGGTACCGATGCTGTGATGCTGAGCGCCGAAACCGCTGCCGGCAAATACCCCCTCGAAACCGTGGAAGAAATGGCCAAAATTTGCTTGGCCGCCGAGGGCGCTGAAGACCCCGCACTCGACGCCGACTTCAAAGGCCAAACCTTCAGCCGCATCGACCAATCGATCGCCATGGGCGCCTTGTTCACGGCCCACCATTTGGGCGCTAAAGCCATTGTGGCGATGACCGAGTCGGGCTCAACCGCCTTGTGGATGAGCCGTCACCGTGTGCACATCCCAATTTATGCGCTGACCACCAAGCTGGCCTCGCAACGCAAAATGGCCTTGTTCCGCAACGTGCGCCCCTTGCTGATGGACACCAGCGCTGACCGCGACACGGCGTTGTTGGATGCCGAAGCGCACCTGAAAAAGCGCAACATCGTGAGCACCGGTGATGTTTACGCCATCACCTGCGGCGAGCCCATGGGCTCACCCGGCGGCACCAACATGCTCAAGATTTGCAAAGTCGCTTGATTTAAGTCTGTCAGAAGGGCCCCCGCGGGGCCCCTTCTGCGCTTCTGGGGGCCAGAAATATTCAGGCAGGCGTCAGTCCGCAAGCGATAAAATTCTGACCAGTTACCAACCGGTTACATACCGGTTCGCCCGAATTTTTAACTTCCCGAGAAATCACCATGGCACTCGTTTCAATGCGCGAGCTGCTGGACCATGCCGCCGTCAATGGCTACGGCATTCCAGCTTTCAACGTCAACAACCTGGAGCAGGTCCAGGCCGTCATGACCGCCGCCGACGAAGTGGGCGCCCCGGTTATTTTGCAAGCCAGTGCCGGGGCCCGCAAATACGCCGGCGAGCCCTTCATCAAGCACCTGATTCAGGCCGCCACTGAGCAGTGGCCGCACATTCCCTTGGTCATGCACCAAGACCACGGGCAAAGCCCGGCGGTGTGCCAAGGCGCCATCAATCTGGGTTTTTCGTCGGTCATGATGGACGGCTCTTTGCTGGAAGACGGCAAGACCCCCGCCGACTTTGCCTACAACGTCGATGTGACCCGCCGCGTGGTCGAGATGGCCCACCTGCAAGGCGTTTCGGTCGAAGGTGAACTGGGGTGCCTGGGCAACCTGGAAACCGGTGAGGCCGGTGAAGAAGATGGCATTGGCGCCGTGGGCAAACTCGACCACAGCCAAATGCTGACCGACCCAGAAGAAGCCGCTCAGTTCGTCAAAGCCACCGGGCTTGACGCCTTGGCCATTGCCATTGGCACCAGCCATGGCGCCTACAAATTCAGCCGCAAGCCCACCGGTGACATTTTGGCCATCAGCCGCGTCAAAGAAATCAACGCTCGCATTCCCAACACCCATTTGGTGATGCACGGCTCGTCCAGCGTGCCGCAAGAGCTGTTGGCCATGATCAACCAATACGGCGGACAGATGAAGCAAACCTACGGCGTGCCGGTGGAAGAGATTCAAGAAGCCATCAAGTTTGGCGTGCGCAAAATCAACATTGACACCGACATTCGTTTGGCCATGACCGCGGCGGTGCGCAAGTTCTTGGTTGAAAACCCCGACAAATTTGATGCCCGTGAATGGCTCAAGCCGGCCCGTGAAGCGGCCAAACAACTGTGCAAACAGCGTTACCTCGAGTTCGGTTGCGAGGGCCAAGCCCCCAAGATCAAGGGACATAGCCTGCAAGTGGTGGCCGGCCAATATGCCCGAGGCGAATTGGAGCAAGTCGTGCGCTGATTTTTCAGGCTTAGCCGCAGCCTGCTGAGCAAAGCCCTTGTTGCAGGGCCTGCGATAATTGACTCGAATGGCCCGTTGCCTGTTCAACGGGCCTTTTTCTTGATGGACTGTTTGCTTCATGACTTCTGCGCTTCACACTTCGGCCCTGAATTCCTTGCCCCTTTTGGCCCGTGGCAAGGTGCGTGACAATTACGCCGTCGGAGATGACCGCATCTTGATGGTGGCCTCTGACCGCATCAGCGCCTTCGATGTGATCATGGGCGAGCCGATTCCTGGCAAAGGGGTGTTGCTCACACAAATGGCGTTGTTCTGGTTTGAGCAACTTGGCCCCAAGGGCTTGAACATTTGCCCCAACCACCTGACCGGAGAAGCGCCTGAGAGCGTGGTGTCGGCCGACGAGCGGGCGCAAGTGCAGGGCCGCTCGATGTTGGTCAAGCGCCTCAAGCCCATTCCGGTTGAGGCTGTGGTGCGCGGCTATTTGGCCGGCAGTGGTTGGAAGGAATACCAAGAAAACCAAGCGGTCTGTGGTGTGCCATTGCCCGCCGGCTTGAAAAACGCCAGCCCCTTGCCCGAGCCCATTTACACCCCGGCGGCCAAAGCAGCGGTGGGCGAGCACGATGAAAACATCACCTTCGAGCAAACCGTGCAGATGATCGGCGCCGATCTGGCCACGCGCATCCGCCACATCAGCATCCAGCTTTACAAAGCGGCGCGCGACATTGCCGCCACCAAGGGCATCATCATTGCCGACACCAAGTTTGAGTTTGGTCTCGACGCCGATGGCACCTTGGTCTTGATGGACGAGGTCTTGACGCCCGATTCATCGCGTTATTGGCCGGCCCAAAGTTATGTGGAAGGGGCCAACCCGCCCAGCTACGACAAGCAGTTTTTGCGCGATTGGCTGGAGTCTGCCGAAGTCAATGGCAAGCCCTGGGACAAGACCCCACCCGCCCCTCGGCTGCCGCAGGAAGTGATCCAGAAAACCGCAGCCAAATACCAAGAGGCCATGCAGCGCCTGATCGGGTAAGCCCGGTTTGGGCTGGCACGGCCCCTGCCGCTGATGCTGGAAAACACCCTTGACGGGGCGGCAGACTTCTCCAAAATGCGGCTTTTGCCAGAAAACTGGCCGAGGTTCAGTGTGCGTCTGGCCACTGCCCACACTGTGTCCGGAGAACCGCATGACTCTGTTTCGACCTGCCACCTTTTTGATGGTGCAGTACGCGCATTACCACCGAGATCGCCGCAACATTGCCACCCATTTGGTGGGCATCCCCTTGATTTTCTTGTCTATTGGCGTGCTGCTGCTCGAGCCCACTTGGGTCATCGAAGGCCATACCGTTTCGTTGGCTTGGATAGCGTGGGCCTTGACCAGTGTGTGGTACCTGACACGCGGCGATCTGTTGCTGGGGCTGGCCACCACGTTGGTCAATGCCGCTTTGATTGCCCTGGCCCACCAAGTCCCCGACCTGTCAGCCGCCTTGGGCTTGCCGGTGTGGCAGTGCGGTGTGGCATTGTTTGTGATCGGCTGGTTGTTCCAGTTTGTGGGCCACTATCTCGAGGGCCGCAAACCCGCCTTTGTGGACGATGTGGTCGGGCTCTTGGTGGGCCCGATGTTTGTCGTGGGCGAGGTGCTGATCTCGATGGGGTTGTTGCAAAGAATGCGACGCGACATCGAGCGCCAAGCTGGCCCCACCCACTGAGCACAGGCTCAGTTCAAGGCCATGCTCAGCTTGCGCCGATAGCTCGAGATCATCGCCAGCAAAGGGTCTTCGGGTTGTGCGGCTTTGCCCATCAACTCAATGCCACCGGCCGATTTGCCTGAGGCATCCTGCGTCTTGGGTTTGGGCGGCGTCATCAGCTCCAACAGCGCCACAAAAGTTTTGCGCGGGGCTTCGTCATCCCATTTTTTGTCGCGCATGATGATTTCCAGCAACTCGTCCATGGCCGCTTCCCATTGGCCCACGGCAATCAGCAAGCGGCTTTTGGCAAAACGGGTTTCAAAGTCGCGTTTGTTTTGGCCAATCAGTTCATCAAACTTCGCCAAATCCCATTGGCCGCGCGGGTCGTGGGTGACAAATTCGAGGGCATTGAGCCATTGGGTTTGGGCTTCAAAGCGCAAGGGCACCGGAATGCGGCTCATGGCCGGGGCCAGCAAAGCGGCAGCCTCGGCCAACTCACCCTGACCAATCAGCAGTTTGACCAAATCAAAGCGCGCATCGTCGTTGCCGGGGTCGGTGGCCAGCGCTTGTTCAAGCGCGGCACGCGCGCTGTCCGCATCGCCAGCTGCCAGATGCTGTTGAGCTTCTGCTGCGGCCTCTTGGGCCTCTAACGCCTCGGCGGCGGGCAAGTGTTTGTCAAGGAACTGCTTGATCTGACCTTCGGGCAATGCGCCCATGAAGCCATCCACCGGTTGGCCGTTTTTCAGCAAGACGCACGTCGGAATGCTCTTGATGCCAAAGGCTTGGGCCAGTTGTTGTTCGTTGTCAGAGTTGATTTTGACCAGCTTGAAGCGGCCCTCATAGGCCACTTCTACTTTTTCAAGAATGGGGCCGAGTGATTTGCAAGGGCCGCACCAAGGGGCCCAAAAATCTACCAACACGGGCGTTGTCAAGGAGGCTTCAATCACCTCGGCTTCAAAATTTTGTATCGTGACATCCATCATGGCAGGCAGTTTTCCGGGTTGTGTTTCGGCCTGGGTGAGGGCGAAACCTTAAAATTCGACATTGATCACGAAAAGCACCCAATGACTCAAGCGCTCATCGGCGTCGTCATGGGTTCCAGCTCTGACTGGGACACCATGCAGCACGCAGTCCAGATTCTCCAACAGTTTGGCATCCCTCACGATGCTCGGGTCGTTTCGGCCCACCGAATGCCAGACGATATGTTTGCCTATGCAGAAAGCGCCGCCGAGCGGGGCTTGCAAGCCATCATTGCGGGGGCTGGAGGCGCTGCCCATTTGCCGGGCATGCTGGCCGCCAAAACGGTGGTGCCCGTGTTGGGGGTGCCGGTTCAAACCAAGGCGCTGTCTGGCGTGGACTCGTTGCACAGCATTGTGCAAATGCCCAAGGGCGTGCCAGTGGCCACCTTTGCCATTGGGCCTGCAGGTGCGGCCAACGCGGCCTTGTTTGCCGTGGCCATGCTGGCCAACCACGACCCCGCGCTGCGCCAGAAACTCGCGGCATTCAGGGCTGAGCAGACCGAAGCCGCGCGGGCCATGACCTTGCCGCCAGTCGCACCCTTGGGCAAGGCATGAGCCGCGTCATCTTGCCCGGGGCCATGGTCAATGGCCAGCCCGCCACACTGGGCGTGATGGGCGGTGGCCAATTGGGCCGCATGTTTGTGCATGCCGCGCAGGCCATGGGCTATTTCACCGCCGTGCTCGACCCCGACACGGCCAGCCCGGCCGGTCGCGTCAGCCACCACCATATTCAGACCGACTATTTGGACGAACAGGGTTTGGCCCAGTTGATGCAACGCTGCGCCGCCATCACCACCGAGTTTGAAAATGTGCCCGCGCCGGCTTTGACCACCTTGGGCGCACACCGCCCTGTGGCGCCCGGCGCTGAAGCGGTGGCGATTGCGCAAGACCGAGCGGCAGAAAAAGCGCATTTTGTGCGCTGCGGCGTGCCGGTGGCGCCCCACGCGGTGATTGAAAACGCTGAGCAATTGCGCGCAGTCACAGACGACTTGCTGCCCGGTATCTTGAAGACCGCCCGCATGGGCTATGACGGCAAGGGCCAGATTCGCGTCACCACCCGAGAAGCGTTGTCGGCCGCTTGGGCAGAGTTGAAAAACGTGCCCTGCGTGCTCGAAAAAATGTTGCCCCTGCAAGCCGAGTGCTCGGTCATCGTTGCCCGCGCTGCCGATGGGCAAATGGTCCACTTTCCGGTGCAACTCAACTTGCACCGCGAAGGCATTTTGGCGGTCACCAGCGTCTATGAAGGCGCCTTGCCAAAAGCACTGACCGAGCAAGCTGTGGCAGCCACACGGGCCATTGCCGAAGGCTTGGCTTATGTGGGCGTGTTGTGCGTGGAGTTTTTTATCTTGCAAGACGGCCAACTGGTCGTCAACGAAATGGCGCCACGCCCGCACAACAGCGGGCACTACACCCTGGACGCTTGCGACCAATCGCAGTTTGATTTGCAGGTGCGCACCCTGACGGGTTTGCCGCTGACCCCGCCTCGCCAACATTCGCCAGCCATCATGCTCAATTTGTTGGGCGATTTGTGGCGTGAGGGCCAGACCCCAAACTGGGGCCAAGTGCTGACATTGCCCGGGACGCATTTGCACTTGTACGGCAAGTTGTCGGCGCGCCCCGGACGCAAGATGGGTCACTTGAACATCACCGGGGACAGCATCGAGTCGGTGCGTGCCATCGCCTTGCAAGCGGCAGCCTTGTTGGGCATTGAAGCTTTTTAAAGGCGCAGCATGATTCTTGTGGCCAACGAAGCCGCCATTGCTCAGGCCGCACAAGCCCTGCACGACGGCCAATTGGTGGGCATGCCCACCGAGACGGTGTACGGCTTGGCGGCCGATGCAACCAGCGATGCCGCAGTGGCCAACATTTTTGTGGTCAAGGGGCGGCCAGCTGACCATCCGCTCATCGTGCATGTGGCCGGGGTTGAGCAAGTGGCGGCGTTTGCCGTGCAGGTGCCCGACTTTGCGCAACGCTTGATGCAGGCGTTTTGGCCCGGCCCGCTGACCCTCATCTTGCCGCGTCGTCCCGGCGTGGCCCAAGCCTCTGCTGGCGGACAAGACTCCATTGGCCTGCGCTGCCCTTCGCACCCTGTGGCCCTAAGCTTGCTCATGGCGTGTCTGGCCTTGGGGGTGCAGGGTGTTTCGGCACCCAGCGCCAACCGCTTTGGCCGCGTCAGCCCCACCACCGCGCAACATGTGCAGTCAGAGCTGGGTGCTGATTTGCTGATTTTGGATGGTGGCGAATGCGATGTGGGCATCGAGTCCACCATCATCGACTGCACCCGGGGTGCGCCCGTGTTGTTGCGGCCAGGGCAAATCACCCGACCCCAAATTGAGGCCGCTTGCGGCTTGCCCGTACACAGCAAAGACGCACTCAGCCAACCCGCGCCACGCGCCTCGGGCACGCTCGAGTCGCACTATGCGCCGCGCGCCAAAGTGCGCTTGATGTCTGCGCAAGACATCACCGACAAACTGCAGGCCTTGGGCCCGCACGCCAACAACCTCGGGGTGTGGTCGGCCCAGCGCCCCGATGCCGGTGCTGGCGTGGTGTGGCGTTTGCAGCCGAGCCAAGCCGAGCAAGCGGCGCACGATTTGTTCAGCGTCTTGCGTGAGTTGGATGCCCGTGGGGTGCAGCAAATTTGGGTGCAATTACCGCCCGACACGCCCGCTTGGGAAGGTGTGCGAGACCGCTTGCAACGCGCAGCGGCATAAGGCCACGGCGTGGGGCTTGGGGAGGCTCTAGGCGGCTTGGGGGTCTTTTTCAGGCCGTCTTCCCGGCCAAATGAATACGGTCAGCGGTAGCGCAGCTTCATCACCAAGATGCCCAGCGCCAAAGTGGTGGTGATGCTGTTGGCGATGATGATGGGCCAAGCCATCAACAAGATGCCATAGACCAACCACAGTGCCACGCCCACCGTGAACAGGCTGTACATGCCCAGCGAAATGCCGCTCACATCGCGCGTGCGAAAAGTTTGCCAAGCCTGCGGTATGAAGCTCACGGTGGTGATGAGTGCGGCGAAGGAGCCGATCCAGTCAATCAGGGTCATGCGTTGATTGTCGTGGCTCTGAAGTGCCTGACCGCGGAGTGGAGCGGTTATTTTCAGAATTGTTTTGGTCACGTACCGTCCATTCCAGCAACTGGTCCAGTGCCAAGCGGGCTTGGCTGGCATTGACATGGTTGACGATGGCCACCACGGTGTAGCGCTTGCCGCTTTGGCCCTGCACATAGCCCGCGACCGAAATGACGTCGCGCAACGAGCCGGTCTTGAGCCATGCATTGCCAATCACGGGCGATTGTGGGTTGCGATCTTTCAGGCGCGAGGTGGTGCCATCGACCCCGGCAACGGACAACGATTGCGTGAACGCCCGTGCATGGGGGCCGGCATGGGCAGACTGCAGCAGGGCCGTCAAAGCGGCGGCTGTGCTGCGTTCGGTGCGCGACAGCCCAGACCCGTTGTCCAAGACCGGCTCTTCTAAAGCCGGAAAGTTGCTGCGCCACCAGCGCGACATGCGCAGCCGAGATGCCTCAAACCGGCCCGGCGCACCAAGCTCGCTGGAAAAAGTCAGAAACAGCTGTTGCGCCATCACGTTGTTAGAAAACTTGTTGATGTCTTGAATGATTTCTGCCAGCGGCAACGAGGGCGCGTCGACCAGCAACTTGGCCGTTGGCGAGCGCAAGCCGTAACGCACTTGCCCCGTTAATTGGCCGCCAGCGGCCAGCCACATCGCTTGCACCATGCGCAAAGCGTATTGCTCTGGGTCAGGAAAGGCCACAGGCCATTCGCGTTCGCCACAGCGCACCGGGTAGCTTCCTGCAAAGCGAACCGCCAAGGGCAGGCTGAAATCGGCCTTGAGTTGGCTGCGCCAGTCGCTGCACGCGGCAGCGCTGGCGGGCACTTGAGTGGGCACATCCAAGCCGGCCAAAGGCGGCTCGAAGCGCACCTGCACGCCACCCCCTGCAGAAAGCGGGGTGAACTTGTAGATCACGGTTTTGAAGTTGAGCAACAAACCGTCAGGCGTCACGTTGTAGGGTCGCAGCGGTTCGTCGTCAAAGGGCTCGCTGCGTTCACGCACATCAAACACACTGCGGTCCAGCACGATGTCGCCGCGCACCTCGCGCACACCCGCGGCCATCACTTGGGCCAGCAAGTCTTGCAAGCGCTCCAGCACCAGTTTGGGGTCGCCACTGCCGCGCACCACCAAATGGCCGTACAAAACACCCTCTTTGATTGGCCCTTCGGTGAACACGCGGTTGCGCCAAACATAGTCAGGCCCCAACAGCTGCAAGCCCGCAGCGGTGGTGAACAACTTCATGACCGAGGCCGGATTGCTGGCCATTTGGGCTTGGTAAGACAAGCGGTGTGGCAACGCCTGGGCTGGTTGCCCTGTCGCATTGCCATCGGCGAGTGGGGCGATCAGCACGCTCACGGCCGACGGGGGAATTTGCGCTTGCCGAAGCGACTTCAGAACAGCTGGCGGCAAAGCAGGTCGAGCACTGGCCACGGGCGAGGCGGCAGACTGGCCCGCCGCCTGCGTTTGGGCCAGGGCCAGCGCCGGTGTGGTGAGCGCCGCAGCCCCACACAGAGCCGTCAAAAGAGCGAGCCCCCAGGACAAAAACCAGGGTCTTGTTGCACGTATCAAAGTCATGCCGTGAGTCTAATGGGCAGAGTTGCTGGCGGCGGGGCCGTATCATTCGGGCCATGCGATTTTCTTCAAAAACCGTGGGCATCGCCTCAGCGGTCATCACCGTCCTGATTTGGACCAGCTTCATCGTCATTGCGCGGGCTTCCACCACCCGAGGTTTGTTGCCCATGGACATCGTGCTGGCCCGCATCGTGGGGGCCAGCAGCATCTTGCTGCCTTGGGCTTGGTGGATGATGCGACAGGCACGCCAAGCGGGTGAAAAACCAGGTTCGTTGTTCGGCTTGTCGCCCTTGCCCTTGGCACCCACGCTGCAGGCGGGTTTATTGGGTGGCTTGCTGTATGCCGTGTTGGCTTACAACGGCTTCTTTTTTGCGCCAGCATCGCATGCCTCGGTGTTGCTGCCGGGCAGTCTGCCGCTGTGGACCACCTTGTTGGCTTGGCTCGTGTTGCGAGAAAAAGTCTCCTCAGCGCGCGCGGTGGGCTTGGGCTTTATCGTGCTGGGCGATGTGCTGGTGGGTGGCGCGAGTTTGCTCATGGCCTTTGAGGGCGGCGAAGTCTGGAAGGGTGATTTGCTGTTCATGACCGCGGCTTGCTGCTGGGCGGGTTACAGCGTCACGGTGCGCCGTTATGGGCTGGACGCCGTGCGCGCCACCATGGCCATCACGGCCTTTGCTTTTGTGGTCTTTGTGCCGGTGTTCGTGGTCCTCACCAGCTTGGGGTGGTTGCAGACCCATTTGCTGCAAGCGCCGTGGACCGAAGTCGTCTTTCAGGCGGTATTTCAAGGCATAGGCTCGGTCGTCATTTCGGGCATCACCTTCACGCAAATGGTGCGCCACTTTGGGCCTGTGCGTTCCACCATGATCACGGCGTTGGTGCCCGGCTTGTCGGCCTTGGGGGCCGTCTGGCTGCTGGGGGAGCCCTTGCACTGGAACTTGTTGGCAGGCCTCGGTTTGGTGACCTGTGGCATTTTGTTTGGCGTGCGCCAAGCCAAGCCCGCAGTGGCAGCGCCCAATGGCGCGGCGCTTGAAAGTAAGCCATGAGCCCCAGCACAAACGAGCTGCGTTGGTTGGCCTTTGACACCAGCACCGATGTGCTGTCATTGGCCGTGGCTCGGGGTGATCGGGTTTGGACGCAAACCCTTCCCGGTGGTGCGCAGGCGTCCAGCGGGTTGATTCCTGCCGTGCTGGCCTTGTTGGCCGAAGCCGATATGCCACTCGCCTCATTGACGGCCATTGTCTTTGGCCGAGGGCCGGGCTCCTTCACGGGGTTGCGCACCGCGTGTGCCGTGGCGCAAGGATTGGCCTTGGGCGCCGATGTGCCCGTGTTGCCCATCGACACGTTGTTGGCCGTGGCCGAAGAAGCGCGTGAGTTGCAAATGTCGTCAGGACACCTCAACGCCAGCGACGCGTTGACTGTGCTGGCGTTGCTCGACGCCCGCATGGACGAGGTGTACAGCGCGGCTTACCACTGGCAACCTCCGGCTGCACAGGGCGGACACGCGCCAACCTTGCCCGCCGCAAGTGACCATGCGCAAAGCACTGCGCCTGCCCAAGGCGGTTGGCAAACTGTCTCGCCATTGAAGGTGGGTGCGCCTGAGCAAGTGACGTTGCCCCACACAACGCCAACATCGCCGGGGCCCCAAACATCGCCGGTGCTCCAAACATTCCCGGTGCTTTTGGCGGGCAATGCCTTTGCCGCATATGGCGACCGTTTGCCACCGGGCAAGCGCTGCGAGGCGTTGCCTACCGCCGCCGCCTTGTTGCGCTTGGCCCCTGCCCTGTGGGCACAAGGGCAAGCCGTGCCCGCCGACCAAGCCATGCCGTTGTACATCCGTGACAAAGTGGCCAACACCACCGCCGAGCGCGAGGTGCTGAAAGCGCAAGCGGCCTTGGCCAAGGCGAGCCCTCAGTCATGAACGCGACCCGCCAAAAATTGGCTCCGTCAGCGCTGGCCTTGCCCACAGAGGCTGAGCGCAACGCCGTGGTGCTGTCTCCCATGACCCCCGAGCATTTGGATGCGGTCATGGCCATTGAGCAAACGGCCTACAGCCACCCGTGGTCGCGCGGTAATTTTCGCGACTCACTCAACCCCCAATTTGAAGCCCAAGGCCTGTGGCTGGGTGATGAGTTACTGGGTTATTTTTTAGCCATGCGGGGCTTCGAAGAAATGCACTTGCTCAACATCACCGTCGCCCCCGCTCGGCAAGGCCAAGGCTGGGGCCACATGATGCTGGACGCCTTGACGCTCATGTCGCGTCATGCCGGTGCGCAATGGCTGTGGCTGGAGGTGCGGCAGAGCAATGCGCGCGCCTTGCAGGTGTATGAGCGCTATGGCTTTCGGCAAATCAGCATCCGCAAGGATTACTATCCTGCAGACCGCCAGCAGCGTGAGCATGCGGTGGTCATGAGTTTGAAACTGTGAGCCCGAACATGAGCGACCCCACCCGATTTGACCTTGACGAACGCCAGCGTGCCATCTTGGCCGAGATGGGCGTGCGCATCTGGTGGCCGCAGTCCACAACAGGCGATGCGCCAGCGGCTAACGAACAAAACAGCGCAACACCACGCCCTGTGCAGGCAACCCCCTCTGGCATTGCGACGGCTCCTTTGAATCCTGCGGTTCCTTTAAATCCTGCGACTCCTGCGATTCCTTCAGTTCCTGCACCCACGGCATTGCCCACCATTCAGCGCCCCGCGTCAGTGGTCGCGGCCAAAGCCAATGCGCCAATTACGCCAATTACGCCAATTACGCCTCCAGCTTCGGTGCCGGTGGCCCAACCCTTGGCCGAAGGGGTGGACCGCATGAGCTGGCCCGAGCTGCAAAGCGCCATCGAAACCTGCCAAGCCTGCACCTTGTGCAGCCATCGCCAAAAGTCGGTGATCGGCGTGGGCGATGTGCAAGCCGATTGGATGGTCATTGGCGACCCGGTGCCCGAAGCAGAAGGGCAACACGGCGAGCCGTTTGTCGGCCCCGCCCAGCAGTTGCTGAACAACATGCTCAAGGCCGTGGGTTTAAGCCGCGAGGCCACGGGTGCGTCCGGGGTGTACATCACCAGCAGCCTCAAATGCCGCTTGCCGGCCAACCGCAATCCCAGTGCGCAAGAGTTGGCCACTTGCGAGCCCTATTTGGCAAGACAGGTGGCGCTGGTTCAGCCCAAAGTCATTGTGTTGATGGGTCGTTTTTCCATGCAATCTTTGCTGCAAACCCAAGAGCCCTTGGGCAAACTGCGCGGCCAAGTGCACCGCTACCGTGGTGTGCCGGTGGTGGTGACCTACCACCCCGAAACCCTGTTGCGCAGTGCGCCCGACAAAGCCAAGGCTTGGGCAGACTTGGTGCTGGCACTCCAGACGGTTCAGGGCTGATCGTTTTGTAAAGTCTGGTCCTTGCCCTGACGTTTGGGCCAGAGCACCGCTGCAATCGATACCATCATCAACAGCACGGCGGCCCAGTCTTGCCAATGCAAGACTTCGCCCAAACCCACCGCCCCGCTGAATACACCCAACACCGGAATCAGCATCACACTCAGTGTCGACGCCACCGGGGGCAGGCTGCGCGCCAGGTAAAACCAAGCCGCTTGTGCAAAACCAAAGACCAGCACCGCATTGAAAACAATGGCGCCCCACGTGGCTTCAGATGGCGCATGCCATTGCTCACGCTCCAACACCAGTGCGAGCACGGTCATCACACCGGTGGTTAAAAAAGCCATCCAAAACGAAATGGTCAAGGTGGGCACGGGCATCTTCGTGCGGCGCAACAGCTGAGTGCCCAAGGCCCAAGTGCTGGCTGCCCCTAAGGCCAACAGCACCCCAACGGGTTTGCCACTCAAGTTGGACAGCTCATGCCAGAGCAGCAATACCACCCCCACAGAAGCTGCGGCCACCCCCACCCATGCCCGCTTGGTCAATAGTTCGCCAAACACCCAGGCACCCAGAACAGCCGAAAACATCGGCATGGTGTAACCCAATATGGCGGCGCGTCCACTGGACAACGACTGAACCGCCACGATGATCAGTCCGTGCCAAAAAAACATGTTGAAGGTGGCCAGCAGCAGCAACTCACGCCAATGCTCTCGCCCAATGCGAAACGGCACCCGCTGCACCACCAACACCAAAGCCAATATGGGCGTTCCCAGCCACATGCACAGGGTGCGAAAGGTCAGGGGTGGAAAGCCCGTGACCCCAATTTTCATGATCGGCCAGTTGATGCCCCAGACCAAGGTCAGCAAAATCAAAACGGTCCACTGGCGCGATGAGAGTTGGTGCATGGCCACCATCTTAGCTTTGGCCATGCGCCCAAGGGTGTCGCCCTAGCGCCCTCTGAGACGGCATGACCGCCGCTTAAAATGCCCGCATGACCTTTCTCGACATGTTGCGCAACGCCGAGCGCCAAAACGGCTCCATGCTGTGTGTGGGCCTTGACCCCGAGCCCACCAAGTTTCCTGTGGGCATGCAGGGAGACGCCAACAAAATCTACGACTTTTGCGCCCGCATTGTCGATGCCACCGCCGACTTGGTCAGCAGCTTCAAACCCCAAATTGCCTACTTTGCTGCACACCGCGCTGAGGGCCAGCTCGAGCGCCTGATGGAACACATGCGCCGCGTAGCGCCCCATGTGCCGATCATTCTGGATGCCAAGCGCGGCGACATCGGCTCGACGGCCGAGCAATACGCCAAAGAAGCTTTTGAGCGCTATGGCGCCGACGCCGTGACGCTCTCACCCTTCATGGGCTGGGACTCGGTGGCGCCCTACCTGAAGTACGAAGGCAAAGGCGCTTTTTTGTTGTGCCGCACGTCAAACCCCGGCGGTGACGATCTGCAAAACCAGCGCTTGTCATCTGTGGCTGGTGAGCCTCGCGTTTACGAACACATCGCGGGACTCGCTCAAGGCCCGTGGAATTTGAACGGACAACTGGGCCTGGTGGTGGGCGCCACTTATCCCGCAGAGATCGAGCGTGTGCGCGAGATTGCGTCCACGGTGCCCCTGCTGATTCCTGGTGTGGGCGCACAAGGCGGTGACGCGGTGGCCACTGTCAAAGCCGGTTGGCGCGCGCATGCCGATGGCAGCAGCGCAGGCGCCATCATCGTCAACTCGTCACGCGCCGTGCTGTATGCCTCGAGCGGCGAAGACTTTGCAGCGGCGGCGCGCCAAGTGGCGATGCAAACGCGTGACATGTTGGAAGCGGCGAAAGGTTGAACACCCCATGAAGCTCTACACCGCCCACCGTGCCCCCAGCCCTCGTCGGGTGCTGATGTTTTTGGTTGAGAAAAACATCACCGGTATCGAGATGGTCAACATGGACCTGAATGGCGGCGAGCACCGGCAACCTGAATATTTGGCCAAAAGCCCACTCGCCAAAGTGCCCGCGCTGGAGCTGGACGATGGCCGTGTGATCACCGAAACCCGCGCCATTTGTACTTTGCTGGAAGGGCGTTTTCCCGAGCCCAACTTGATGGGGGTCGACGGTGACGAGCGGGGTTTTATTGAGATGGCCGACCGCCGTGTCGAGCTTTATTTGCTCGGCGGTATTGCCAATGCGATTCGCCATGGCCACCCTGGTTTGGCCGCATTAGAAAAACCCCAGTTCCCCGAGTTTGGCCGCTCACAGGCCGACAAGGTGCGCGAGGTGGCGCGTTGGTTTGACCAGTCGCTGCAAGCGCAACCTTGGATCGCGGGTGATCGCTTCACCATCGCCGATATCACCGCGTTTTGCGCTTTGGAGTTTGCGCGCGGCTTGATGAAGTTTGTGCCCGGCGATGAAGGCATGACCGCTTTGCAAGCTTGGCGCGACCGCATGAACGATCGGCCAAGCGCCAAAGTGTGATCAGCTGAACACGCCGCCGTACTCTTTGCGCAGCTCGTTCTTTTGGACTTTGCCGGTGCCGCCCACGGGCAACGATTCCAAAAACACCACGTCGTCGGGCACCCACCATTTGGCGACCTTGGTGGCCAAGAAATCCAGAATGTCGGCTTTCTCCAGGCTCTGACCCGGTTTGCGCACGATGAACAACAGGGGCCGTTCATCCCACTTGGGGTGCTTGATGCCAATCACAGCCGCCATGGCCACGGCCGGGTGAGCGATGGCGGCGTTTTCTAAGTCAATCGAGCTGATCCACTCACCGCCGGTTTTGATGACGTCTTTGGTGCGGTCGCGGATTTGCATCGTGCCCTGCGCGTCGATGGTGGCGATGTCGCCGGTGGGAAACCAACCATTCACCAGGGCGGTTTTTTCGGCCTTGTAATAACGCTCCACGATCCACTGGCCGCGCACCATCAACTCGCCTTGTGAAGTGCCGTCGCGGGGCAGTGTGTGGCCGTTTTCGTCGACCACTTTGATCTCGATGCCCGACACGGTTTTGCCTTGCTTGGCCACAATGGCGTGTTGCTCGGCGGCCGGTTTTTGGCGATCGGTGCGGCTCAGGTTGCTCATGGTGGCCACTGCGGTGGTCTCGGTCATGCCCCAGCCATGCCGCACTTCCACGCCATAGGTGTCCATGAATTTGGCGATCAAGGCCATCGGCATGGCCGAGCCCCCGACGGCCGTGCGCCGCATGGTGGCAAAGCGCAAGTTGTTTTGTTCGACGTGTTGGATCAAGCCCATCCAGATGGTGGGCACGCCGGCGCTGACAGTGACTTGCTCGGATTCCATCAGTTCGTACAAGCTGGGGCCATCGAGCTTGGGGCCAGGGAAAACCATTTTGGTGCCGGACACCAAAGCGGCATAAGGGATGCACCACGCGTTGATGTGGAACATGGGCACCACCGGCAGAATGGTTTCTTGTGTAGACAAGGCCAGCACATCGGGCATGCAGGCGGTGGTGGCGTTCATCACAATGGCGCGGTGCGAGTAAAGCACCCCCTTGGGGTTGCCGGTAGTGCCCGAGGTGTAGCACAGTGCGGCGCCGCTGTTTTCATCCAGATCGGGCCAATCGAAGTGCTCACCGTGGCCGCTGATCAGGTCCTCGTAGTTCAGCACTGGCGACACACCTTCAATGGCGGGGGTGTTGGCGGCATCGGCCAAACAAACCCAAGCCCGCACTTTGGGGCAGTGCGCCGCAATGCCTTTGATGAGGGGCGCGAAGGTGGCATCAAACAGCACGACCTCGTCTTCGGCGTGGTTGATCACATAAATCAGCTGCTGCGGGTGCAGGCGGGGGTTGCAGGTGTGCATGACCATGCCACTGCCCGAGACGGCGTAATAGGCTTCGAGGTGACGGTGGTTGTTCCAGGCAATCGAGCCGACGGCACTGCCTGCTTTCAGGCCCAACTGGGCCAAGGCGTTGGCCAGTTGGCGTGCGCGCTTGGCGGCTTGGGCATAGGTGGTGCGGTGCAGTGGGCCGTGCGTTTCACGCGAGACGATTTCTTGCTCGCCAAACTGGGCGGCACCGTGTTCAAGAATGCCTGAAATGAGCAGGGGGCGGTTCATCATGAGGCCGGTTTGGGGCATGGCGTGTCTCCAGTGGGTGTTGTTTTAAGCCTGCAGTGCCGCGTACACGAGGTTGCGGAACAAGGGCCGATAGTAATCGCGTTGGTTGGGCGCTTGAATGAGCAGCATGGCGTACATGTCGAGCGCTGGGTCGACAAAAAAAGTGGTGCCCGCGATGCCGCCCCAGTAGTAAAGACCAACCGAGCCTGGCACGGGCGACAAACCGAGATGCGTGCGCACAGCAAACCCCAAACCAAAGCCATGGCCGGGCGGCAACAAGGTGCCATCGGCAGGGATTTTGCCCAAGTGGTCACTGGTCATGTAGTCCACCATGTGCGGGCTCAACAGGCGCACCCCGTTCAGTTCGCCCTTGTTGCGCAGGCATTGCAAAAATCGGGCGTAGTCCAAAGCCGTGGACATCAGACCGCCGCCACCGCTTTCCAGAGCGGGCACTTGGCGCGGCTCGATCACCTGCATGGGAATGCCCCCATCGGGGTCGTGAGCAAAGGGTTCGGCAATGCGGTGTTCTTCTTCGGGCAAAACCCAAAAACCGGTGTCGGTCATGCCCAAGGGCTCGAAAATTTCTGCATGCAAAAAGTCACCCAGCGATTGCCCGCTGACCACTTCGATCAGTCGCCCCAACACATCGGTGGCGCGGCTGTAGGCCCACACACTGCCGGGCTGAAACATGAGCGGAATGGACGCCAGGGTGTGTGAAAACTCTTCGTTGTTGCGCTCGCGAGACGCCAACTTGTGCTGGTTGTATTGCTGCTGCACCTCTGAGTCGCCCAAAAACTCATAGGTCAAACCTGCCGTGTGGCGCAGCAAGTCTTGCACGGTGGCAGCTTGTTGCGCAGGCACCAAGCCTTGCGCTGTGGCCACTTGGGGGTGGGCATATTCGGGCAGCCAGCGGCTCACCGGGTCGCTGATCAACAACTGCCCGCGCTCGACCAACATCATGATGGCGAC
>JACCDS010756550.1_pt1 | contig 33362 bp, 28 predicted proteins | sample 7446441 | NCBI WGS metagenome assembly JACCDS01 (sample SAMN15323445, study PRJNA562643) | freshwater metagenome | isolation source: river surface water | place: USA:Blue River Watershed | collected 2017-08-17
TCGTCAACACTTGGGGAATAGTGTAATGGTAGCACAACAGACTTTGACTCTGTTGGTTCAAGTTCGAATCTTGATTCCTCTGTTTATGTTGATGTGGTGTACGTGGTCGGCACGGTAGACTGAAAATCTACATGTAAGGGTTCAATTCCTTTCGTCAACACTTGGGGAATAGTGTAATGGTAGCACAGCAGACTTTGACTCTGTTGGTTCAAGTTCGAATCTTGATTCCTCTGTTACATGGAGTTGTAGCTCAGTTGGTAGAGCAGCAGACTGAAAATCTGTGTGTCGGCAGTTCGATTCTGCCCAATTCCACTATTATGATATAATGAAAGGAAATTATCATGAGTAAAATTGAAAAGAAAAAAGAAAAGCTCAATGAAAGAATTGCTGCTTTAGAATTTGAATTGAAAAATAATTTACAAAAAAAGAGTCAGGGTACAGCTATGAATATTCAAGTTCATCATCAAAAAATTATGGAATTAAAAAAACAGTTATTTGAATTATCTTAAGGGAGCACAAAATTGAAAGAGAATTTACAAACTTATAAGAGTGAATAACTCATATCTTAAATAAGCTATTAATATAGGAGTCAAAAATTTATTCATCTAAAGAAAATATAAAAAGCTTGTTTCACAATGATTTAAAAATAAAATTGTGTTATTGTCAATGAGGTTTTACTTCATTTAATTTGCTCAATTGGTTCAAATTATAAATATTAACCCATCCTTGGAAGATCATATCAATCATTTTTCTGTTATAAAAATGAAGTTGTTTGAGTATTCTCCAAGATTTAAGAATGGCGAAGACATGCTTTACCTTGATTCATTTAGAAGACAATAATTTGTTGTCTTCTTTGGTTTTGAGTTTGTCTTTTTTATAGGGTTTTTCATTTCTTTTAACAGGAGTTTTCACATTGAAATGGGTCAATCCAACATAAGCTTTGTCTGCCAGAATGGGCAAGGAAGTCTTACCTTGGCAACAACATGAATGTTTTCAAATACCAAGTCAAAAGAGTTGCTAAACCGGGCAAAAAAGGTTTGATTCATTTGAAAAGAGATTTTTTTTCAGCAAGACTGGCCGCTTGCATTCGCACATTGTGAAACATGCCTAAAGAAATTAATTTATAAAATAGATTTAACATATGAAAAAAATCATTGTATTTATATGATGATTTAACTTATCCAAAAAAAATTAAAAGATTGAAAATCAATAAAAAAATTTAATCAATTAATGCTTTAAAAAAACAATAGTCAAGCTATTCAACAGAAAATCATCTGTAATTGCTTGACTATTATTTTTTTTCTGTTTTTTATACTATAGGAATAAAAAAATATGACAGATTTAAAACCCTATTTGATTAATTCATTTTATACTTGGATTGTTGACTCAAAGCAATCTGCATCTATTGAATTTGTATTAAAATACGAAAAAAATATTTATCCAGAATTATTGAGTAATTATCAACCTCTTTTATTAGAAGTAGATTTTTCAATGGTTGAAAATTTGGTTTTTGCTAAAGAATATTTGGAGTTTGATATTAATTTTGAAGATCATAATGCATCTTTTGCTATTTATTATCAATCTATTAGATCTATCATGAATAAAGATCAATCTTACGGTATTGAATTTGATGGGTATCAACACCATCAAATGATTAAAAAACCATTTTTTAAAACCATTGGGCATGACAAAACGACAGTCAAACAAAATCATCCAATCACCAATGATTTGGTGAACATTCTTGTGGAAATGTTAAAGAAAGAAAAACTTGTTAATGATACTATTGTGGATTTGGATGAATTTAGGAAAAAATCTTAAGGGTTAAACTTATTTTTTTGATCATAATTATTCATGGAATCATCTAAAGACCTTAAAAAATTAAACAAGTCTTGATGCGGATATAGGCAAATATTATCTGCTTTAGAGCATAGAATGCTTTTTAAAAAATCATTTTGATTTTCATTGATAAATAATTCCCTTGGATTAATGGGATTAATCATATCTAACAGAACATCTGATGTGCTACTAACCTCAATTGTTTTTTTATTCTGTTTGATGATGTGTAAAATTTGTTTTTTTGCAAAACTTAATGGTTCATCCGAAAATTCCTTAATATATATGATATCAAAATTTTTAATAAAGTCATTATTTATCATATCTAATGACTTTTCAATACATTTTATTTCATGATAATGACAATTATATGTGTAAACGTGTGATTTTTCTGTGGGAAAACTATGTATTAAATCTATAGAAAGATTTTCAGAAATGCAGTCGCTGATTTTTTGCATATGATTAAAATTTTTTTCTTTTTTAGGAATAAAATAAATACTGGAAATATATATTTTTTCAAATACTTATTATGAAAAAAGTATTTTGATAATTGACTGTTCAAAATTTGACCATAATGTTGATGATCAGTATAACAATCTATTTGCTTTATTCCATGTTGTATGCTTTTTTTTATCCCTAATAAAATACCTCTTATTTCATGCGCCTGCATATTGCCTTCTATAAGTATTTCAGACCATGAATCAATCATATCTCCATCAGAATTTTCAATATAACCACCTATACAGCCAATTCCTGAATTATTTTTATTAAAAGATCCATCTGTATAAAGTTTATATTTCATATCAATTAGGTTTCATCTTTGGTTTTTCATACCCAAATTTTTCTTGCAAGGATTTTACTTTTTCAGCAATAGCTTCTTTAAAATTCGCAGGGGTAGCAGTTTTTAATTCTTGAATTTCCATTTTCATGATTTCTCCAAGAATTTTATCTTTGATGGTTTGAGAGCTATGATAATCTAAGTCTAGGTCATTGTTTTTGATGAAAGAACGAATTTGTCCATGAAGAGGCAATTGATTGGTTTTATTGAAAAATTCTAGAGACTCATGAAAAAGTTGTAATTTTGGAGGATTTGATTCTTTTATCAAAATAGCTAATGATTCTGGTAAATTTTCTTTAGTAAATAAATCTTCTCTTCTGGGGACGATTTTGTGATGTAATTTATTGATAAAATTAACTAATTTTTCATGAGGAAATAAACAAATTTGTTCACAAGAAGCATCAAGCAGTTTCATGGCAAAATGTCTTTCCTTGGGTGTTTGATAGGCATGAAATAAATGTTTTGAATTTTTATTTTCTGGTATGATGTTTGTTAACAGTAGTGCTGAAGCTGTACTAACTTGCGCAATACCTTGACTGTCATGAATATGATTTGATATTTTTTCAAGAGCAACATCAAAAATAATTTCTTGAGCAACAGGCTCTTTGATTAAAATGATATCAAAGTTTTTAAGAAATTCTTCTTTGCTAGATTCAAGAAAGTTTTTGATGTTTTGAACTTCTTTTTCATTGTATTGATAACAATATAAACTCAAGTCATTATTTTCAATAATTTGCATTTCTTGAGGATTCAGGTTGTCATTGATTTGAGATTTTATTTTCATAAAATAAGACAACTCTTTATCTGACTTCTTTGATTTGGGAATGAAGTAAGCCGTGGATATAAAATTTTCTCTACCTAAAAGTAAATTGACAAAAGTTTTTTCTGAAACTGAATCAATGATGGAAGAAAAATTTTTTTCTTGTAATCTTCCAACTTTATTCCATGTCCTATTGATCGTATTTTGACATTCATCTTGTATTTTTTTCAATTCTAGAGGTGATAAAGTTTTATAAGCTTGTCTTGAATAATAATCAGCTCTTTCATTTTCTTCTCTTGGAATATAATGAAATTCAATTTGTTCAAATTGTTTTAATAATGGCTCAATTGCTTTTAAGTTTTTTGAACGAAATGTATTCTTATTTTTAGATAAATCTGTGTTTAACATCACACTATTGCCTTGATTATCTGTATAACAATCTACATTTTTGATGCCATGTTGAACTAATTTTTGTAATCCTAGCAATGTACCTCTTAATTCATGCTCTGCAAAATTTCCATTAGTGAGCAATTCAGACCATGAATCAATGATTTTACCTTGAGGATTTTGAATGTATCCACCAACACATCCAATTTTTGAATTATTTTTATTAAATGAACTATCTGTATATAATTTATAATTTTTTGTCATGAAGATCTTTAGGATGTTGTTTGTCAAATCAATTATAAATGATTTTATTTCCTTGTCAAAAAAATACAGACTTGACTTATAAAAATGATTGAGTAATTATGGAAAAATTATGGAATATTTATGAAAAACTTGTATATTATCACATCATTTTTAATTGGTTTTATTATTCTCTCCGTTGAGATTATCACAGCTAAAATGCTCAGTCCTCTGTTTGGCACTGGACTTTTTGTATGGACCAGTAGTATCACAGTTACTATGATGGCATTATCATTGGGATATTTCCTTGGAGGTAAAATATCAAAAAAAAATACAGACGTTTCAATGATTTATTATTATTTAATTGCTGCTGCTTTTTTCCTCCTTCTATCTACTTCAATGTACAGGAGATTTGATGTCCTTTATCAGATACTACCTTTATGGATGGGGACCATGTTTGCAACCACCGTGATGATCTTTCTGCCTTTGACTATTTTAGGACTCATGAGTCCGATCTTATTGAAAAAATCAACAGAAGATGAGCAACTTCATCATGTGGGCTGGAAATCAAGTTTACTTTCTCTTGCTGGGAGCTTGGGGAGTTTGTTTGGAGCCGTTTTATCTGGCTTTATTTTGCTTGAATATTTTTCTTATAAGCAAATTATGTGGTTAAATGCTTTTCTTCTCATCAATTTATCTTCATGTTATTTTATCATTTTTCGTCGTCAATATGTATTTTTAATTCTCATGATGATTGCTTTGTATTTTTTTCCACAACTTAAATTGGTGAAAAAAGAAAATAACAATGTTGCTATAGAGACGATTGGATTAAAAGATGGAGCATATGGAGAAGTCAAGGTAGTAAAAGTCTTGGATAAAGAAAAAGATACATGGAGTCAAATGATGTTACTTGATGGTATGCCTCAAGGTATCATGGATCTTAACACGCAACAAAGCAGCACACCTTATCATCATGTCATTAAAAATATCATTGAACAAGAAAAATCTTGTCAAACTCGTGTTTTATTTGTAGGAATAGGTGCTGGACTCATACCTAAAATGATAGAAAATGAGGCTTGTTATCAATTGAGATTGGTAGATATTAATCCAGATACATCAAAATTTGCAAAAGAATATTTTTCATTAAAATCTCCTATTGTCATATCTGATGGCAGAAAATACATTCAACAACTCAAAGAAAAACAAGATGTAGTTGTCATGGATATTTTCAGTGGTGAATCTATTCCAAGCCATATGTTAACCAGTGAATTTATTGAAGAAACAAAAGAGAAAATGAATGAAAATGGAATATTGATTTTTAATGTCATTGGTCATCCACAAGGAGAAGCAGAAAATATCATGTATCAAACACTGTTACAACATTTCAAACATTTGTATATTAAAGAGTTAAATGATAATCAAAAGGATAATATTAACTTTATATTAACTGCTTCTAATCAAGAGTTGAATATGATACCAAATCAAAAAATTAAAAAAACAAATCATTCATTTATTTATACAGATGAATTCAATCATTTTGATCAATTAACTGTTGCAAAAAAACAAAAACTCAGAAAAGATATGATGGGGTTTTTATTATTTATTTCATAAAAAAATGCTTTACATCATATTTTTATATGTGATATAATTTTTGCTAATCAAAAATAAATAATCATGAAATCAAGAATCCTCATTAATATCCATGAATTAAAAGATGCTTTGTTGAACTTTGCAACTGTTAAACCTATTTTCATCTGGGGGCCTCCTGGTATTGGGAAAAGTTCAACTGTGGAGCAATTCTGTCAAGAAATTGGTATGGAGTGTGTGACTTTGATGGGATCACAATTAGCTCCTGAGGATATCATTGGTATTCCTCAAATCAAAGATAATGTGAGTAAATTTATTCCTCCTTCCATGATAGTCAGAGATAAACCATTTGTATTATTTTTAGATGAATTGAATGGTGCAAGTGCAGAAGTTCAAAAATCTTTTTACTCATTGATTCTTGATCAAAGAGTGGGCGAATATCATTTACCTAAAGGCTCCATTATTATTGGAGCAGGAAACCGGTCAGCTGACTCTGCCTTAGTAAGGCAACTTCCTTCTGCTCTGATTAATCGAATGGTTCATGTTCATTTGAAAGTGGATCATAGAATCTGGTTGGATTGGGCACAAAAAACCAATCAAAATCAATTAGTCATTGATTATATTCAAACTCGTCCAAGCCATCTCTCAACAGATATTCCTCCTTCATCAGAAGACCCTTTCTCAACTCCTCGTTCATGGTCTTCTGTCAGTTCTTGTTTAAACAATATTTCTGTTCATGAAAATATTGATCTTATTTTCTCACCAATTGTACAATCCATGTTGTATGGTTCATTAACTGAAGCTCATGCTCAAGAATTCACTGCTTTTGTGAAAAAATACAAATACAAATATTCTATCACCAAATTGATATCTGGTGATGAAGAGTGGCCCAAGAAACCTGAAGATAGAGATATCTTGATGTTCTTGGTTAAATCTTTTAGAGAGCATTTGATTAAAGAGCTTCCTAAAAATGAAAACGAGATGACTTCCAAGAAAAAAGAATTTGTCGTTCAAGTTAAAAATTCATTGAAAAGATTGGCTTTAATTGATAATGAATATTGCTCTATGATCATTGCTTCAGATGAGGGAGCGCAGGAGTTACCAAAATGGTTCATGATTGATTTGAGTAAAGAGTTGCCTAAATTGTTGAGTGCATTGAATAAATAAAAAAATGAAAAATAAAAAAACCAATATCATTGAAGATGCATGGAATCAAGCAGCCGGACATCATATCTTGGGTGTTCTATCTCATTTGGTGGATAATTATTATTGTGATGTCAATCATCCATCTTATGATAAATATGGTTTAACACACAAGCCTTTTCATCTTGTGATTAAAAATGATGAGCATTGTATTTTGTTTATCAATAAAAAATATAAACAATCTGAAGAGGATTGGTCTTTCATGTTTCTCATGGTTTTTTCTTTATTGGGATTGGATATTTATAAAAAAATAGAGACTAATCCATCAACAGAAAATGCTTGTTTCACTTATTGTGCTTCTTATTTACAAAATAATTTTCAAGCTATTTTACCAGAAAAATATCAAGTCTTAAATGATCTGATTGGTTTTGTTTCATTTAAAAATGAAGAAGCTACATTGGAAGATTTTAAATTTATTAAAGAGCAAGATGTCAAATTATGGAATAAAATTCAAACAATGAATTTATCTCATCAACCTGTTATTTCTTTTGACAGAAATACCTTGTATCAAGGTGCAAAACAATCATTTTCTGAATATTTTATCAATCATATTGTTAGCCAAGCAAAAAGAACATTTCAATTAAAGGATAAGGTTGGTAAAACGATTGAAGAAATTGAAAATGAAGATTCTCCTATATATAAAGCAAAAAGACACCTTATCATGAATTATCCTTTGTTGTCATCATTGGCAGCACATTTTAAAATCATTTATGATATTAAAATTTGTCAATCATTGAATATTTCTATTGGCGCAGTAAGTATATTAGATGAAACGATTCTCATTAATCCTGCTTCTGGATTAAGTCAACAAGGATTGATTTTCGTCATGGCCCATGAAATGCTGCATGTGGCTTTGAATCATCCTCAAAGAAGAAAAGGAAGAGACCCTCTGATATGGAATTTGGCTTGTGATTTTGTGATTAATTCATGGTTGATAGAAATGGCTGTTGGATTGCCTCCTGATTCTATTTATGTCGATACAGCATTGAATGGATTATCAGCAGATGAAATCTATTTAATGATTGCTAAAGATGCTAAATTGATGAAAAAAATGGGAACACTCAAAGACAGAAAAGCAGGTGCAGGTGATCAAAAATCTTGTGATATGATTTATGATGAAAAAATAGGTTATTTTGCTTCATTTGAAGATGCTTGTAAGCAAAGTCTTTTAAGAGGGCTACAAATTCATCAGGAAATTGGAAGAGGATTGATTCCTGCTGGTCTTGAGGAAGAAATCAAAGTTTTAAATCAACCGGCTATTCCTTGGCAAGTGGAATTAGCTAATTGGTTTGCAAAAAATTTTCCATTAGAAGAAAAACAAAGAAGTTATGCAAGAGCTTCTAGAAGACAATCATCATCTCCCGATATTCCTATTCCTTATTTCAAAAAACAAACCTATGAGAGAATGTCTAAAACATTTGGAATTATATTGGATACATCTGGGTCAATGGAGCCTGAACTCATTGGTAAATGCTTGGGAGCTATTTCATCTTATGCTCAAGCGCAAGAAGTTGAAGAGGTGCGTTTAATATTTTGTGATGCTCAACCTTATGATGAAGGATATATCTTAGTCAAAAATTTGGTCAATAAAATCAATGTGAAAGGTCGTGGAGGCACTGTCTTGCAAAAAGCGGTCAATTTTCTCATGCAAGCAAAAGACTTTCCTGTTAATGCTCCTATTTTGATTTTAACGGATGGATTTATTGAAGAGACCTTAAGTGTGCCAAGAAATCATGCTTATTGTGTGCCAAATCGCTATAATCTTCCTTTTCAAACAAAAGATATTTTTGAATTTAAATAATGATTGATGTTGATTAAAAATAAAATATAATTTATAATTCTGAAAAATTAAAGGTCTATTTATGAATTTTTTTGGTAAAAAAACAGTTTCTCTTGAAGAGTCTATACAATCAGAATTGCATGAAATTTTAATGACTGAAAAAATGTTGGAGAATTTGAGAAAAAACAATGATTCTCAAGATTCTCAATTTATTGATTTAAACGATTTAAAAGAATCAGAATTCCCTAGAACAGTTTTGATGCACAGTGACGAACTTTCTGATGATATCAATCCAGTGATTGAAGCGCAAGTCTATGTTGAATATAAGCGTTTTGAACAAGCCAGGGAAATTCTAGAAGAAGGTCTAAAAACACATCCTCATTTGGAATCTCTGATTTTGCAAAAATTACAAGAATTAAAAGCATTGGAATCTGATATTTGTGAAAATAGAGTATTGAAGGTTTTAAAAGATGCCCAACATGATCAAAATTTTGAAGAAGACCTTCATGAAGATGTGATTGAAAAAAATATTGAAATGATAGAAAAACAAGAAGATACTCAATCTTTTGTGATGAGAAATGATTATATGATTAATTTGATGGTTTATGAAGGATCTCTCATTAAGCCTAGTTATAAGATTATTCGCACCAAATTAAAACAAGGAGATGAAGGCTTCATGCAAGAAGTCATTGATATTTTAAAATTTTTGGGGTTTGTAGAATTTTGTATAGTGTCTATTTTTGATTATTGATTTGACAATTTACTATGATTGTGTATTATTAAAAAAAAGGAAATAAAATGAGAGACAGTAGTGTTTTTTTAGGATTAGGAGCAACAATTTTTGCATTAGCTTATGGTTTTTATGGCATAGAAATGGTTTCTGATCAAAACTTTAGAATTCAAAAAGATTTAATGGGAAATTATACGGGAAAAATTGTGACCCCTGGTATAGATTTTGTAGGCTCTGGAATTACCGATGAATATTCATTACGTTATGAAATGAAAAAAATTGAAGATGCTCAACCTAAAGATAAAAATGGTATTTTTTTACAAGATTTGGATTTAAATATTGTGGTCAAAAATGTACCTGGACCAGACATCATTAATTTTTTGAAAACTTATGGACTAGAATCCAAAGAATCTAATGGTAAAATGATAGGTATTTCCGCTGTAGAAAAAGAAGCTCGTTCATTGATTCAAGAAGTCATGAAGGGTTTTGATTGTGAAAATTTGGCAACTGAACAAAATAAATTTGAAAAAACCTTTCAAGAAGCTTTGCAAAAAAAGCTTGATACCATGTATGGTAAAGTTTTTGAAATTGGTGAAGTTAAAATAGCAAGTTTTAAATTATCAGAAGCTGTACAATCTAAAATTGATCAAATTTCTGCTATTAAAACCGAAGAGGCTAAAGCACAAGCGAGAGAAAAAGTTTTGGCAGCACAGCTCGGTATTTTAGAAAAAGATGTTCAAGGTGTTAAGAAAATTGCTCAAGAAAATGGTGTTGCATTTGAAGCTGTGACACAATTGATGGCAATTAGAGCAAGTGCCGATAGCGGCAGTAAGCCAACTCAAACAATTTCAATCACATCTGGATCTAAGAAACCATAAAATAAAAGGAGAAAACATGGACCCTATTTCAAGTACTGCATTAAAAGTTTTAATTGGTGGTTTAACTGCAAAAGCTGTTGTAGATAGAATGTTACAAATCAGACAACAGTCGCAAACCCCACAACCACAAAAGCCTACTTTATGAAAAAGGACCGTAAGGTCTTTTTTTTATGATATCATATCAATATGATTGACTATTTTAAATTTTCATCATATGATAACTTCTCCACAATGGAGTTATTATGTCTGAAAAAAATCTCAATGTTTTTAAGTTAAAAAATCTTGCATCTGTTCAATCTGTTTATGAAAGTCTTGAGGCACAAAATGTGCATCCTGTCATGGCAAAAATTTATGCATTAAGAGGAATTGATAATTTTAATGATTTAAATTTGGTGCAAAAATTAGAGCCTTTTACCAATATGAAAAATACAGAGGCAGCAGCTAAAATGCTTGCTAAAGCTATTTTGCAAAAAGAAAAGATTTGCGTGGTTGCTGATTATGATGTCGATGGAGCAACTGCTTGTACAATTGCAATTCGTGGACTTAGACTATTCGGTGCTTCTATCGATTATGTGGTGCCAGATAGATTTGTGCATGGTTATGGTTTGACTCCTTCTGTGGTTGATGAAGCTATTAAGAAAAAAAATCCTGATATTATTGTGACTGTTGATAACGGCATATCATCTTATGATGGTGTGCTTCATGCGCAAAAAAAAGGTTTGAGAGTTTTAGTAACTGATCATCATTTACCAGGAGATAAGTTGCCACCCGCAGAGTGTATTGTCAATCCCAATCAACCAGGATGTCAATTTAAAAGTAAGAGTCTTGCTGGTTGTGGAGTCATGTTCTATGTGCTTGCTGCACTCAGAGATCATATGATTAAAATAGGTGTTTATACACAAAAGACTGCACCTAACGTATTTTCTTTGTTAGATTTGGTTGCTATTGGAACAATTGCCGATGTGGTGAAACTAGATTTGAATAATCGTATTTTAGTTAGATTAGGTCTTGATATGATTAGAAATAAGCAAACAAAGCCTGGAGTCTTGGCATTGATTGAAATTGCTAAAAGAAGATATGATCAATTATCAACAACTGATATTGGTTTTGGTCTTGGGCCTCGTATTAATGCAGCAGGAAGACTGGAAGACATGACTATTGGTATCAATTGCTTGTTGACAGATAATCATGATACAGCAGAAAAATATGCAACAAAACTCAATGAAATAAATAAAAGTCGTAAAGAAATTGAAGCTGACATGAAAGATGAAGCTTTAGATTTACCATCTTTAGAAGAAGGTAAATTTGTTAAAATAGCGTTTAGTGAATCTTTTCATGAAGGAGTTATTGGTATTGTGGCATCTAGAATCAAGGAAATGTTTTATCGTCCAACGATTGTTTTTGCACCTACTCATGATGAAAAAGAAATTAAGGGTTCAGGTCGCTCTATTCCTGAAATACATATGAGAGATGCTCTTGATTATGTCTATAAAAAAAGACCCGATATCATTGTGAAATTTGGTGGTCATGCAATGGCAGCAGGATTAACCATCAAAAAAGAATTTTTAAAAGATTTTACTCAATTGTTTGAAGAAGCTGTTGAATATTTTGCCGATGGAAAGGATTTGCTGAATATCAAAGAAATTGATATTGATTTAAGTTCAGAGTTCATTAATTGTGAAACCGCTGAAATGATTAGAGATGAAATATGGGGGCAAGGATTTATGCAGCCCTTGTTTATGGGGCAATTTAAAGTATTGTCTCAAAAGGTTTTAAAAGATGCTCATTTAAAATTGACTCTCCAAAAAGATGACAAGAAGTTTGAGGCTATGTGGTTTTTTCATAATGAGCCAATCGAACAAGATTGTATTGATGTTACTTACTCTTTGGGTATTAATGAGTTCATGGGTGAGACTAAGGTTCAAATCATGATTGATAATCTAATGCAATAAAATTAATAAACTACATGAAACCTTTATTCAAATACATGGGAGGGAAGACTTGGCTTAAAACAAAATTAAGAGAGGTTGTCGAGCATCAATTAAGCCAATATGCTTTTTCTTCATATTCTGAACCTTTTGCAGGTGCTCTAGGATCTTTTTTATCTGTACATGATTTATTACTTAAATATTCTGTAAAAGATATTTATTTGTCTGATATCAATCCTCATTTAATCAGTGTTTATCAATATATTCAAGATTCTCCAGAATCACTTATTTTTCAATATATTCAAATTGAAAAAATATTTTATGATTTAGTCAAAGATATTCAGGCGAATGATAAAAATGAATTGAAGTCTGCTCAAGAATATTTTAATTTGATCAAGAGTCAATATAATCAAAATAAGAATCAAGCAATATCGATTGAGCAAGCTGCAAGATTTATATTTTTGCAAAAACATTCTTTTAATGGTATTTATAGAGAAAATCAACAAGGTCAATATAACACGCCTTTTGGTTGGAATACCCATCATATGATGTTTAATATAAAAGAAAATATTGTTGAACTTAATAGATTATTTACCCAATTTAATATATTTTTTCAAACTATTGAGTATGAAAGTATTGTTTTGAAAAAAGATTGTTTATATTATCTAGACCCTCCTTATATAAATCAAAAAAATGTTGAAAATAAATATAATAAAAATGGATTTGATCTTAAAAAACAAAAAGATTTATTGACTAAATTTCAAGAAATGTCTTTTATTTATAGCAATCATGAGCATCCACTTATTATGGATGAATTGGCAAAGAATAAGGAAATAAAAATAAAATTTATTTCAAGAAAAAATATCGTTTCTGCTCAAAATGAAAGTAGAAGTCAAGATAAAGTTGAAATTTTGGCTTATAAAATCTAATCTAGCTCATTTGATTAATTTGCATTATTGATTTTATTTTTTTATAAACTATAATGAGTAATCAATCATTCATATTGGAAAAAGTATTATGTCAAATATTATTTTAACAGTCACCGGCCCTTCTTTAACTGGTAAGTCAAGATTTGCAAATCTTTTAACGCCTTATGGTTTTGAAAATGTGATTACAACCACTACAAGGCCAGCTAGACAGGGAGAAACTCATGGACAAAATTATTATTTTATTGGAGAAAAAGAGTTTGAGTCCATGATTGAAAAAAAAGAATTGATTGAGTATGTTAAAGTTGGTAATAATTATTATGGTTTATCCAAAAAAGAATTATTAAATATTATTGCTAATGAAAAAAATGGTGTTTTGGTTATCGAGCCAACTGGTGCTGGTAATGTGAAAGAATTTTGTCAAGAAAATCAAATCAAATTATTTCAAATTTTTTTGGATAATCCAACAGATGTTTTAATTGAAAGATTTTTGGAAAGATTCAAGCAAGATAATTTAGCTAAAAATTCTGTATATGCTAAAAGAATTCAGGGAATGTTATTGGAAGAGCCTGAAAATTGGATTAAACCAGCTTATGATGGCCGACATTATTATGATAAGATTTTTACATCTTTTAACGAAAATAATGAAAATGAAATTGTAAATGAGGTTTTGCTTGATGTTAAAAATTTCGGCTTAAAAAAAAATAAAATAAAATAAAAATGGAAAAAAGATGAACAAAATTGAACAGTTTATTCAATATTTTGAAAATGAAGAGTTGTTTATTGCACATAAAGATGAAATCATTTTAGAAATTAAAAATAATCCAGAAATTTTAAAAGAAATTTCTCAAGATGGTTGGAGTATTCTTTACTTATCCAGCTATTATCAGCAATCTGATATTTTTAATATTTGTGTACAAGAGGTCAAAAAAAATCCAGATTTAATCACTACTAATCATAAAGCCTTGTATGCCAGCATTAATTATGATAGAGATTCATTGAATTTTCTTCAATTATGTGAGCCACAAATTTTAGAGAAAATTGATTGGAATCAAAAGATTAATGATGAGTCTCATGTTTCTAAAATATTTTTCATGATGGAATCTAAATATCAAGAGCTTAAAGAAAAAAATGACCCAAGATTTCAATCTGTACAAACAGCATTGTGTCAAATTATTTCTCATCATGTCTCAACAGATATTTATGAATATAACTATCAATATAATAATTTATTGAAGGTTATGTCACTTTACAATGATCCGATGATTTGGGATGCTATGATTGCTAAAAATCAACAAGAATTTGAAAATTATTTTAAAAATATTCAAATTCCAAATACGTTTATTGATGCTGTTATTTTTAACAGTGCTTATCATATATTTGATAAAATAAAACATCATATATTTGATAAAATGCAATCATCTGATTTGGATATTATTTTTAAATATACGTTGAAAAACTCCAAAGAAGAAGCCGATTTATATATCATGCAAACAGTTGTTGATGAAATTGAGATTCTGAGCAAAGAGCAAATTACTCACATGATTAAAAATATTGCCTATGTGCAAGATGATCCTCGCCAACAAAAAGCGGCTGTTGATTTGTTGGACTATCTTATTAAAATACAAGTTCCTTTTGAAAAAATGACTGATGAGTATGGGAAAAATATATTATTTTTATGCATTGACCATGATAATTTATATGTTTTTGATAAAATTCTTGAAAAATATCCTCATATTATCAATAAAGTTGATGGTAATAATGAAACTCCTATTTATTATGCGATTTCTAAATCAAGAAAAGAACATGTATCATCATTATTGAAAAAAGGTGCTCAAACAGATGTATTCAATAAAGATTTTGAAACACCTTTATTAAAAGCTGTCAAATTGAGTATGTTTGACATCATGTCTGAAATACTAAAATATTATCCAGATGTACAAGCACAAAACAGATATGGTGAAACACCATTGTCTGAATCATTAAAGAAAGGTGCTTATGGTGTTCCATATGTTTCTAAGCTTATTTGGTCTGGTGCTAATATCACTAGAAATCCTGTTATTTACCAAGAAGAAGAAACTGTTCCTCAGTTAAATGATGGAGGTAATTTACAAGTTGTTAAAGTCAATATTGAAAAGAATTTCTCTAGTTTTCGTGATTTGATGCATTATGGTTTAAATGTCTTTGAAAGAAATGAATTCAATGATACTTTATTAACTCACTCAATTAAAGAAGGATTTATTGAAAATACAAAAGCATTATTGGTCTGTAGAGACAATATTTTTGAATATGATGGTGATAATAACTCTATTTTAATGTTATGTGCTAAAGCCAATAAAGATGAATATTTTAATGTATTGATGTTAACTCATAAAAAAGGTATTTATGAAACAATTAATCATTTAAATGATAACCATAAAACAGTTTTTGATCTATTTTTGCAACAAGGAGAAACGATTAATGCTAAAAAAAGATTAATTCAATTGTTGGATAATGATGAAGAAAAAAATATTAGTATAGAGCATGTTATTAAATCAGTTATTTATCTTTCTCAATTTTCTGTCATGAATGAAAATAAAAAAGAATCTGGTTTAGAGCATCAACTGAAAAAATATGGTCAAAGATTAAATCTAAAAGTTTTGAGAGAATTTAAAGATGAAATAGGTAATGATTTCACAAAGCTTGTTGCAATTAGAATGCAAAATATTGATAATTTTAAGATATGTCTTGATTTATTTGGTGTTGATGTAATCGAACAAAAAAATAATCGAGGTTTTTCTTCTCTAGATATGATTAATTCATTTCCTGAACAAAATAAAAGTGAGTTTTTACAGTTGATTAATTTATATCAAGTGCAAAAAAAAAACTCAATAAAGGATAAAATAAAAGAAATAAACTCTAATCATTTAAGCAAGCAATTTCATAAGGATGAAAAAAATGACATATATTGATTTTTTAACTAAACATATCATTCAAGATGATATTCTGTTTTTTATTCCTATGGATAATAAGAAACATTATAGAGGCACTAAATATTTAGATGAGCAAAAAATTTCTGTTGATGCAAGTAGGTGTTATATTGATGATACATTTAATATTAAGTATTTTTTTATTATGAAAGATAATCATCTATGTTTTAAACAATCACAATTGATAGAATATTTTAATGATTATGACAATTCTTTAACATTAATGGATGTCTTAAATAAAAATAAGCAAAAAATTAGAAAAAATTATGACGATGATGACTTAAAAGAAGTTTTTAAAAATTATAAAATTGTTGATGAATTATTCCAAGAAATAAAAAGTAAACCTGCTATATATTTAAGCAAAGAGAGTTTTTTGGAGCTATGGAAATCTTACTATTTGAATTTAGGTGATTATACGTTGAAAAATTGGAGCATTAATATCAATAAAAACGAAATTGAAACAATGAATATGAAAGAAACAATGAATTACTTTAAAGAATTTTATTATTCTCTTATGAATAACTTTTATGAGAATAACATGTCTTTATTTGAAGATTTTAAAAATAGTAAGGATGATAAGAAGTATTTTGAATTATACAAAATCAATAATGAGTTAAGTACATTTTTAAATATGAGAGAATCACATATGATATCTCTAGAACATAACAATAAAGATGAAATCAATATGCAAATATTGAGGGATTCTATTGATGCTAAAAAAGAAAAATTAATCATGATGCAAATTAAAGCTGGTTTATCAAATATGAATTGTTTTTTACATGAGTCTCATCATCTCAAAGAAGCTGAACAAGAGCAGTATGAACAAAAAATCAATTCTTTGAATCAAAAAATTTTTAAAGTTGGAGCATAATATGGGATCTTTTTTAATCACTTGTCCAATCACAAAAACCAGTTTGAATGAACATGCTTTACAAACATTTTTTATAGCCAAGAATATTCAGCAATCATCCGAAAATAAATTTCTTTCACTTCCATTTTCTTTTAAATCCAAATATTATGATTATGGTTATGTCGATATTAATGAGAATCATCAAGATTTAAAAAAGATTTTTAAGTTTTTAGAAAAAAATTCAATTAAAACATTTCATGATGACCCTGCTGATAATAAACGTTATGAGGGAAGAGACTTTGATTTTAAAAAGAAAGTATTAGCTGAAAAAGATCATGAAGACGCAATCAATACTCTCATGGGGGCTATGAATGATGGTTCAGTTATTTTTGAATCCAAGGGACAAAAATATCAATTGGGCATGATGTCTATGAGAAGAGATGCTTATGAACATATATTGCACGATGCCAGAAAAGAATATGCCAAAAACTTTAAATCTTATATAAAAGACATCATACAGTATTGTATGACAATTGAAAAACATGATCAGTTTTCTCATGTGTTGAAAGAAAAAAATGAAAATTTGTCAATTGAAGAAAAAAGAAAAAAATTAATCAATTTTATTTTAAATGATGAAATCAGCCAACAATTCAATGAAAATTCTATTATTCCTAAACAGATAGACTTATCTCAAAATTTTATCAATCATATTTTTCAAGGCAATTTATTTAAAAAAGATACTCCTCAAGACATTAAAGATGAATTAAAAAAATTATTTATTTTTAAAAAACAAGAATATGATTGTCATGCATTGAATCAATACTTCAAAGATGTTGGTTTTCATTTTCAAATCAATGATACATGTGGTCAAGATTATGATAATCAAGCAGGTAAAGCTTTTAGGAAAACAATACAAAAAATTAAATCACAGCCCCTGATTGATGATGTTTTAGAAGTTTTTGAAATATCTGAAACAATGATGAAAGAAAAGAAAATAAAGCCATAAAAAAGTTGTTGACAAAGTTTTAACTTTAATCTATACTTTTAACTCTTAAATGGAGAAAATAATATGGCATTAACCCCTGAAAAACAACAAGCTTTAAAAGCTGCTCTTGGCGCAATTGAGAAAAATTTTGGCAAGGGCGCAATCATGAAGTTTGATGAAAAAACAGTAGAAGATATTGAGGTTATTTCTACAGGCTCTTTAGGTCTTGATTATGCATTAGGCATTGGTGGTCTTCCTCGTGGTCGTATCATCGAAATTTACGGTCCTGAGTCAAGCGGTAAGACAACCATCACTTTGCAAGCTATTGCACAGGCTCAAAAGAATGGTGCAACATGTGCCTTCATCGATGCTGAACATGCACTTGATGTGAAATACGCCCAAGCATTGGGTGTCAATTTGGATGAAATGTATATTGCTCAGCCTGATCACGGTGAGCAAGCTCTTGAAATCGTTGACCAACTTGTGAATTCTGGTGCGATTGATTTGATTGTGGTTGACTCTGTTGCAGCTTTGACTCCTAAGGCTGAAATTGAAGGAGATATGGGAGATTCACACATGGGTCTTCAGGCTCGCTTGATGAGCCAAGGTTTGAGAAAGTTAACTGCTACTGCTAAAAAGACAAACACCACCATCATTTTCATTAACCAGATTCGTATGAAAATTGGTGTCATGTTCGGTTCACCTGAAACAACCACAGGTGGTAATGCATTAAAATTCTATGCCTCAGTGAGAATGGATATCAGAAGAATTGGTAGTGTGAAAAAAGGTGATGATGTGATTGGTAACGAAACCAAGGTCAAGATTGTGAAGAACAAAATGGCTCCTCCTTTCCGTGAAGCTCTTTTTGATATCATGTTCGGTAAGGGTGTTAACAAGATGGGTGAAGTCATTGATTCTGCTGTGACTTACAAAATTGTTGATAAGGCTGGTGCTTGGTACTCTTATAAGGGAGAAAAGATTGGTCAAGGTCGTGATAATTCTATTGAAGTCCTAAATAATAAGCCAGAGCTTGCCAAAGAAATTGAAGATGCTGTCATTGCAAAAATGAATGAATAAAAAAAAGAGCTTCGGCTCTTTTTTTTATGATTATTTTAAACTGATTTTTGCAAAATTAATACTTATTTCGTTTTCTATATCTCGTTGACTATAAATGCAAATGGTTGCCTTTCCTTTTGTTAAAGACCCTATTTGTAAAATATGATTATCTGGATAATTATTTTTAGAAAAATTTAAGATTAAGACATCGTTGCTATCAAGACTTTCATTAATAAGAGAAAAACAATATGGTTTTTCTTTTGTAAATTTCATTTTAGAAATCAATATATTACCAGAATTTGCATTCATGTTAATATTTAAATCTTTGGAAACAATTTTATTTTGCAAATCTGATTGAATCATTTCTAAGTTAGTACTCCAAGAAGGCTCTCCATTTTTTATCTGAAGAAACGCTCCTTCTATATTGCTCGCAGAAGCTTTTACAATTTCTTTTTCCCCTTGTGTATCCTGAAATTTTATTTTATTACTTAATTGATCAAAGAAAAAATCACCTTTTTGCTCCAAATGACCTGAATAAGAGCCTAAATTAATTTTATTGTTATTCAAAGCAATAGCTCCTTTTAAAAGGCTTGTACCAGAAAAATAAATACCATATTCAGATTGTTTGTTTTGATCTAAAACACCACCACGTAAATGAATCAATTCTTTTGCAACCTCTGAGATATAAAGACCTGTTTGATATCCAAATGCCCTTCCTTGTTTGGATTGAGATAAAATAGCTAAACCAAAATCATTCCAATAATTACCAATTCCAATATTTTCTTTATCATAAGCTCGATGTCCAGGATCAGTTGCACCTTGATAGTTATTAATCAACATGCCAATTGTACCACCATGCCCAGAATCTTTCGTTTTTAAAGGATCTCTGATATATGGATTCATTTCATTTCTGACTTTGGTTTGATAAACATTGAGTTCACTACCTACTGTGATATATGATATATTGCCAGAGGCAATAGGTGCAAATGCTTCTCCCCATAAGGCTCCAAATGCTGCTCCATCTTTAGGTAATCCATTATTTAATTTATTATTGGCTATCACAATACCATGTATCGCATTCGTGTGGTCAAGTGTTTTTCCAGCACTCTCTCCTACAACAGTCAATCCATCTGTGTTATGTGCTGTGCCGTCTACTTGTCTCATATGAATAAACAGCCCTTTTGTTAATCCATTCTCTGAAGGAGATGTGGTTACATAAATGGAGCTTGCTGGTTTATTACTGATATCTGGTTTATCTAATGTGCCTTGTTGAATGTGTTGTGCCAAAGTAGATGTACTTATCATGGTTAACAAAGTTGCTAATAATTGATGTTTCATGAATATCCTTTCTTTCTTTTTGAAAGATTATGATTGACTTATAGAGATGTCAAGCATATAATTTCTCAAAATTCAATAAGGAGAATGAAAATGAATATGGAAATCAGTATTGGGGATGTCGCTTCACAGATGAAATTGGTCAAGAATTTATCTCTTGCCCTACAGATGTTTCATCAAAAAACTGGCCTTAGTGGAACATTTGTTTTTAAATATTTGCCAGATCAAGACACACAATCTGGGGGATTACAAATCGATATGGGGTTTGAGCCAAGGGAGCCTAGTAAAGTAGAATACAGTATGTTATTTGAAGAAATTGTTGATGCTGAGAAATTATTGACAAATGATTATATTATTAATAATGTCAAAAACTTTAGTAATATTGAACAAATGCTTTTCAAGCATAAGGAGGAAAGTCGTCAAATCATTGAAAGAAAAAGAGCATCATGAAAAAATTAAAGCCTTGGCATTTAATAAGTATTTTTTTAGGACTGATTATTTTATCTGTTATTTGGAAAAATAAAGATCCTATTGAATATACAGAGCAGCAAATGGCTCAGTATCAATCTTTAAAAGAAAATTATTGCTCTAAACAAATTTCTGAAATAATTTTTATTGATATACAAAAGCAAGAATCTTCTAAAGAAAAATTAATAGCAGTGAATGCTTGTACTCAAGAAATGCAACAACAAGGGTTGATGTTTCAAAAAAGTATGCCTAAAGATAAGGGTATGCTATTTGCTTTCGATAAATATGATTATGTTGATTTTTGGATGAAAGATACATACATACCTCTTGATATTTTATTCATTGATCCTAGTATGAAAATTGTCGATATTCAAAGTATGAAGCCTTTAGATTTAAAAACTGTAGAATCAAGAAAAAGAGCTAAATATGCGTTGGAAGTTAATGCAGGTTATGTAGAAAAGCATCAAATAAAAGTCGGAATGTACATCAATATCATTAATTAAAAAAGCGGCAAAAGCCGCTTTTTTTATGGTTTCATTTTTATTTTATTGCTCTCTTCAAGCTTCTTTTCTTCTAGTTCATTGATTTGCTTGATTAAATTTTTATTTTCAATTTCATCGGCTAAATCCAGAGCGTTTTTTCCATCATTTCTTCTATGTTGAAAGTCAGCATTCATTTTATGTAAATAACGTACCCCATCTATATCATTGTTGCCAATCACATGCATAATTGCATTTTCTCCAAGTTGATTCACTTGGTTGATGTCTCCACCTAATTTATGCAACAAACTGATTAAAGAAAGATTGCCATGAGATGCTGCGCTTAAAATCGCATGATTACCATTTTCATCTTGTTTATTAATAAACTCAACGATTTTATCTCCTTCTTTGTAATCATAAATTGAAAAATTCTTTTTTTCCAACTTTTTCATATCAAGGTGAAATAATCCGGTTTTTTCAATTGTTATTTGAAATGCTTCTTCATAAATATCACGTTTAATAACTTCGTCTTTTTTCATCAAATTTTTAACAATTTTTTCATTACATTCATTAATGTATTCAGCATATTCAGGATATATTAGATCAATATTCTCTTTTAAAACTTCTTGAAATGTTTTATTTTCTTCTTCACCATAATTAAAAAATTTCAAGTTTAAAAAGTTAATCACTGCATTGTTTATTCTACTGCTTTGAACATGATTACTGGATTGTAAAAATGAAATGTTATATAAGAAATTATCAATTTCTTGTGGAGCTAAATCTTTATAAAGTGTATAAAAATTTTCCTTAATCGTTGAATTGCTACTGTTTAACATGATTTCAGAAAAAGCAGATAAACCGTTTTTATTTTCATTAGAAAAATTAAAAGGAACATTTTCTAAAAATTCCATAAAATGTTCATTATTAACATATCTTAATGCATTGTTTTTATTTTCATCAAGATGATGAATATTGATATTGGATTCAATTAAAAATTGAATAATTCCTTTCTTGTTATTTAAAGTTTCTTCTTCAAATTTATTCACTTCATTAAGACTTTTTTCTATTTTTTCTAAACTTTCTTTTGAAATTTGATTGCTGTTTAGATTGTTTTTGGCATTAACTTTCTGTTGTTCTTTAACTTCTTGCAATAATTCTTTTTGACTACTGATTAATCTTGATTTTTGTGTTTCTTTATCAGATAAAGCAAGCATCAACAAGTTTGTATCATTGTGCAATGTCGTGTTGATATCTATTTCATTGGTTGTCATAAGAGTTTTAGTTGACTCTAAGCCTCCAGCCATAATGCTTGTATAAATAGGTAAAAATTCAAATTTACCATCTAATTCTTCTTTCGTATAATGTACTTTGGCACCTCTTGCAATCATTTCTTTGGTAATATGAAGGTCAGCGTCACCATTTGAAAGAACAAAGCTCAATACTGGTATTTTATCTTTATAAGAGCCGCCAAAATTCTTTGAATAACCCTGATAAAAGAAAGCATTGACATCAGCGTTCAAATCCAACATGGTCTGTCTTGTTTTTTCACTGGTAAAACCATATGATTCAGGCGTATTGTTTCTTTCATCAAGAACACCAAATCGAGCACCATTTGCATGTAGTTTTCTAATTAATTCATCATCATTTTTCATGCATGCAATATGCAAAGCAGAAACTACACCTACGGAAGGATCATTATGAATAATGTCTGCATTAACCCCGTTCGCAAGCAGGTAATCATAGATTTCTTTCTTTTCTAAACTGATACTTGAAAACAAAGGTGTTTGTCCAGCAGCATCCTTGATATTGATGTCACTGTTTGAATTGGTTAATAAATAAATGCATAAATCAGAATTTTCTTTTGCCTTGACTTCATTTTCTGGAGTTTTAGGAATATACATGCTAATGGCAATCAATAATCCATTTTTACCGTCACCGTTAACATCAAGAGTAACATCTGGGTCTCTTTCGTTGAGCATTCTAACAAATTCTAAATTGTTTTCTCTGCATGCAGCTAAAAATGCAGTCACCTTATCAGATTTGGTTTGATATCTGACGTTTGTATTAGGATTCTTTAATAAAATCTCAGCAGCTTCTAAATCATCAAAATAAGCAGCTTCTAAAAGTGGAGAAATTTCTCTATGGTCATAAAGATTTGTATCTATGCCTGCTTCAACTAAGCCATTAATATAATAATTTTTTCTTTTATGCTGACCTCTTATAAGAGTATGCAATGCTGTTTTACCTTCTCTATCTTGTGTACTTAAGTTAATTTTTTTTCCACCTTGAGAAATTTCTAATAACCAGTCAAACATATCTTTTTGGTCCATTAAAGCAGCAATAGTAACCAAAGATTGATTTTTTTCATTCAATGTATGAATCGATGCTCCTTTTTTAATCCACTCTATAGATTTTTCAATATTGCCTTTGGCAACTTCTGAAATTAGACAGTCATTGTAATAGTCTTGTTCTTTTTTATCCATATTTTTATCTCAGTTATATATACATTATAAGAAGATAAAAAATAAAAGCAAGAAAAAAAAGAGCTTGTGCTCTTTTAATTAATCTAAATTAATCTAGAAGTTTATTCTACTTTTTCATGTTTATGGTAATACCATACAAATGATTGACAAATAAAGTTCATGATACTTGCATTTTTATGATAACCTTTTTTTAATCTCAATACTTCTTTTTGTACAGCTTTGAAAATATCGATGTTAATATAAATACCTATTTGGTGCCATTGAGCAGTGCCCTTTCTAGCTTTCCATGATTTCGTTCTTGAAAAATTAAATTCGGGAGAATCATAAGCTTTAGACTCAATGAATTCAATTAACATTTGTTCATAAAAAGGATTTAAAGACATGTCATGAATTTCAGTATATTTAGCAATAAAGTTACGAACTTCGTTGGGAACATAAGTCACTGTTTTTGCTTTTTTCTTCATTTTTTCTTCAGTCAAACCTCTTCTGATGGTTTTATTTTGATTTTGAATTAATTCAATTAAATGACCTCTTGTGTTTTCAGGTTTATTTAAATAGAAATAATATTTTTTTCTATATGCAATTTGTTTAATGCCACAATCATTAAAAAAAGCAATAAATCCTCTTAAATTATTTTGACCATCATCATCATTACCATTGATGATGTTATCATCTTCTTGGTAATTCAAATAAAAAAAACTTTTAAAGTATGGGTGTTTTGCAACTTCATTGACTGATATGAATTTCTTGTTAGCAATCAAATCTTGAAATATTTTAAAGGTCATTGAAAATGGGTCTAATGTATTTTCACTTTTTATTTGCAATAATTTTTCTAAAGTGATTTCCGCAATTTGTCTAACTCTTTCTCTTGTAATTGGGTTGCTTTGAGACTGACCAATGGCTTCAAGTGTACGAGCTTTACCAATTAATCCATAATATTGACATAAAAAATTAATATCTTTTAAATTTTTTTCGTCTGCTATACAAGATATTCTATATTGCAAAACACTCAATAAATCAAGATGAGTTGGTTTTTGTTGTTTTCTAATAATTCTTAATAAATGATGATTGATCATATGTCTACCTTATTTTCGTTTGCTATGTATATAACAATATATTCGTTATAAAAATTTTTTTTAAATTGTCAATATTTAGAGTATTTATTTTGTATTTATAAATATAATTTTTAACTTTTGATTCAATTTTTTTAATATTAAAGTAAATTATTGAAATGTTTTGCAAGTATTTATTTTTAAATCATTAATTAAAAAAAACAAAAGGTCAATATCTAATTTTCATATTTTACTCTTTTAAGTTAAAAAATATCCAATCTTCATTTAATGCATTAACATACAGTTATCTTATAAGACATTGAAATTTACAATTTTCTTCAGATTCAAAATTGATTAAAAAACAGTGTGTTTTTTCTTTGATTGCAATAAGCTGTTTAAGTAATCATTATTGCTTCAATTAATTTGATACTTTTTTTGTCTTTGAAAAGCATAAATAGTCATATCTTACTGGTCTAAAGAATTATATTGACTTAATTTCTTGATTAAGATATGATATTGAAAATATAAACTTTGGAGCAATTATGTATTTGAATTATTTAGATTTAGAAAATAATCAAAAACTTCAGAAAATTTGTCAGTATCATAATATCAATGAGTTTCTTAATTTTATTAAGTCAAAGAAAAATTTTAGAAATTTAAATCTTCAAAATTGTTTATATACTGCTTGCACCAATGAATCTGATAGAAAAAATGAATTTATTGATTTGTATATAAATAATCAGAAAATCAAAAAAAATTTAAATTTTCCTCATCTTTCTTTATGTATGATAAGTATTAATAATATTGAATTATTTCAAAAATTTAGCAAATTGTTTAAAATAACAGATGAAGATAAAGACCAATATTTACAAAAATCTATTGAAAATGAAAATGTAAATACTTTAGATTATTTGTTGAAATTATTCAAAGTAGATTCTTCTAAATTACATTATTGTCTGATTAAATCTTGTGAATTAGGAAAATTATCAATAATTAAACACCTGTTCATAAATTATGATATTGATATTCATTTTAATCATGATTTAGCAATTAGAAAAGCTGGAAGTAATAATCAAATTCATGTAGTTAAATTTTTATTAACAAATAATATTTTAAAAGAAAAAGCCAATCCTTCAGCTATGGATGATGACCTTTTAATATGTGCAATTATGCAAGAAAATAAAGAATTAATGGATTATCTTTATAATGATTATGGCATGAAGGACTCCAAAACTGTGATTGATTATAAACAATTCAAAAAAAATTTAATAAATAATTTTAAAATAAAATTATAAATATGAATCATAAAAAATTGATAATTTTTAAGGTTTTGATTATAATCAAATCTCTGTCATATAATCAAGCATAGCAGTAAATCATCTAAAATTATTCTATAGGATATGAAAATTTATAATTTGTTGTGGTTACAACTTTTGATTAAAAAATAGTTTATTTTTTTGATTGAAATGAGATGCTTTAAGTCAATATTTTCTCTCAATAAGAATCAAATTTAATGAATTCAACAGTTGTTTTTATACTTTTTTTGTCTTTGAAAAGCATAAATAGTCATATCTTACTGTTCTAAATAATGGTAGATGAGTGCATTTAATGATGCATGCTTGATTTATTTTTAAAATACTTATATAATGCGTCAAAATATTGACATTCAAATCTTTTTTTTGAATGATGTTTTTTTTAAAGAGGTTTTTTATGAAAAAAGATATGGCAAAAATTGTAAATGAGGAGTGGAGCTTGGTCAAAGAAATTGGTGAAGCTCGTTTTCTTATTCATATGCCAAATAGTCAACGAGACTATCATAAGAATCTTGATATTTTAAAAAATGTGACAGAAAAAGAAGATCATCAAATCAGTCATCAGGGAGTTACAGATGAAAGTGTTGTACTTGGATATTTGAACTCTCATGTAAAAGGTGAAGACCCATTTGATAGACCCTTTCATATTGATGACAACAAACAGACTCAATTACAATATGTCAAGAAAAAAACTTTGGAAATTGATGGTTTTAAACCTTCTGAAATCATTCAAGATGTCAAAATAGTTGAAGAAGTCAAAAAAATATCGCAAGATATCAGGTTTGAAGGAGAAGATAGAAAAATTGCTCAAAAACAAGAAACAGCGTTAAATGTGATTCAACAAAAGGTTGTGCCAGAGTTACAACTGCAAAAAAAAGTTGAAGATATGATTGTTTTCAATGCACCTAAGCAACCAGATAAAAAGGTCATCACGAAAACACAAAAAGAAGAAGTTCAAGTCGATGTTGATTTAAATCATCTAGATGAATTAAAGGAGCAGGATAGATATCCTTCATGGATGAAAGATAAAGAAAAAAAACAGTTTAAATTTTCATTGCAGAATCTTCATTTGACTTATTTACAAGTCATTGAATATTATTTAAATGTCAAGCAAATAAAATACAGTTATACTTATTTTATACAAACTTTGATGATGCTTTGCTTGCCAGCATTTATTGCTTATACGATGATAAAAGTAACCTCTTTGCCGATATGGTCTTTTTTTATTTTATATTTATCTAATATTTTTATTGGTGTTTCAATTCATACGTTGATAAAAATTATCAGAAAAATTTATTAATATTTTAAACGCTGACAAATGTCAGCGTTTTATTTTTATGAAAGTATTCAATAAAATAATCGTATCTATTGATAAAAAGTAAATTGACAAAATTTTTTAATTTATATAGAATATGTTTTTATTTAAGGAATAATAATGGTAAAAGAATATGATTCATCCCAAATTAGGGTCTTGAAAGGACTTGAGCCCGTTAAACTAAGACCTGGGATGTATACTCGAACAGAAGATCCTAATCACATCATTTATGAAGTTATTGATAACTCACAAGACGAAGCATTGGCTGGTTACGCATCAAAAATTTTTGTCAAAGTGATTAATTATGAGCAAGTCATCATTGAAGACAATGGTCGTGGTATTCCAATTGATGCCATGATAGAGCAGGGCGGAAAAACAGGTATTGAAGTGATTTTTACTGAATTACATTCAGGTGGTAAATTCAATAAACAAGGTGGTGATGGTGCGTATGTTTTCTCTGGTGGCTTACATGGTGTTGGTGTCACAGTGACCAATGCACTTTCCAAAGAGATTCAAGCGTTTGTGAAAAAAAATGGCAAACAATATGCTATTGTTTTTAAAGAAGGTGAAGTGGTTGAGCCTTTAAAGGAAATTGGAAAAGTTGATAAAAAAGATACAGGTACAAAAATCATTGTCAAACCAGACCCTAAATATTTTGAATCTGGTAAAATCAACGTTGAAGCGTTAAAAAATTACTTGAGAGTTAAAGCTCCTTTGTTAAAAGGAGTCGAGATTACATTTCAAAACAATGATGAAGAGCCTATTACTTGGACATATGATGGTATAAAGGATTATTTGATTTCAGAATCCAAAAGAGTTAATGGTAAAACATATTGGCTCAATACTTCAGAAGAGTCTGTTGCTGACAATACCAATTTCTTATGGAATTTTGAATATTATTTGAAAGAAAAAAATGCTTTGGGTGAAAAGGGAGAAGGTATTAATGCTGTTATTGGATTTTTAGAAGAAGGTAAAAAATTTAGTGAAAGTTTTGTTAACTTGATTCCTACGCTCAATGGTGGTACACATGAAAGAGGATTGAAAAATGGTTTGTTTGAGGGATTGAAATCTTTTATGAATCATTATGGTTTAGTCATTCCTCCTAAGCTTAATATTGAAGAAGATGATTTGTGGGGACGTTGTTCATATATTTTATCAACAAAACTTTTGGACCCCCAGTTTCAAGGACAAACTAAAGAGCGTTTAAATAGCCCTTCCGCTGCGAAATTGATCACAGGAATTATCAAAGATCATTTTGAGCTTTGGCTCAATGATCATGTTGAATTTGGTCGTAAGCTTTTTGAAATGGTTGTCACCAATGCTCAAAAAAGAACGAGACAAGAAAAACCTGTAGAAAGAAAAAGAGGCGGTAACACAACATTACCTGGAAAACTTTCTGATTGTGAAAACAGAGACCCTAATACTTCAGAATTATTCTTGGTGGAAGGTGACTCAGCAGGTGGTGCAGCTAAAATGGGTAGAAATAAGAATTTTCAAGCTATTTTGCCCATGAGAGGTAAAATTTTGAATACATGGGAAGTTGATGCCATTGAGTTGTTTAAAAACAGTACTGTTCAAGATATTGCAATTGCCACAGGTATTCCTCCACATTCTTTGAATGATGAGGTTGACTTTTCTAAATTGAGATACAATAAAATTGCTGCTATGTGTGACGCTGACGTTGACGGCAGACACATCGAAGTCTTGGTCACAACCTTGATGTTCAAACATTTTCCTCAATTGATTCTCAGGGGGCATTTCTATATTGCTAAAGCTCCTCTTTATAGAATTGACTATCCATCCAATAAAAAATCAAAAAATAAATTGGATGCCAAAGAATATGCACAAGATGAAAAAGCATTGGAAACTTTCTTGAATAAATTAAAGAAATCTGGATTTGAAGAAGATAATTATAAAGTGTCTCGATTCAAAGGACTTGGAGAAATGAATGCAGATCAACTTTGGGAAACAACTTTGAATCCTGCTAATCGTGTTATGTATAAAGTTGCTTTTGATACTGATCATATGGACTCAGATGTTTCAACATTTAACTTGCTCATGGGTAAAAAAGAATCAAAAGCCCGTAAAGAGTGGATGGAAAACAAAGGTAATACGGTCGAAGTAGACATTTAATGTAAAAGTAAAGGATAAATAAAATGGATTTAACAAATATATCAGAAAATATTGTTGTCAGAAACGTTGCAGAATATGCAGAATATGCTTATTTAGAGTATGCAATGAGCGTAGTTAAAGGGCGTGCTATTCCATCTGTTGAAGATGGTTTGAAACCTGTTCATCGTAGAATTTTATATGCAATGCACAAAGAGGGAATGATTCATACATCTGTTCATAAAAAATCTGCTCGTGTGGTTGGTAACGTTTTAGGTTTTTATCATCCTCATGGTGATCAGTCAGTTTATGAAGCTTTGGTTCGACAAGCACAAAACTTCTCAGTCAGATATCCTCTTGTTGATGGTCAGGGCAACTTTGGCTCTAGAGATGGTGATAGTGCTGCATCTATGCGTTATACAGAAGCCAAATTATCACCTGTGACTCAACTTTATTTGGAAGAAATTAGAGATAATTGTGTTGATTTCATGCCTAACTATGATGGTACAGAAGTTGAACCTAGATTCTTGCCTTCAAGAGTACCATTTATTCTTTTAAATGGAAATCCTGGTATTGGTGTGGGCATGGCGAGTGATATCCCTTGTCATAACATCAAAGAAGTTATTGAAGGCACGATTGCATATCTTGAAAATGAAACCATTTCATTAGATGAAATGATGCAATATATCAAGGGTCCAGATTTACCTACTGGGGCACAAATTATTTCTTCTAACGAAGAATTGAAAAAAATATATGCAGAGGGGCGAGGCTCTTTTAGAGTCAGAGCAAAATATAAAATTGAAGACGAGGGTACTAAAAATTGGAAGTTGGTTTTTTATGAAATTCCTTCGGATATTTCTGTGAAAAATCTCATGGAACAAATTGATGCTATCTTTAATCCAGAGGATAAGTCTAAGGATAGTAAGGGTGTCAAGAAAATTTCTCAAGAACAATCTAGATTAAAAAATATTTTCTCTTCCATGATTGCCAACTATGTTGATGCATCAGATAAGCAAAATCCAGTTCGTTTGGTTATTGAGCCTAAATCATATAAACAAAATCCTCAAGAGTTGGTTAAATTATTGCTGGGGTATACTGATTTAGAAAAAAATATTTCAAGTAACTTTGTCATGGTGGGTAGAGATGGTAGACCTGTACAAAAAACTTTATTGGAAACTATTGGTGAGTGGGTTTCTTTTAGAAAAGAAACAGTCACCAGAAGAGTTGAATATCATTTACAAAAGATTGCAGATAGATTGCATATTTTAGAGGGCAGAAAAATCATTTTGTCTCACATTGATGAAGTGATTCAAATTTTGAAAAATTCTGAAAAACCTAAAGAAGATTTAATTGAAAGATTTAGTTTAAGTGAAATTCAAGCACAAGATGTCTTAGAATTAAAATTGAGACAAATTGGTAAGTTGGAGCTTTTTTCTGTTGAAAAAGAAATCAATGAATTGAACAAAAGACAAGAAGAGTTGAAGAAAATTATTGCCAGTGAAAAGAATTTGAAAAAACAAATTATCAAAGAATTATCGTCAGATTTACAAAAATTTCAAGATGATAGAAGAACAGAGATTTCTTATTCGTTGAAAACTGATGTATCTGATATTGAAGAAAAGACAACGATGATCACTCAAGAAGATGTCACATTAGCATTATCTAAGAAAGGTTGGATAAAATCATTTAAAGGAATTAAAAATGCTGAAGAGTTGAGTTTTAAAGAAGGTGATAAAGTTGATTATTTATTTCATTGCAAGAATACAGACACTGTATGTGTATTTGATGTTCAAGGGTTCGTATACAATATCAGTATCACTGAATTGAATAAAGATGGTGCTCCGATTAACACCTTGGTGCAACTTAATGCGAAGTTTAGCCATATTTATCCTATTAACAAAGACAAGAAATATGTGCTCGCTCAATCAACTGGTTTTGGTTTTATTGTGGCAGCAGAACATCTGATGACCAGACTGAAAGCCGGTAAGAAAATGATTGAAGTGGCTGAAGGTGCTAAAATTTTTAATCCTGTGGAAGTACCACTAGATGCTAATTTGAAAGACTATCATTTTGCAGTTATCACATCTGAAAATAAATTGTTGACTTATTCTCTTGATTTGATCTCAGAAACCAAAGGTAAGGCCAAAGGTGTTGTATTATGTGGTTTACCTGATGGGGTGACACTCAAGGCAGTGAAAGCTTTTTATACGAAAGACAATAAAGTCATTGAAGTCAAGAATATCTCAAAGTCTGGTAAAGAAAATATCATTAAAATTGATAAAGATTTAAAGACCTTTGAGAAAGGTAGAGCCACCAAGGGAAGTTTGGTACAACTCAAAGATAAAGCTGTAGAAATTGATTTCTGAGGAAATCAGTCATTAAAATAAAAAAGAACTCAATTTGAGTTCTTTTTTTATCTATATAGATGTTAAGATTTTTGTAAAAATTGATTCACACTCATGATGATTAATTTTTTGGCGGTGACAAAATCTAATCTTCTGCGATACATCATGCTGTTGTTCATGCCTTTGAATGATGTGAGAAATATATCATGGGTTGTTTCTCTCAATGTTTTTAAGTTTTGATTTAATAAACGAATGATTTGAATAATTTCTTCTTCTTTAAAATTTTCATCTAATTTCTCAATATGGAAACGTGTTCTTAATCTTGATTGTTGATTGACATCTGCACTATCAATCAAATCTCCTGCACAAAAATGAATTTTTTTATATGCTTCAGTTGCATCAATAGCGATTAATCCAATTTGCCCATGAGGACAATTTAATCTTAATTTAAAACCAATTTTGTCATCATATTTCAAAATATTATGAGATGTAACCTCATATAAATCAGAAAATTCAAAGAATTGATGCTCTCTTTCTTTTAACTCTTTATACATGCCAAGGTATTGTTCATTGTGATAAAGGCGATAATTACCGTTATTATCTTCAGGTTGAAACAAAGCAAGACAAGCAGGATGCTCTGTTTTATCAAATATTTTTTTCTGAGCCAAAGAAATGAAAGTGTGCAACCTATTTTTAAAATAGGGTGTTTTTAAAAAGGTTTCAGGTAAAATAACTGCTGCATATTTTGTGTTTTCTAATATTTTTTCTAAACAAACCTCATATAAATCATCGTAATTTTCTTTCCCTAAAGAAAAGTATTCCATGATGTCTAAATCTTTTCTTGTTGCTGAATTTTTTGCAATGAATGGAGGATTGGTCATCACCAAAGGAAAATTTGAAGGAAAATATTTTAATGTATCTTTTTCAATCACATTTTGATGTCTTGGAAAAATGTCAAAAGATTGAAATTCAACATCGTTTAAAAGATTCATTGATGTTAACATATCTACTAAAGTGTTCTTTCCTGCAAAAGGCTCCAGAACGATTTTTTTATCTATTTCTGGTATCATTTGTAACCAATTTTTAAAAGCAATGTTTTCAAAAACATTTTTTTTGGTAAAAAACCATCCAAATCTTTTTCCATTTTTATCAATCATGATGATCCTTAAAAGAATCTATATGATAACATATTAGCTTTAGAAAAACAATATTTTGCTCACAAGAGTAGTACGATTCAGTTTGATTTTTCAAAAAATATATGACTCATTAAAATCATATTTTTACTTTTAATGATTCAAAAAAATAAAAATTAATGATTAAATCATCACTCAATTAATTTTTTTAACTTATAGGCATGTTTCACAATGTGTGAAAGCAAGCGGCCAATCTTGCTGAAAAAAAATCTCTTTTCAAATGAATCAAGCCTTTTTTTCCCCGTTTAGCAACTCTTTTGACTTGGTATTTGAAAACATTCATGTTGTTGCCAAGGTAAGAGAAGTTGAAGGCGGGAAGA
>JACCDS011130355.1_pt1 | contig 33361 bp, 27 predicted proteins | sample 7446441 | NCBI WGS metagenome assembly JACCDS01 (sample SAMN15323445, study PRJNA562643) | freshwater metagenome | isolation source: river surface water | place: USA:Blue River Watershed | collected 2017-08-17
AGGAGTGGTAGTTCAGTCGGTTAGAATACCGGCCTGTCACGCCGGGGGTCGCGGGTTCGAGTCCCGTCCACTCCGCCAAACCCAGAAAGGCGAACCCTGTGTTCGCCTTTTTTTACGCTTGTTTATTACGATAAAGGCCGGACAAGGCCTGGAGACCTGAGTGCACCATGCTTGAATTTATTCGCACCCATCGTCGGTTGATGCAGTTCCTGCTGCTCCTGATTATCTTCCCGTCGTTTGCCTTCTTCGGTCTCGAGAGCTACACGCGGATGTCGGATCGGGATACGCCTGTGGCCAAGGTCGCCGGCCAGGAGATCTCGCAGCGCGAGTGGGATGCTGCACACGCACGCCAGCTCGAACGTTTCAAGCAAATGTTCGGCGACCAATTTAATCCCGCGATGTTCGATACGCCCGATGCGAAAATCGGCACGCTGGAGAATCTGGTCGCGCAGAAGGCGATGTCGAAGAATGTCGTCGACAGCCACCTGACCGTTTCGGATGACCTGGTTCGCAAGACCATCCTCGAGATCCAGGGGCTGACCGATGCAGACGGCAAATTCAACAAGGAACGTTACCAGCAACTGCTGGCGGCGCAGGGCATGACCCCGGAGCGCTTCGAGGCCAGTCTGCGTCACGACCTCGCGGTTCAGCAGGTGAACATGGCGATTCAGTCGACTGCGTTTGCACCGAAAGCTGTCGCACTGCGCATCTCTTCGCTGAACCAGCAAAAGCGCGAGATTCAGGAAGTCTCACTGACCTCTCAGGAATTCAAGGCACAGGTGAAGGTCACCGATGCGATGGTGCAGGATTTCTACGACAAGAATGCATCGCAGTTCCAGGTGCCGGAAACCGCAAAGGCCGAGTTCATTGTGCTGGCAGCGCCCGTGGTCGAAGCGCAGGTGAGCGTAACGGACGAGGATATCCGTAAGTTCTACGAGAAAAACATCAGCCGCTACAAGACCGATGAGCAGCGTCGCGCCAGCCATATCCTGGTGCAGGCGCCGAAGAATGCGCCGGCTGCAGAGAAGGCGGCTGCGAAAGCCAAAGCAGAGAAACTGCTTGCGCAGGTTCGCAAGGCGCCGAATGATTTTGCGAAGGTCGCAAAAGCCAATTCGGACGATCCCGGCTCAGCCGAGCGCGGTGGCGACCTCGATTTCTTCGGCAAGGGCATGATGGTCAAGCCATTTGAAGATGCGGCCTACAAGCTGAAAGAGGGCGAGATCAGCGATATCGTTGAATCCGATTTCGGCTTCCACATTATTCGCGTGACCGGCATCAAGGCGGCTGCGACTCGTCCGCTGGCGGATGTGAAGTCCAACATCGAAGATGAAATTCGCCGCACCGAAGCGGGCAAGAAATTCGCGTCGATGGTCGAGACCTTCTCCAACATGGTGTACGAACAGCCGGACAGCCTGAAACCGGTGGCCGACAAGCTCGGCCTGAAGATTGAAACGGCTTCTGCGCTGACCCGCGAACCAAATCCGGCCTTGCCGAAGACGGCCGCCTACAACCAGCCGAAGTTCCTTGCTGCGCTGTTCTCGAAAGAATCGGTCAAGGACAAGCACAACACCGAGGCGGTCGAAGTCGGTTCGGGTATTTACATCGCCGGTCGCGTGGTCGAGCACAAACCGGTCACCAAGATCCCGCTGGCTGAAGTGCGGATGATCATTGAAGAACGTGTGGCCGCTGTCGAGGCGGAGAAGCTTGCGAAGGCCGCCGGCGAGAAGAAGCTGGAAGAATTGAAGGCTGGCGGTAGCGCCGCTTTTGGTTCGGCCAAGGCGGTCTCGCGTACGAATTTCAACGGTGTATCCGGTCCCGCAGTGGCCGCCGTGATGAAGGCAGACGTATCCAATTTGCCGACCTATGTTGGTATGCCGGTGGCCGGCAGGGGCTACAGCATTTACCGCATCAATTCAGTCAGCGAGCAGGCGACCGACGAGGAAGCCGTGAAGACCGAGAAGCAGCAGGTCGAAGAATTCCTCGCTGCGCAGGAGATGGCCGGTTATCTCGGCGTACTGAAGAAGCGCGCGAAGGCTGAGATGTTGAAGCCGGTCTCCGAAGTGAAAAAGGCGGAAGCTAAGCAGTAAGCTGCATCGATTGCCTCTTCGGCAGGAAGCAATGGCGCCCCGATGGGCGCCATTTTTTTATCTTTTGCGCTCTGTCGTGTTCTGAGCGTAGGCGATTCTGAGCATCGCTAGCAAGGCTCTGTGGCGATCAAGGACCGAGCCGCAGCACTGAAACTGTCGTCACCGATATCGTCGAGCGCCAGTGCCCGTGCATCGCGGTAGCCAATGAAGTTGCGCTCGATCGAGCGCAGATATGCCGGATCATAGTGTTCCAGTAGCAAGGCCTCGACCAGTGCTTCGGTCTTGCCTGCGTCGGCCAGCGTCATCCAGGTGCGCAGGCGTTCATTGCCATGCAATGGCGTCAGCAGTGCGAGCTGTTTCGCTAATAACCCAGTATCTGTCACCAGATGCGGATAGTCTTGTATTAGCAGACGTACACGATTCGCCACCGACAAATCCACGCGTATGCATGGCGACGCACGCATGCGCTGCATCAGCAGCTCAGGCACGCGCAGGTCACCGATCTTCTTGCTCTCGGACTCGACGTAGACCACGCGCTCCGGAGAAAAGCTTCGCAATGCCAGCCAAAGCCGGCTCTCGAACATTTTCTGCGACGGCTGAGGCTCGGTCGGCAGACCGCCGAGTACCGAGCCGCGATGGGCAGCGAGTGCTTCGAGATCCAGTACCTGCGCACCGGCACGGCTCAGGAATTGCAGCAGCCGGCTTTTACCGCTGCCGGTGGTGCCGCAAATCGCGCTGAAACGAAGCTGCTGCGGCAGCTGTTCCAGCTCCGCGACGATGCTGCGCCGGTATTCCTTGTAACCGCCGTCGAGCTGTATCGCGGGCCAGCCGACCTTCGCAAAGATCAGTGCCATCGAACCACTGCGATTACCGCCGCGCCAGCAATACACGAGCGGCTTCCAGTCTTTCGGCATGGCGTGGAAACGTTCATCGAGATGGCGCGCGATGTTCTTTGCGACCAGCACAGCGCCGATTTTGCGCGCGTCAAAAGGGCTCTGCTGTTTGTAGATCGTGCCGACCCTGGCGCGCTCGTCATCATCGAGCACAGGGCAGTTAATCGCGCCCGGAATATGGTCGAGTGCAAACTCAGATGGCGAACGCACATCGATGATGGCGTCGAATTGATCGAGACGGGCGAGTACGTCGTCTGCCGTGAGCAGCGCGGGGTATTTCATTGTGTTTCTGTTATTTGAGCAGCGGCTTGAGCGCCGGCCATACGTTCTCGAGCATCAGCACCTGCGCACGCTGATTCGGATGAATGCGGTCCGGCTGGAAAAATTTGTCCGTATCTTCAAGACCCGCCAGGAAAAAAGGTACCAGCTTCACACCCCTTGTCCGGCCCAGCTGCTGATACATCGCGGCAAAGCGGCGACTGTAATCGGGGCCATAGTTCGGCGGCACCTGCATGCCAAGCAGCAGCACGCGTGCGCCGGCGCCGGACGCATCGCGGATCATTCGTTCCAGATTGGCCTTGGTCGCCTCAAGCGAGAGTCCGCGCAGACCATCATTGCCACCGAGCTCGAGGATCAATACTGCAGGTCGATGCTGTTTCAGCAGTGCGGGCAGACGCGCCTTGCCACCGGCCGTGGTGTCACCGCTGATACTTGCATTAATCACGGTGATGTCGGAGCCTTCCTTCACCAGTCTTTGTTGAAGCAGTGTGACCCAGCCACTGCCGCGCGGCAGTCCGTATTCCGCCGACAGGCTGTCGCCGAGCACGAGCAGATGATTTGATGCAGAATACGCCGGCATTGCCAGCGCGATCAGGCACAGCGCCAGCGCAAGTCGACACGACCTCTTCCAGATACCCTGCATGCGAGAAAACTCCCAAACGCTCCCGGCAATCAAGGTCACCGGCCTGACAAAAAAAGTTGCGGATGCCAGCGGCGAACTGACGATCCTTTCCGACATCCATTTTACCGTGCAGCCCGGTGCCACCGTCGCGCTGGTCGGTGCGTCGGGCTCGGGCAAGTCGACGCTGCTGGGCTTGCTCGCTGGTCTCGATACGCCCAGTGCCGGTGAAGTCAGCATTGACGGCACCGAGCTCTACCGCCTTGACGAAGACGGCCGCGCAAGGCTGCGCAAGGAAAAAATTGGCTTTGTATTCCAGTCCTTTCAACTGCTGTCCCACCTGACGGCACTGGAGAATGTGATGTTGCCGCTGGAGCTGCGCGGTGACCGCGACGCCAGGAAGAAGGCCACAGCGATGTTGGCACGTGTCGGGCTGGCCGAGCGGATTGCGCATTATCCGAAGTTCTTGTCTGGCGGTGAACAGCAGCGCGTCGCGCTCGCGCGCGCTTTCGTGACGGATCCGCCGTTACTGCTAGCCGACGAGCCGACGGGGAGTCTCGATGCCGCTACGGGTATTGCCGTGATCGACCTGATGTTCCGTCTCAACCGCGAGCAGGGAGCCACACTGGTGCTGGTCACGCACGATCCCGCGATTGCCGCGCTGTGCGAACGACGCATCACGATTCATGCGGGAAGGATTGCCGCCGATAGTGCGGGCGAAGCGGCGGCTGACGTTAACGCTAACGCTCCGGACTAGCTGCGGCGCTGCGGTACAGCCGGTTCAACTCGCTCCGTATCACAGCAGGCAGTTCGGACGCCGTGATACCGACCGGACCGATGCCATCGGCCACCAAGCGACCAGCCGCTGCACCATGAACCCAGGTCGCTGCCAATGCGGTCTCGTGCATTGGCAGGCCTTGTGCCAGCAGTGAGCCGCACAGACCCGCCAGCACATCACCGCTGCCGGCGGTGGCCAAGGCCGGATTGCCGGTGCTGTTCACCACCAGCGCACCGTCAGGCGACGCGATCACGCTGCCTGAACCTTTCAGTATCACGTGAGAATTGAAACGTTTCGCCAGCGTGGCGGCGATCTCAAGCCGGTTGGCCTGTACCGCAGCGGCATCGATACCCATGAGGCGCGCTGCCTCCAGCGGATGGGGTGTCAGCAGCGTTGCGGCGCGCCGCTGTGCCAGCTTGTACTGCAGTCCGGGCTCGGCGGCGATCAGGTTCAGCGCATCGGCGTCGACGACCAGGGGCAGAGGGCTGGCCAGCGTGGCGGCCACCAGGTCCGCCGCGTCGCGCGACATGCCCAGTCCCGGCCCGATCACGGCAGCGCCGGCGGCCAGCGTCACTGCATGCGCATCGCGACACATCAACTCCGGATGCAGCGGATCGAAAGGCGGTACCGATGCGGCAAAGGCGGCGAACACCCGTCCCGCACCAGCCAGCGCGCCCATGCGGGCCGCCAGTACGACCGCACCACCCATGCCGACTGCGCCGCCCATGACAGTCAGATCGCCGTAGCTGCCTTTGTGGCTCGCATGCTTGCGCGGAACGAGTACGTGTGTAAACAGCGCCGGCGTGCAAAGCGACGCGCAAGCGGGTGCGCATAGCGAAGCGTTGATGCCCAGCGTGTCCACATGTACCTGCCCGGCGTAGTCGCGACCGTGGCTGGTATGCAGGCCCGGCTTGTTGCCGATGAAGGTAATGGTATGGTCAGCCAGGACTGCTAAGCCTCTACCAACCAGCGCGCCGGTATCGGCATCCAATCCGCTGGGCACATCGATCGCGAGCACCGTGGTGTCGAGACGATTCAGCCATTCCACGGCCACCTTGAATTCCCCATCGAGCGCGCGCGCGAGGCCGATACCAAACAGGCCGTCGATGACCAGTGCCCATGGCGCTTGAGCATCGGTCAGCCGGATGAAAGGAATCGTGCTGTCCTTCGCGCGTTTCAGCGCCGCTGCAGCATCGACGGGCAGTCGCGCAGGATCGGCCAGCAGGACCACGGAGACAGCTTTGCCTTGCTGCTTTAAACGCGCTGCCGCATCGAGCGCATCGCCACCATTGTTTCCGGGGCCGGCGAGTACCAGTACAGGACCATCGCGTTGCTTCAGCAGTGACAGCGCCAGTGCCGCCGTAGCCGCGCCGGCGCGCTGCATCAGTGTGCCCGGGGGAAGTGATGCCAGTGCTGCGCGCTCGGTCGCGCGGATGCCAGCGACATCGTAGAGCAGATCAGCGTCCGGCTCAGTAGGTGCGGTCACCATAACGTTCCAGCGTCAGGCCGTCGAGATCGAGCTCGGGGCTGTATCCTGAAACCAGGTCGGACACGAGCTTGCCACTGCCTGCGGCGAGTGCCCAGGCGGCGGCGCCATGGCCGGCATTGACGAACACATTCGGGTAGCGGGTCGCGCCGAGCAGTGGAACGCCCTCGGGCAGCATCGCCGTCGGACCGCACCAGAACGTCGCGGTCCGGTAGTTTGTCGCACTTGGAAACCAGTCATCGCCGACCTTCACAAGCGTGTTGATTGCTTTCTGGTGCAGATCGAAAGTCGACGAGCCGAGCTCGGCGCAACCGGCAATGCGCAAGCGCTTGCCGATCCGGCTCAGCGAGACGCGATAGGTCGCATCGAACACCGACAGTTGCGGTGCCAGTTCATACTCCTGAATCGGTGCCGACGCCGAATACACCTTGACCGGATACATCGGCAGTCCGATGCCCAGCCCCTTGAGCAGACGCGTACTGCCGGCACCGGCAGCGATCACGACCGCATCCATATCGACAACGCGACCACCAATGCGCAGGCTGACACCACCGCGCGGCTCGGGCTGTATCGCCTCTACCTCACTGTTGAACTGGAAGGTCACGCCGCTTTCCTGCGCAAGAAATTTCACCTGACGGACAAACAGCGGGCAATTGCCGGACCAGTCATGCGGCAGGTGCAGGGCAGAGTGAAAGGGCGTTCGCTCGGACAGCGCCGGATCGAGCTGCAGCGCCGTTGCCGGATCGAGCAGCTCGCAATGCACGTCGCTCTCGCCCAGTGACTCCAGCAGGGGGCGCGCCTGTACCGCCTCTTTCTCGGTGCGGAACATCATCAGCACGCCGCTGCGCTGCTGAAAATCCATTTCGTAGCGCTGCGCGAGCTCTTCCATCAGCCCGCGGCTATAGCGCGCAAGGCTGTGCAGCCGTCGCTGATTCTGCCTGAAGCGTGTCAGTGAGCATTCCGAAAGTGCGCGGCGCAGCCAGCCCCACATCGCGGGCTCGAATTTCGAGCTGAACACCATCGGAGCTTCCGGACGGAACAGCATGCGCAGCACATGACCGGCGGTTCCCGGCATCGACCAGGGATGCGTGACCGACGGCCCCATCAGGTCCAGATTGCCGAAACTCGCCTCCTGGGCGACATTACCATAGCGTTCGACAACGGTGACCTCATGTCCCGCCTCTGCAAGAAAATAGGCAGTAGAAACTCCGACGACGCCCCCGCCGATCACTGCTACACGCATTGGACTCCAGAATTATGAAAACCTCGCAGCCGCATTGAAAGGGTGCCGCGGGGCAGGTCTTTGCCTGCCGGATTAGATATAGTTGACATAGGGTATCCGCAATCAGTGGGTAAAACAATCCGAGATTGCAGCTCAGTCGGCGATTGACGGGCTCACCAGTCGCTCGATTGCCAGCGCGATGGCGGCAATGCGCGCATCGACCATGGCCGGACCAGCGATCATCAGGCTGGCCGGCAGTTCGCCGGCACGGTGACAGGGCAGAGACATTGCGCAGCCGTCGAGCAGGTTAATCATGGACGGATTACGCAGCAGCAACCGGTTCGCTGCGAAAAACGCGTCATCCGACGCGAGCAGCGCCTCAGTGCGCGGTGCCACGATGGGAACGGTCGGCATCAGTATCGCATCGAAGCCGGCGATCGCATGCTCGACGCGCGCTATCCATTCACGCCGCGTCGCATGTACCGCGGGCAGGCTGGACGGCTGCAAGTCCGCGCCAGTGAGCAAGCGCCGCGCAACGCGATGGTCATACCGGTCAACCGACGTCGCCAGCAGTTCGCGATGCCATGCATAGGCCTCGATCGGCGAAAACAGGTTGATCTCCCGCGCCTCGGCCAGCATGCGCATCGGCACTTCAACAATGGTGGCACCAGCGGCGGACAGGCGTGACAGCGCCGACGTGAACGCGCGCGCCACGGCGTCGTCGATCTCGTCCATCACGACATCTTCGGGCACCGCAAAGCGCAGTCCGGCCGGCTGCAACGTTGTAAGCGAGAGCGGCGTATCGGCGATCAGGCGGTCGACGAGCAAGCAGTCAGCCACGCTGCGTGCAATCGGGCCGATCGTGTCCAGTGTCGGCGACAGCGGTACCGTGCCTGCGGTTGGCACACGTCGCTGGGTCGGCTTGAAGCCGACCAGTCCGCAGAGTGCGGCCGGAATGCGGATCGAACCGCCAGTATCGGAGCCAATGGCAGCGACGCAGATGCCGGCGGCGACCGATACCGCCGCACCGGATGACGATCCACCCGGAATCCGTGCTGGATCGGCCGGATTGGCGGGTGTGCCGTAATGCGGATTGATGCCGACGCCCGAGTAAGCGAATTCGGTCATGTTCGTCTTGCCGACGATGGCCGCGCCCGCGGCGCGCAGCCGGGCCACGACCGGCGCGTCGGCCTGCGCCGGTGCACGATCCCGCAGCACGACCGACCCGGCCAGCGTGGTTTCACCTGCCACGTCGAGCAGGTCTTTGATCGACACGGGCAACCCGGCCAGTGCCGACTGCGGCTGGCTGGACAGGCGCAGCACATCCGCGTGGGCGGCTGCACTCAGCGCTTCGTCGCGGTAGACGGTGGTGAAGATAGCTTCCGAGGCTTCCGCCAGCACGAGGCTGGCGTGTACCAGCTCGCGCCGGTTGAGGTCGTTGAGTGCGGCGATGTCCATGGTCAGGCAGGTCTGTGTGCGCTGCAAAGATAGCATGTGCGCCGTTGCCGGCCCGGGCGGGAAGGACATGGGGCGGGGTATAATGCGCGGATCCGATTTACCCTGCGACGCGCCCTGGTTGCCAAAGGCTGCATGCAGCGCCTAACGATCGTCCGGCCTGCATGTCATTCTCCCGGGCAGTTCTGCATTTCTCCAAGCTAAACATGCTCATTCTCCCGGGCTCCAGCGCCCTGTCTGCATTCCGTGTCCAGCGACTCCTGATCCAGCTGAAGGCAATTGACCCTTCGATCACGGGCATCTCCGGCCGCTATCTTCATTTCATCGACAGCCACGCTGAGCCCGGCGATGCCGACCGTACGCGCCTCGCCGCACTGCTGACCTATGGTGAGCCGTTCGAGGGCAGCACCGACGGCGAACAGTTCATCGCGATTCCGCGCTTCGGCACGATCTCACCGTGGGCCAGCAAGGCGACCGACATCGCTCACAACTGCGGAATGACGCAGATCCATCGTATCGAGCGCGGCATCGCCTACTACGTGCAGATCAAGTCGGGCCTGCTGGGCAAGGCGAAAGCGCTGGACGCTGCCCGGGCAGAGGAAGTCGCCGCATTGCTGCACGACCGGATGACCGAGATCGTGATTCGCGATCCGCAGCAGGCCGCGGCGCTGTTTACCGAGCTTGATGCACAGGCACTCAGCTACATCGATGTACTGGCTGGCGGTCGCGCGGCACTGGTGACCGCCAACAGCGAACTCGGCCTGGCCCTGTCGGACGACGAAATCGATTACCTGCTCGACGCGTTCACCAAGGCCGGCCGCAATCCGACCGACGTCGAGCTGATGATGTTCGCGCAGGCCAATAGCGAACACTGCCGGCACAAGATCTTCAATGCTGACTGGACGATCGATGGCGAGACGCAGGACCGTTCGCTGTTTGCGATGATCCGCAATACGCACCAGCTGCAGCCCAGAGGCACGGTTGTCGCGTATTCCGACAACTCGTCAGTGATCGAGGGCGCGGACGTGATGCGCTTCTATCCGCGCGCGGAGCAGGGCCTCTGCTACCGTCCGTCGCAGGAGCTGACGCACATCCTGATGAAGGTCGAGACGCACAACCATCCGACCGCGATCTCGCCGTTCCCGGGCGCGTCGACTGGTGCCGGCGGTGAAATCCGCGATGAGGGCGCAACCGGCCGCGGCGCGAAACCGAAGGCAGGCCTGACGGGCTTTACTGTCTCGAACCTGATGATCACGCACTCGGTGCAGCCGTGGGAGAACGCGCGCGACGTCAACCAGCCGCTGGATCAGCGTACCGGCCATGGCGATTCAAAAATCACCGGCAAGCCGGACCGCATCGCATCGCCGCTGCAGATCATGATCGACGGCCCGCTCGGCGGCGCAGCGTTCAACAATGAATTCGGCCGTCCTAATCTGGCCGGTTATTTCCGCACCTACGAACAGAACGTCGGCGACACCGTGTACGGCTACCACAAGCCGATCATGATCGCCGGCGGCATGGGCAATATCTCCGCGCTGCATACAAAGAAAGAGCAGCTGCCGGTCGGCAGCCTGCTGATCCAGCTCGGCGGTCCCGGCATGCGCATTGGCATGGGCGGCGGCGCGGCGTCATCGATGGCGACCGGCGCGAACACGGCTGACCTGGACTTCGATTCGGTCCAGCGTGGCAATCCCGAGATGGAGCGGCGTGCGCAGGAAGTCATCAACGCGTGCTGGGCGCTGGGCGAAGCCAACCCAGTGCTGTCGATCCACGACGTCGGTGCCGGCGGCCTGTCGAATGCGTTTCCTGAGCTGACTAACGACGCCGGTCGCGGCGCCGTTTTCGATCTGCGCAAGATCCAGCTCGAAGAGAGCGGCCTCGCGCCGAAGGAAATCTGGAGCAACGAATCACAAGAGCGATATGTGCTCGGCATTGCACCGTCCAGCCTGCCGCTGTTCCGCGAACTGTGCGAGCGTGAGCGCTGCCCGTTTGCGGTGGTGGGCATTGCGACGGAAGAGCGCCAGCTGCGCGTGCTCGATCCGGAGCATGACAATTATCCGGTCGACATGCCGATGGACGTCCTCCTCGGCAAACCGCCGAAGATGCATCGCGACGTGAAGCGCGCGAAGCAGCTCACCTCGCCGATCGATCTGAGCGACATCACGCTCGAACAAGCCGGCGAGCGTGTGCTGAAGCTGCCCACAGTGGCCGACAAATCCTTCCTGATCACCATTGGCGACCGCTCGGTCGGCGCGCACACTGCGCGCGACCAGATGGTCGGCCCTTGGCAGGTGCCGGTCGCGGATTGTGCCGTGACGACGATGAGCCACGAAGGTTATCTCGGCGAAGCGATGGCTATGGGCGAGCGTACGCCGCTGGCCGTGATCGACGCGCCGGCCTCGGGCCGCATGGCCGTCGGTGAAGCGCTGACGAACGTCGCCGCCGCGGCAATCAATGACATTACCGACATCAAGCTGTCAGCGAACTGGATGGCCGCCTGCGGCCAGCCGGGACAGGACGCTGCGCTATTCGACACCGTGAAGGCGGTCGGCATGGAACTGTGCCCGGCACTCGGCCTCTCCATCCCGGTCGGCAAGGATTCGCTGTCGATGCGTACAACCTGGAAGGATGACGAGGGCGACAAGTCCGTGACGGCACCGGTCTCGCTGATCGTGTCAGCGTTTGCGCCGGTCAGCGATGTTCGACGCACACTGACGCCACAGCTGCGTCGCGACCTGGGTGATACCGCACTGATCCTGATCGATCTCGGCCGTGGCCGTAATCGCCTTGGCGCATCGGCGCTGGCGCAGGTGATGCAGCAGATCGGCGACGATGCGCCGGACGTCGATAGCGCAGACGACCTCAAAAGCTTCTTCAACGCCATCCAGCGACTGAATCGCGAGCAGCAACTGCTGGCTTACCACGACCGCTCGGATGGCGGCCTGTATGCGACCCTGTGCGAAATGGCCTTTGCCGGTCATGCAGGCGTGACGGTCAATCTCGACATTCTCGTTACCGAGGGTGAGCACGCGACCGACTGGGGCGATTCGAAGAACTGGGCCAGCCAGATCGAGCAGCGCCGCAATGACCTGACGCTGCGTGCTCTGTTTGCCGAAGAACTGGGCGCAGTGATCCAGGTTCGCGCCGACCAGAAGTCGGACGTGATGAATGTGCTGCGTGAATTTGGCCTCGGTGCGTGCAGCCACATCATCGGCAAGCTGAACGATCGCGACGTGGTCGAGTTCACCCGCGACGCGAAAGTGATCTACCAGAAGAAGCGCGCGGAGCTGCAGCGACTGTGGAGCGAGACCAGCTGGCGCATTGCGCGGCTGCGCGACAATCCGGCCTGCGCCGATGCGGAATATGACCGCCTGCTGGACGAGAACGATCCGGGCATGACGCCCAAGATCAGCTTCGATCCGTCTGCCAATGTGGCCGCGCCGTTCATCGCGACCGGTGCGCGTCCGAAGGTCGCGATCCTGCGCGAGCAGGGCGTCAACTCACACGTTGAAACAGCCTATGTGATGCACAAGGCCGGCTTCGATGCAGTCGACGTTCACATGAGCGACCTGATCGCCGGCCGCGCGAAGCTGGAGGATTTCAAGGGACTGATCGCCGTGGGCGGCTTCTCGTATGGTGATGTGCTGGGTGCAGGCGAAGGCTGGTCGAAGACCATTTTGTTCAATCCGCAGCTGTCCGAGCAGTTCTCGGGCTTTTTCGGGCGCAGCGACACCTTTGGCCTGGGTATCTGCAACGGCTGTCAGATGATGAGCAGCCTGAAGTCCATCATCCCGGGTGCGGAGCACTGGCCGAAGTTCACGCGTAATCAGTCGGAGCAGTTCGAAGCGCGCTTTGCGATGGTGGAGGTCACCGAATCGCCGTCGATTTTCTTTGACGGCATGGCGGGTACGCAGACGCCGATCGCGGTCGCGCACGGCGAAGGCTATGCGAATTTTGCGCATACCGGCAATGAAGACAAAGCACTGGTTGCGTTGCGCTTCGTCGACCATTACGGCCGACCGACCGAAACCTATCCTTTCAACCCGAATGGCTCACCATCGGGTATCACCGCGGTCACCACGCCGGATGGCCGCTTCACGGTGATGATGCCGCACGCCGAGCGTGTGTTCCGCACGGTGACCCATTCGTGGCATCCGGACGGCTGGGGTGAGGATGCCCCGTGGATGCGGATGTTTCGCAATTCACGCAAGTGGGTCGGCTAATCTTTAGGGCCTGACGAGTTAGGCTATCACTGCCTAGGCTATCACTGCCGCCCAATGAAAAACGCTCCCGAATTCACATTAGGGAGCGTTTTTTTGCGTCGGACCGGTGATTACTTCAACTTCGCCTTCTTGCGCAGATCCTGCTGGAAGTTCTGCAGCTTGCGCTGTTGCAGTGATTCGGCAATGCGCTCCTTGACTTCGTCAAAGCCCGGCACCTGCGCATCGCGCACTTCCTCGAGCTTGATCACGTGGTAGCCGAACTGGCTCTGCACCGGGGTCTGGGTGATCTCGCCTACCTTCAGGCCCACCATCGCGTCCGAGAACGGCTTGACGAACGCATCTGCTGGCGCCCAGCCGAGGTCGCCGCCTTCGGCAGCCGAACCCTTGTCCTTCGATGCCGACGCCAGATCAGCAAATTTCGCGCCGCCTTTCAGCTTGGCAATGATGGACTTCGCTTCGTCTTCTTTCTCGACCAGAATATGGCGGGCGCGGTACTCCTTGCCCGGCAGCGTCGCCTTGAACTTGTCGTACTCGGCCTTCATCTCGTCTTCCTTGACCGGGTTCTTCAACAGGTAGTCCTGTGCGAGCGCGCGGATCACGATCGACTGGCGCGCCATGTCGATCTGGCTGCGGATTTCCGCACGGTTCGAGATGCCCTGGCGATCGGCTTCCTGAGTTAGCACTTCACGGTTGATGAGCTCGTCCTTGATCATCGCGCGCATTTCAGGCGAGTCCTTCTGGCCCTGTTGCACCATCTGCTTGACCATCGACTCGACACGCGAGGTCGGGATGGGCTTGCCATTGACGACGGCGACGTTTTGCGCGGTTGCAGAAGTTGAAACGACAGCGGCGGCGGACGCGGCAAGCATCACCAGCAGGCGGGCAGATTTAAGATTCATCATGGATAAGGTAGAGATAGGGATAAGCAAATGTTAGACAAATACGCCCTGCGACAGCGTTCAGCGGGATTGCGCCTCACCGGGCGTCAGCAGGGTCATAGCGAGCGCGTGTATTTCTTTTTTCATCATCTCGCCCAGGCAATCATACACCAGCCGATGGCGGCCAACCTTGTTCACCCCCTCGAAGCGCGGCGACACCAGCGTCAGCCGGTAATGGCCGCCGCCGGACGCCGCGCCGGCGTGGCCGGCATGCAGATGCGACTCGTCTTCAACCACGCACTCCAGCGGTTCCAGCGCGTCGCGCAGCAAGGCCTCGATGCGTTCAGGGCGGTTCATTCGGCCTCCTTCATGTGCCGCGACAGATAAATGCTTTGCGCGATCACGAAGGCAATCATCAGCCCGAGGAAGCCGAACAGCTTGAAGTTGACCCAGAACGCCAGCGGCATCGTGAAGGCCACATACAGATTGACGCCACCCATCACGGCGAAAAACAGTCCCCAGGCCAGGTTCAACCGGCTCCACACCGCATCAGGCAGGTGCATCTGCTTGCCCATCATGGAGCGCATCAGGTTTTTTCCGAGCAGCAGCGGCGCACCCAGCAGCACCAGCGCGAAGCACCAGTACAGCACGGTCGGCTTGAGCTTGATGAAGTGCTCATCGTGGAAATAAATCGTGGCGCCACCAAACAGAACGATGATCACCAGCGATACCCAAAGCATGTTGTCGACTGGCTTGCGCCGTGCAAGTAGCCAGATGACCTGCGCGAAGGTGGCGAGGATGGCCACCGCCGTCGCCAGCAGGATAGGGGCCTGCTGCAGCGTGACCTCGCCACCGGATACCAGGGACGCGAGGTACTCGTTGCCGAAGGCTTGCGCCGACTCCGGATGGGTGCCGGCCAGCTTGAAGACGGCGAAAAAAAGAATGACGGGGAACAGGTCGAATAGCAGCTTCATGCGCGCGCTCAGGACTGGGGAGTGAATTTCAGGGAAACCGAGTTGATGCAGTAGCGCAGGCCGGTCGGCGGCGGCCCGTCGGGAAACACGTGCCCGAGATGCGCATCGCAAACCTTGCACAGGATTTCGGTGCGCAGCATGCCGTGGCTGCGATCGATGCGCTCGCTGACATGCGCAGGATCGAGCGGACGGAAATAGCTCGGCCAGCCGCAGCCGGAGTCGAATTTCGCATCGGACTCGAACAGCGGTGTGCCGCAGCAGACGCAGGTGTAGATGCCCTGCTCGTGATGGTCCCAGTAGCGGCCGGTGAAGGCGCGCTCGGTCGCGGCATGCCGCGTTACTTCATACTCCAGCGGTTCCAGCATCGCGCGCCACTCGGCATCGGTGCGCACGACTTTCTTGCTTTCCATAGTTATCTCCACGATGGCAGGCTCAGGATGAGCAGCTGACCTCGATGCCGGCGGCCCAGTCAGGCGGCAGTGCCGCATAGGCAGCATGCTCCGGCTGTTCGTCGAACGGGCGTCGCAGCACGCGCAGCAGCCGTCCGACTTCTGAAAAATCTTTCTGTTGCGCCTTGTCGATCGCGACCTGCGCCAGATAATTGCGCAGCACATATTTCGGATTCACGCGATCCATGGCGGCCTTGCGGACGGCATCGATGCTGCCCTCGGCGAGCAGGCGCTGCCGGTATTCTACTGACCATACGTCGAATGCGCTGCGGTCGATGAAGAGATCGCGCAGCGGCTCGTGACGGCCGCCGTCGACTGCCAGATCGGACAGCCGGCGGAAAAACAGCGGGAAATCGACGCGGCTGGCGGCAAGGATATCGAGCAGGCGGCGGATCAGCCCTTCGTCATCATCGTGCGCTGTCGCAAGCCCGAGCTTCGCATGCCACAGTGCATCCATGCGTGCGGAGAACGTCGGCTTATAGACCGACAAGGCCTGCTGCACTTCGTCGACGTCGCCGATCAGTGGCAGCATCGCCTGGCCCAGTGCATAGCAATTCCATTCACCGATCTGCGGCTGCATCCGATAGGAATAGCGACCGGTACGGTCCGTGTGATTGCAGATATGTGCGGGGTCGAAGGCGTCCATGAAGCCATAGGGACCGTAATCGAGGGTCTCACCGAGGATCGACATGTTGTCCGTATTCAGCACCCCGTGCATGAAGCCGACCGCCTGCCATTGCGCAACCAGTTCGGCCGTACGACGGGTGATCTCTTCCAGCAGTGCGTGGTAGGGGCGCGCGGCATCACGCAGCTCGGGATAGCTGCGTTCGATCACATGGTCGGCCAGGGTTTTCAATTCGTCCGGCCGGTCATTCCAGAACCAGTGCTCGAATGATCCAAAGCGTATGAAGTTCTGTGACAGACGGGTGACAACCGCAGTGGTCTCAGGCAGCTCGCGCATTACACGCTGGTCCGAGCCGATCACGCACAGCGCACGCGTGGTCGGTATGCCGAGCGCTGCCATCGCTTCGGAGCAGAGGAATTCGCGGATCGATGAGCGCAGTACGGCGCGGCCGTCGCCCATGCGCGAGTACGGTGTCATGCCGGCGCCTTTCAACTGCAACTCCAGCGAGCCGCCACGTACCGATGGCGCGAGTGTCTCACCAAGCAGGATTGCACGGCCGTCGCCCAGCTGGCCGGCCCAGACACCGAACTGGTGACCCGAGTAGACCGCGGCCAGCGGCTGCGACGCCGGCAAGATCGCATTGCCGCTGAAGACGTCGGCGAACTCCGGCGTGCTGAACTCGGCCGGATCCAGCCCGATCAGTGCTGCAGCTTCATCGCTGGCGCAAACTAGATAGGGCGAGGGCAGGGGCGTCGGGCGCAGCCGCGTGTGAAATGCCGGCGGCAGCGCGGCATAGCGGTTGGTCAGTGGCAGGTCGGCCAGGCGGTGCAGACGAACCTGCGGCAGGTCGGACGGTGTCATCGATGGCTTCTGATAGGATGTTTGGCCATAGGTTCGGCATGGCCGGATTTGATACGCGGGCGCTCCGGCTGCCGCAACGCGGGCGGCAGCACAGCAGACCGACATTTTGACAGAGATGAGGAGAGTGCACTTGAACGCAGCAGAACGCCTCGACATTCCATCGATCCGGCATCGGGTGAGCGCTGAGGAATGGCAGGTGCGCGTCGACCTCGCTGCCTGCTACCGTCTGGTGGCCGCGTTTGGCTGGTCGGATCTGGTCTTTACGCACATCACGGTGCGGGTGCCCGGCGAAGGGCACGCGTTCCTGATTAATCCGTATGGCCTGACCTTCGATGAAGTCACGGCGTCATCGCTGGTAAAGATCGATCTGCACGGCAACAAGCTCGACGATTCACCGTTTCCGGTCAATCCGGCAGGCTTCACGATTCATTCGGCGATTCACGAAGCGCGCGATGATGCGCATTGCGTGCTGCACACGCATACCGTCAATGGTTGCGCGGTCGCGGCGCAGAAAGATGGATTGCTGCCTATCTCGCAGCAGTCGATTTTCGTGCTCAACAGCCTTGCGTACCATGACTACGAAGGCGTCGCGCTGAATGCCGATGAGAAGCCGCGACTGATCGCCGACTTCGGCGACAAGACCTACCTGATACTGCGCAACCATGGGCTGCTGACGGTCGGGCGCACAGTGGCGGACGCGTTTCTGAGCATGTATAACATCGAGTCCGCGTGCGCAATCCAGGTGCGTGCGATGGCGGGCAGCTCAGCTTTGCACAGGATTGCCGAGCCCATCATCGCCAATGCGTTTAAGCAGGCGCAGCAGGTGACGAAGTCGCAATATGGCGCGCTCGCGTGGCCTTCGTTGTTGCGCAAACTCGAACGCGAAGATCCGGGCTACTGCAGCTAAGTGCTCCTGACAAACCGCCGTCGGCGTCATGAATGCCTTGCCGTACAGCTTGTGCTGTCTGCGGCGGCGCGCCCAGCCATCGACGGTTTGTCAGGGGCACCGAGTTGCTCAAGCTTTCAGCAGTTTGCTGCAATGCCACATAAAAAGCGATTGACCAAAAGATAAGCGGCGCACAAGAATCGCCCCTGTTGCAGCAAGAAAAATCAATCGGAGACACCATGGCGCAGTACCCGCAGAGCCCATTGATGGGCCGCATGATGAGCCAGCCGTTGCTCATTTCCTCACTGATCCGGCACGCAGACCGTTATTACGGCGATACTGAAATCGTATCGCGCCGCGTTGAAGGCGATATTCATCGCTATAACTACCGTGAATGCCATCGCCGCGCACGCCGGCTTGCGAATGCGCTGACGCACCGCGGCATCGGAATGGGTGACCGCATTGCGACGCTGGCGTGGAATGGTTATCGCCACCTCGAAGCGTATTACGGCGTGTCCGGCATGGGCGCGGTGCTGCACACGATCAATCCGCGGCTCCACCCGGAGCAGATTGCCTATATCGCCAATCACGCGGAAGACCAGTACCTGCTGTTTGACCTGAGCTTCGTTGCCGTGATCGAGGCCATCGCACCGCATTGCAAGACGATCAAAGGCTTCATTGCACTTTGCGACCGCGACCGTCTGCCGGCGACCGACAAGATTCCCAACCTGCTGTGCTACGAAGACCTGCTGGCCGCCGAGTCCGATGAATTCGACTGGCCCGTGTTCGATGAAAACTCGGCATCGGGGCTGTGCTACACGTCGGGCACAACCGGCAACCCGAAGGGCGCGCTGTATTCTCATCGCTCCACCGTCTTGCATTCGTACGCCTCCGCGTTGCCGGATGCACTGGATGTCTCCGCGCGTGACGTCGTGCTGCCCGTGGTGCCGATGTTCCATGTGAATGCCTGGGGTCTACCGTACTCGGTGATGCTGACCGGTGCCAAGCTGGTGATGCCCGGCCCGGCGCTGGATGGTCAATCCATCTATGAGTTGTTCGAGCACGAGAAGGTCACCTTCTCGGCGGGCGTGCCGACCGTCTGGCTCGGCCTGTTGAACTATGTCGGACAGAACAAGCGGAAGTTTTCGACTTTCCGCCGCACCGTGATTGGCGGCTCGGCCTGCCCGCCGGCGATGATGAAGACGCTGCGGCACGACTACGGTGTCGAGGTCGTGCACGCGTGGGGCATGACGGAAATGTCGCCGCTTGGTACCTGCTGCACGCTGATGAGCCAGCACATGGATCTGCCGGAAGAGCAGAAGCAGGCGAAGCTGGAGAAGCAGGGCCGCGCGATCTATGGCGTGGACATGAAGATCGTTGATGACGACGGCAAGGAACTGCCGTGGGACGGTACGACCTACGGTAACCTACTCGTGCGTGGGCCTTGGGTGGTGTCCGGTTACTTCAAGTCCGAGGGCGGCGATGTACTGCAGGATGGCTGGTTCCCGACCGGTGACGTGGCCGTGATCGACTCCGAAGGCTATCTGCAGATTACCGACCGCAGCAAGGACGTGATCAAGTCCGGCGGCGAGTGGATCGGCTCGATCGATCTGGAAAATATCGCGGTCGCGCATCCGGCAGTGATGCAGGCGGCTTGCATCGGCGTGTTCCATCCGAAGTGGGATGAGCGGCCGCTGCTGGTGGTGGTGAAGAAGCCCGGCATGGAGGTCAGCAAGGAAGAGCTGCTGAAATTCTATGATGGGAAAATCGCGAAATGGTGGACGCCGGATGACGTGGTGTTTACCGATGCGTTGCCACTCGGTGCGACTGGCAAGATCCTGAAGAACAAGATTCGCGACGCTTACCGCGACTACCAACTTCCGACAGCCTGACGGCCGGGCGGAGACTGAGGTTTGGAATTCACGCTGATCTCGCTGCTGAACGGCCTCAGTTATGGGCTGTTGCTGTTCATGCTGTCGTCGGGCCTGACGCTGATCTTCAGCATGATGGGCGTACTGAACTTCGCGCACGCGAGTTTCTACATGCTCGGCGCCTATTTCGGCTTTGCGATCAGCCAGATGCTGGGCTTCTGGCCGGCACTGCTGATTGCACCACTGGCTGTGGGCGTGATTGGCGCACTGGTCGAACGCTTCGGCCTGCGTGTCGTGCACAAGCATGGTCATGTGTCAGAGCTACTCTTTACCTTTGGCCTGTCTTATCTGGTCGTCGAAGTGGTGCAGATGATCTGGGGACGCGCTGCGGTGCCTTATCGCATTCCGCCGGAGTTGGATGGTCCGCTTTTCACGCTGTACTCGGTGTCCTTCCCGATCTATCGCGGCTTCATGATGGCGGTGGCCTTGCTGATGCTGGGTGCGATCTGGCTGCTGTTGACACGCACGCGGGTGGGTCTCGTGATCCAGGCAGCGCTCACGCATCCGGCAGCAGTGGAAGCACTTGGCCATAATGTGCCGCGCGTGTTCATGGGCGTGTTCGGCGCAGGCTGCGCGCTGGCAGGACTGGCGGGGGTCATCGGTGGCAATGCCTTCGTCACCGAGCCCGGCATGGCGGCGACAGTCGGCAGCATCATCTTCGTGGTGGTCGTGACCGGTGGCATGGGCTCGCTCAGCGGCGCGCTGCTGGCATCGCTGTTGATTGGCATGATCCAGACGTTTGCGATTTCGCTCGACTGGTCATTGCTGGCGCCGCTGGCGCGTATCGGGGTCACGGTGGTTCCGGACAGCGGAACTTACCGGCTGCTGTCGCTCACTCTGTCCGAAGTGGCCCCCATCTTGCCGTACGTCCTGCTGCTACTGGTGCTGACCCTGCGTCCGCGCGGACTCATGGGCACGCGGGAGACCTGATGCCGGCCGCTGCTATGCACTACCGTCCGCTAAACCTCGGCCGCTGGGCCGTGTGGACACTATTCGCGCTGGTACTGCTGATCGCGCCGCGGCTGTTCAGCTCCGGCTCCAGCCTGTCGATGCTGTCGATGATGGGCACAGTGATGATTTTCGCGCTGTCTTACAACATGCTGCTCGGGCAGGGCGGGATGCTGTCGTTTGGTCATGCGGTGTACTCCGGCCTGGGTGCCTTCATTGCCATCCACGCGATCAACCTCGCCAGCGACGGCACGCTGCCTTTGTCGCTGCCGCTGATACCGCTGGCCGGCGGTGCAGCCGGCCTGCTGTTCGGTGTGCTGTTTGGCTATCTGACGACCAAGCGCTCCGGTACGACTTTCTCGATGATCTCGCTAGGTATCGTCGAGCTGGTGTTTGCCTGCTCGCTGATGTTTCCCGGATTCTTCGGCGGTGAAGCAGGTGTCTCAGGAGACCGCGTTTACGGAACACCCTTTTTCGGCATCAGCTTCGGTCCGCAGATTCAGGTCTATTACCTGATCGCAGGCTGGCTGTTCATCTGTACGGCGGCGATGTTTGCGTTCTCGCACACACCGCTGGGCCGGATCGCAAATGCAGTGCGGGACAATCCGGAGCGGGCGGAATTTATCGGCTATGACACGCAGCGTGTGCGCTGGCTGGTGCTGATGGTGTCGGGCTTTTTCGCCGGCATTTCGGGCGGGCTGTCGGCAATCAATTTCGAAATCGTCACTGCCGAGAATGTCAGCCTCGCCCGCTCGGGCGCGGTGTTGCTGTTCACCTTCATTGGCGGTACAGGCATTTTCTTCGGGCCGCTGCTGGGCGCGATCGTTGGCATCTTCATGACGGTGATGCTCTCCGAGTTCACCAAGGCCTGGCAGCTCTATCTTGGCCTGTTCTTCATTCTGATGGTGATGTATGCGCCCGGTGGCCTCGCTAGTTTGATCGTGGCGAACCTGCGCCTCATCCGCTACCGCAAGATGACGCGTGTGTTGCCCTCGGGCCTGGCGATCATGGTGTCCGGCCTGATCGCGGCGTCCGGCGCCGTCTTGCTGATCGAGATGCTGTATCACTGGTCGCTGGAATCTGCACAAGGAACGGAAATGAGCGTGTTCGGCATCGTCGTCGATACTGCGCGAAGCGGCGGATGGATGGCCGGACTCGCGCTGCTGGTCGGTGGCGGGCTGTCTTTCCAGCTGACGCGCGCGCCTTTTGTCGCGGTATGGGACCAGGTGAATGCAGAGATCGAGCAGCAGCTCGCCAGGGGACACGGATGACTGCGATCGCACTCGACATCCGTCGGTTGAAGAAGCAGTTCGGCCAGTCCGAGATCATTCGCGGCATTGATCTGCAGGTGAAGCACGGCGAACGCATGGCCGTCATCGGTCCGAATGGCGCGGGCAAGTCGACCTTGTTCAACTTGCTGTCGGGACGCTTTGCGCCGACCAGCGGGCAGGTACTACTGAACGGCACCGACATCACCGGGCTGCCGCCCTACCGGATCAATCGTCTCGGCCTGTCCCGCAGCTTCCAGATCACTAATATCTTTCACCGCTTGTCGGTGTTCGAGAACCTGCGTTGCGCGGTATTGTGGTCTCTCGGCTATCGCTATTCTTTCTGGCACAAATTGAATGCGCTGCGCGATGCGCGCGAGCGTGCCGAGGAGGTGATGGAATCGATCGGACTCGGCTGGCGGCGGCAGGTGCCGGCCGGCATGCTGACTTATGCGGAACAGCGCGCGCTGGAAATCGGTATCACGATCGCCGGCGGGGCTGACGTGATCCTGCTGGACGAACCGACTGCGGGCATGAGCCGCTCGGAGTCGGATGCAGCCGTCGAATTGATTGCGCGCGTGACCGAGGGACGCACGCTGATGATGGTTGAGCATGACATGAGCGTGGTGTTTGGCCTCGCCGACCGGATTGCGGTAGTGGTCTATGGCGAAGTGCTGGCCTGCGATACGCCGGCAGCGATACGCGACAACCCACGCGTGCAGGAAGCCTACCTTGGCGGCCATGCGCCGCAGCAGGAGCCGGCGTGAGCGCACTGCTCGAGATTCGCGATCTGCACGCCTATTACGGCAAGAGTCATGTACTTCATGGCGTCAGCCTTGATGTCGGTCAGGGTGAAATCGTCAGTCTGCTTGGTCGCAATGGTGTGGGCCGCTCGACGACGGTCAAAGCAGCGATGGGTCTGGTATCGGCTACGGGCTCGGTGCGTCTGGGCGGCCGCGAGATTCTCGGCCTGCCGGCATTTCGTATTGCGCATCTCGGGCTCGGCTATGTGCCGGAGAACCGCGACATTTTTCCGACGCTGACGGTGGAGCAGAACCTGCAGCTGGGCCAAAAGCGCGGCCACACGTCACGCTGGAGCCTGGACGACATGTACCGCATGTTCCCGCGGCTGAAGGAGCGGCAGCACACGGCAGCCGGTGTGCTGTCAGGTGGCGAGCAGCAGATGCTGACGCTGTGCCGCACGCTGATGGGCGACCCGGACCTGATCATGATCGACGAGCCGACCGAAGGTCTGGCACCGAAAATTGTCGAGCTGGTTGCGAGCTATTTGCAGGCGCTGAAAGACCGTGGCATCTCGGTGCTGCTAGTCGAGCAGAAGCTGGCCATCGCTCTGGATATCTCGCAGCGCGTTTACGTGATGGGCAGGGGAACCATCGTATTCGAGGGCACACCACAGCAGTTGCGTGATAGTCCGGCAATTCGCAAGGAGTGGCTCGAAGTCTGAGCGCGGCCAGCAACAAAACATCGATCACAGAAGGAGCTCAAGCATGTCATACAACGTACGTTCATCTGCAATCGCCGTCTTATTGTCGGCTGCATTCGCTGCGCCGGTCGTGCACGCCGATGTGGTCAAAGTCGCTTTCATCGACCCTTTGTCCGGGCCGTTTGCGCCGGTCGGCCAGAACCTGCTGAAGAGCTTCCAGTCGGTGGCAGAGATCGCGAACCGCGAGAAATGGGCGCCGGGTCACACCTTCGAGGTCGGCGGTTTCGATAACAAGGCGAGCCCGCAGGAATCGCTGACGATGCTGAAAACTGCGATCGACCAGGGTTACCGCTACATCGTTCAGGGCAATGGTTCCGGCGCAGCAGGCGCGTTGATCGACGCGATCAACAAGCACAACGAACGCAATCCGGGCAAGGAAGTCGTGTTCCTGAATTACGCTGCGGTGGATCCGGACCTGACCAACAGCAAGTGCAGCTTCTGGCATTTCCGCCTCGATGCGAATTCGGACATGAAGATGGAAGCGCTGACCACCTACCTGTCAAAAGACAAGTCAGTGAAGAAGGTCTATATCATTGGCCAGAACTATGCGCACGGTCATCAGGTGACGCGCGCGGCGAAGGAATACCTGAAGCGCAAGCGTCCGGATGTGGAGATCGTGGGCGATGATTTGCATCCTATCGGCAGCGTGAAAGATTTTTCGCCCTATATCGCGAAGATTGCAGCCAGCGGTGCCGATGTCGTCATTACTGGTAACTGGGGCTCTGATCTCGCGCTGCTGGTGAAAGCCGCGCGCGATGCCAGCGTGAAGGCGAAGTTCTATACCTACTATGCGTATACGAACGGCGTACCGACTGTGATGGGTGCTGCAGCAGCGAATTACGTACGCTATGTCGGTACCTGGAATGTGAACAACGAAACCTTCGCTGGCAAGGAGCTGGTCGAGAGCTTCAAGAAGAAGTTCAACGAAGACTATTACGGCGAGACGACGTACTCGGCGATCCAGCTGCTGGGGCTGGGAATCAAGCAGGCGAAATCGACCGATCCGGTGAAGGTGGCTTTCGCAATGGAAGGCCTGCGCTTTAAATCGCTGAACGGTGATGTTGAAATGCGCAAGACCGATCACCAGCTTCTCCAGCCGATTTACATCGCAACCTGGGTCAAAGCGAATGGCAAGGATGTGAAGTTCGATCAGGAGAATACTGGCTATGGCTGGAAGACGGAGCAGAAGATCGATGCATACGTTGCATCGCAGCCGACCTCCTGCAATATGAAGCGTCCGTCCTGAATTGATGCGGATGCCGGCCCGGCTGGCATCCGCATAAAGCTTCACTTCCCGAGGTATTCTCCGCACCACAGTTGACGGGCTTTGATGGACAAAGCTCGTCGGCTGCCTACAATCTGCCCCTTCGCCGGACTCTTTCGGAGGTTCACATGCGGGGCATTCATCGTAATTTTTTGACCTTGATCCGGTGTGCGGTGATGTTTGCCGTCGCACTTATTGCGCATCCGTCTTTCGGTCAATCGATTCGGATTGGTCTCAGCGGTCCTTTCAGCGGCGGCTCCAGCCCGATGGGCGAGAGCATGCGCAATGGCGTGCGGCTGGCTGTCGATGAAATCAATGCCGTGGGTGGGATTCATGGCAAAACGATTGAACTGATCGAGCGCGATGATCAGTCTCGCAATGAACTCGGTGCGCAGCTGGCCAGCGAGCTGGTGCAGAGGAAGGTGGCTGCGACGATTGGTATCGTCAATACCGGCGTGGGTTTGGTGTCGATCGACGCGTACCAGAAGGCGCGCATACCATTGCTGATTGCCGTTGCCACCGGGCCGTCATTGACACGCAAATTTGCGCCGCCGACCAGTGCGGCAAATTTCATTTTCCGTGTGTCGCCGACGCTGGATCTTGAGGCAAAGATGCTGGCCACTGAGTTGAAGAAGCGCGGAAAACTGCAGGTGGCGCTGCTGGCCGACGATACGCCGTATGGCGATAGCGGTGTGGCGGCCTTCACTGCGGCAGCGCAGGCGGCGGGCATCAGCATCGTTGTCACTGAACGCTTCAGGATAGGCACCACGCGTATGGACGAGGCACTGCGGCGTGCACGCGCCGCTGGCGCGCAGGCGGTGGTCGCCTGGGGCATCGGCCCGGAGCTGGCGCAGATCGCCGGCGGCATGAAGGCCGCGCAATGGCGGGTACCACTGCTCGGCAGCTGGACGCTGTCGATGCGGAATTTCATCGATGCAGCCGGATCGGCGGCCGAGGGTGCGCTGATGCCGCAGACCTTTATCCAGGATGCCGGCTCAACCGCCAAGAACAGTTTTCTGCTGGCTTATCGACGCTATTTCAAGAGCGATCTGATTCCTTCTCCGATGAGCGCAGCACAAGGCTATGACGGCATGCATCTGCTGGCGCTGGCATTGCGGCAGGCCGATACCACCGATGGTGATGCCATTCGCAAGGCGCTCGAGAATCTCGACAGCCGCTACCAGGGCGCGGTGACGAGTTATGAGAGGCCTTTCTCTGCCGCTGACCATGATGCGATCACGGCGAACATGATGGTGATCGGCAAAGTCACTGGCGGGCGCGTCGACTATGCGTACCGCGAAGATCAGCAGCGTAGTGCACTGCTGAGAGTCAAGAGCCAATCTCGTTAGGCCGCTGGCGACTTTGGCAGTACCTTGCCGTACGTCTGTACTGTCTGCGGTACTGCCGCCTTGCCACCAACCTAACGAGACAGGCGCTAAATCCAAATAATACGGTCGTTCTTTTCTGCGGTATAGTTGGTGACGCTCTCTGCCGGCGCAGGCTGGCTGCCACAAACATCACAGGAGACTTGCTTCATGACCGCGACCTATGAGGAGCACGGCGATATCGCCGTGATCACGCTTGACAATCCGCCCGTGAACGGGCTGGGCCATGCGACCCGGACCGGCATTGTCGACGGCGTGAATCGTGCGCTTGACAATGCTGCAGTCAAGGCGATCGTGCTGGTCGGGTCGGGCAAGGGTTTCTCGGGCGGCGCCGATATTCGCGAATTCAATTCTCCGAAGGTGCTACAGGAGCCATCGCTGAATACGGTGATCCGCGTCGTCGAAGGCGCGGAGAAGCCGGTAATTGCCGCGATTCACGGCATGGCGATGGGCGGAGGACTTGAACTCGCACTGGGCTGCCATTACCGGGTGGCCACGGCAGGAGCACAGATTGCGCTGCCCGAGGTGAAGCTTGGCATCCTGCCAGGCGCCGGTGGCACGCAGCGGCTGCCGCGCGTGATCGGGCTGGAGCCGGCGTTGAACATGATCGTGTCGGGCACGCCGGTGATGTCAGAAAAGCTGGCCGGCACGAAACTGTTCGACCAGATGATCGACGGTGACCTGATAGCGGGTGCGCTTGCGTTCGCGCGCAGCGTCGCGGATCGCCGTCCGCTGCCGAAGGTGCGTGACATCCGTATCGACATGCCGAATGCGGAAGGCTACCTGCAGTTTGCCCGCAACACGGTACGCACCGTTGCAGGCCCGTTCCCTGCGCCGCTGAAATGCGTTGATGCGGTCGCGGCGACTGTCACGAAAAAATTCGACGAAGGTCTCGCGTTCGAGCGCAACCTATTCCTTGAGCTGGTGCAGACGCCGGAATCGAAGGCGCTGCGACATGCGTTCTTTGGCGAACGTGCCGCATCGAAGATTCCCGATGTGCCGGCGGATACGCCGCTGCGCGAGATCAAGTCCGCTGCAGTCATTGGCGCCGGTACGATGGGCGGCGGTATTGCGATGAACTTCGCGAACGCCGGCATACCGGTCAAGCTGCTCGAGATGAAGCAGGAGGCACTCGACAAGGGCCTTGCGACGATCCGCAAGAATTACGAAAACTCGATGAAGAAGGGTAAGCTCACACAGGAGCAGCTCGACAAGCGGATGGGTCTGATCAGCGGCACGCTGTCCTATAACGATATTGGCTCGGCCGATATCGTGATCGAAGCGGTGTTCGAGGATATTGGCGTCAAAGAAACTGTATTCAAGAAGCTTGACGACGTGATGAAGCCTGGTGCGATTCTCGCGTCAAATACGTCGACGCTCGATGTCGACAAGATTGCGTCGTTCACGAAGCGTCCGCAGGATGTGATCGGCACGCATTTTTTCAGCCCGGCCAACGTAATGAAGCTGCTGGAGATCGTTCGCGGCGCGAAGACTGCGAAGGACGTACTGGCCACCGTGATGGCACTGGCGAAGAAAATTAAGAAGACCGGCGTGGTCTCGGGTGTTTGCGACGGCTTCATTGGCAACCGTATGGTCGAGCAGTACATCCGTCAGGCATTCTTCCTGCTGGAGGAGGGCGCGCTGCCGGAACAGGTCGATAAGGCTGTCGAGAAATTCGGCTTTGCGATGGGCCCGTTCCGGATGAGCGACCTCGCCGGCAATGACATTGGCTGGTATATCCGCAAGCGTCGCTACGTTGAAAAGCCAGATGTCATCTATTCAAAAATCGGTGACAAGCTGTGTGAGAGGGGACGCTTCGGTCAGAAGACGTCTTCCGGCTGGTACGACTACAAGCCGGGTGACCGCAAGGCTTATCCGTCAGATGAAGTCAACCAGATGGTGGTCGCGCATTCGGCAGAGGTCGGTGTACAGCGCCGCAAGATCAGCGATGACGAGATTGTTGAACGGCTGGTGTATGCACTGGTAAACGAGGGCGCACTGATCCTTGAAGAGGGCATCGCGCTGCGCGCGTCCGACATCGACATGGTCTATCTGACCGGCTATGGCTTCCCGCTGTTCCGTGGTGGCCCGATGTTCTATGCGGATACGGTCGGTTTGCCAAACGTGCTGCGGTCAGTTCGCAAATATGCGCAGGGCCATCATCCGGACGCATGGAAGGCCGCGCCGCTACTGGAAAAACTGGCGGCGGAGGGCAAGTCGTTCAACTGAACCAGCAAGTACTGTTCACCCACGGCAGTCTGGCGGATTGCATCGCGCTGTGATCCGCCGCTACTCTACTTACCAGTAATTCTCCGTCAGGAACTGACCTGCCGCCATACGGCGGCAGGGTTTCATTCCGCGCGCATGCAGCCTTGCACGCATGTCTTCGATCATCAGCGGATTCCCGCACAACATTACCCGTGATGCCTCGAGCGTGACCGCTCGACCGGCCTTGGCCTCCAGTCGTCCATCGTCCCACGCGGCGGTGATTCGACCTGATGTTTCTCTCGCCTCGTCACTTACGGCCTTACTCACGGCCTCACGCGCTGCGTCAGTGTCAGCCTGGCTGATGTAATAAATCACCGATAGATCAGCCCCTGTTGGTCTTTGTGCCTGCATTTTCAGCAGCTCGTCGCGATAGACCTGCTCGGTCTGATGGCGCACGCCATGGACTAACACGATACGCCGAAACTGCGTCCAGACACCCGGGTCGCGCAGCATGGATACAAAGGGCCCGATACCGGTACCGGTCGCCAGCATCCACAGGTCGTCACCATCAAGAAAGCGGTCTGCGGTCAGAAAACCGTAATTTTCATGCTCGATATGAATCGCGTCGCCGGGCACAGTCTCGGCCAGTCGAGACGTGAACAATCCGCCCGGAACCTGTACGCCGATGAACTCCAGCAAATGTTCAGAGGGAGCAGAAACGAACGAGAAAGCGCGCCAGATCAGCCGCCCCTCGACCGGCAAGGCAATACGTGCGTACTGCCCGGGCAGGTAGTCGAGTTCCAGCGGACGCGTGGTGGTGAAGCTGAAAAGCGCTGGCGTCCAGTGTTGGATGCCAACAATTTGCTCAACAGAAAAAGGCTTCGTTTGCATAGGGTGGACGGCCATTCGCTGATCAATTCACTGGCTGAATTGCGAGCTGAATCGCTGCCAGATTTTTCTGCTGATTGCGCTGCACAGATTCATCTTGGACAGCGCAATACCGTTGTTGACTCACTACGATGGAACACGATTGTTTCTGGCGGCAACCAACTCCGTAAGCCATCGCAACCATTCGGTTCGAACCCATGTTTTCAATAATTAAGATCGGCTTCCCTTCATTTATATAAAGGATTCAGTGATGAAAAAAATTAGCCAAGCCATGCTTATCGCCGCAGTGAGTGCAGCATTTGTGAGTTCGGGTGCGGTGGCAGGACAGGCCACGTCCGATCTGACGGTCACTGCAACGGTGAACACCAGCTGCACAATCAACACATCGCCGGTCAGCTTCGGTGATTACAGCCCGGCCAACGCGCAGCCGACCTATGTCGCAGGGTCGGTAACCGTTGCCTGCGTCAAGGGCTCGACTCCGGTGATTTCCCTGGGTGGCGGTCTCAATCCAGGTGTGAACCCCGGTGAGCGCGCTATGAAGAACACCACCGGAAACGATCTGCTGAGCTACTTCCTTTACAAGCCGGCCAGCACGGTTCCGAACACCGCTTGCACCACTACCGAAACCAATCCCTGGGGCTCGGTCGGTGCAGAGCGCTTCGAGCCCGGCGTCGCCACGGGTATTGCTGCATCGACTTACAGCATCTGCGGAAAGATCCCTGCAGAGCAGGATGTCAGCACAGGCAGCTACCAGGACACCGTGACCGCTACGGTGGAGTTCTAAAAACCATGTATCCGGCAGTTACGCCTTATTTCTTTCAATGCGCCTGCCGGATATTTTCTGCATGCTGTAGCGGGCGTTTGTTACTGTTGGGATTGCTGTACGCGCAGGGCAGCGCAGCGGGCTCTTTTTCTGTTAATCCGGTCCGGATTGAACTGTCTGCCGCCGAGCCGAATGCGGTGATTCATGTCGAAAACACCGGCGGCAAAGCGGTGACGGTGCAGCTGATGACGATGGCTTGGTCACAAGTCGATGGCCGGGATCAGCTACATCCCACGCGTGAAATTCTGTCGACACCACAAATATTCAGTCTGAAGCCGCAAGCCCGACAGGTCGTGCGGCTGGGCAGCTTGCGTCAGCCCGATTCTGCAAAAGTGCTGGCCTACCGGCTGCTTTTGGAAGAGATTCCCTCACCGCCTGCACCGGACTTCAAGGGCTTACAGGTCGCGCTGAAAATCAGTATGCCTGTGTTTATCAAGCCAGCCAAAGACGCTAGGGAAAAGCTGGACATCGCGTTGAGCTACCAGCCCGATAAGCAACTGGCATTAGCATTGTCGAATAGCGGTGATGGGGTGGCTTATTGGTCGGGTTTCAGCGTTCATGACGAGACTTCCCCGGATCGTGTACTGGCTTCCTACCCCAGCCCGGTCTACGTGCTGCCGGGGCAACGGCGACAACTATCGCTGACCGTCCCTGACATCAGCAGCGGTACAAAACTCATGATTCGTGCAGCAACGCGCGAAAGTTCGGTGGAATTCCATGCACTGCCGGTATCGCCGTAATGGTGTGTCATCCGGAAAACGAATCTGCCTTCTGCTGCACTACCTTTCCGGCCTGACACTCCTACTGCTGCTGCCCCTCCAGATCGCGATGGCGACGCAGGAAGACATACCGGAATTTCCGTATCAGGTTCTCGTTATTGCGCTAAAAGTAAACGCGCAGCCCATCGGGACAGGGGTAGTCGCATTACGAACAGCGGCGGGTGACTGGCTGCTACCGACGACGGTACTGCGCGCTGCCCATGTCGTCATTCCCGAGAGCCCGACGCTGCGATTCAATGAGGCAGACTACTTCCTGCTAGCGTCGCTGGCCGGGGCCGAATCGGCCTTTGATGAGCAGCAGCAGGCGCTCGATGTGCGACTGAATCCTTCACAATTCACGCCAACGCGACTGGCCGGTAGCCTGCATCGCGGAGTAGCAAGCCAGTCAGCACGTCCTGCGGGTGCATTTTTCAATTACGACCTGACTGCCGACCATACGCAGAACCGCAGCGGGTACACGCTGTTCTCGGAAATCGGCGCTGCGCTGGGCAGTGGTGTCGGCGTATCGAATTTCCTGCTCCTCGACCGACCGGGGTTGCGGGACGCGATAAGGCTTGATACCACGTTCACCGTCGATTACACCGACCGTACTGCGTCTCTGCGTATCGGCGACGCGATCAGTCGCCCGCCAACACCGCTGGGACGGCCGCTCCGATTGGCCGGCCTCCAGTGGAGCACCAATTTCCAGACGCAACCCGGCTTGGTTACGATGCCGCTCGCAACGCTATCAGGGCAGGCGGCGTTGCCGTCGACGATCGATCTGTATGTCGATAACGTCCTGCAGGCGCGTAATCCGATACCACCCGGACCTTTCTCGATCAGCACGCCGCCGCTCGTTGCCGGCGATGGTGAAGTTCTGCTGAAAGTGACTGATCTGTCCGGACAGGAGCAGCTGATCAGCCAGCGCTTCTATGCGAGTACTGTTTTGCTCGCGTCTGGCCTGTCCGACTATTCATTCGAAATCGGCGCATTACGCCGGAATTATGGATTGCTCAGTAACGATTATGGCGATGCACTGTTATCCGCCGGCTGGCGACATGGTTTGACCAATAGTTTGACCATCGAAGCCGGAGCAAGCCTGCAGCAGCATGGCCCGGCAGGACTGCTTGCGGGAGCGTCGTCCGCGATGGCCAACGTTGGCATCGGCAGTATCGCCATTGGCCTGAGTCATGATGATGCAGGCAGCGGAATACAGATCGGGCTAGGCTTTGAGCGACGGTCTGCGCAGCACAGCTTCTCTGCCCGCATGCAATTCGCCAGCAGCGGTTACCGACAATCCGGCGTCGATCCGGTGCAGGCGATACGCCGCCTCGATAGCCTGTTTTATGGCTATCGGATCGGCGACATCGGAAGCGTCGGCCTGTCCTATACGCGTCAGCAGCGCATGGATGCGCAGCCTGTTTCTATTGCCAGTGCAAGTTTCAGCTCACGCCAGTCGGCCTGGGGAAGTCTGGGCCTGTCGCTGATCCGCACCCAGTCGGACCGAAGCGATACATCGCTGAACCTGTTCTGGGCGATGAGCCTGGGGCGTGGCACCAGTGTCAGTGCATTTCATGCACAGCCCGCGCAGGGGGATGCACAGCAGATCATGAATCTGCAAAAGAACATGGAGCCCGGCGAGGGCTGGGGCTATCGCTTGCAGGCAGCGCGCAACGCTGCAAAACAGGCATCCGTCTTTGGCCAGAATGCGTATGGCATGGGTCGCATCGAAGTCGCTGAACTCGATAGCCATACCAGCCTGCGCGCCGGCCTGAGCGGCGGCGTCGCACTCCTGGATGGCAAAGGTTTTCTGACACGTCGCATCGATGGCAGCTTCGGTCTGGTCCGGATGCCCGGCTTCGCGAAAGTTCGTGTTTATGTCGATAACCAGCTTGCAGGAAGGACCGATGCCGACGGCTTCGCCTTGCTGCCACGTCTGTATCCATACATGAAAAATAACGTATCGGTCGAGCAGCTCGACGTTCCGCTGGATGCGCAGATCGATACGTTACGGGTTTCTCCGGTGCCTGCATGGCGCTCCGGCGTCGTGATTGACATTCCGGTTCGCTCAGGCTCCGGTGCAACGCTTGACCTGAATCTGGACGATGGCACGCCGGTGCCCGCCGGTGCGGCGGCCATGCTGGTGCTCGACGATAACAAGGCGTCGGAGAGCTTCGTCGTCGGACATCAGGGTCTGCTGTATCTGTCCGGCCTGCGAGCGGAAAATCATCTGCAAGCGAGCTGGCCTGCCGGACAGTGCAGCGCACATCTCACTTATCTGCCCGAGAAGGGCAACGTGCCGCATCTTGGTCCGGTGGTGTGCGAGAGGGCGGGAGGCAGGTAATGAGTCGAACAGACAAAGAACCAGGCAAAAACCCAGTCAAACGGCCAACCGAACGGCCAATAAAGCGCCGTTTCATCCTGGCCTCGTTGGCTCTGACCTCGGTGGTTCTGACCCTAGCCGCCGCTGCGCCGGCCATGGCCATGAACTGCATGATGGCCGCCTCACCACGTCTGGTTTTCGGGGAATACGATCCTAAATCGTCCGCCCTGAACAATTCGAAAACGCTGCACCGGTGCGGTGTTATCCATAAAAACAGGTGACGGCATTTGCAAGGTTTAAGATAATACGAGCGGGTTTTCTTGCAAATTCTGCGAGGTGTTCATGG
>JACCDS011589390.1_pt1 | contig 33350 bp, 34 predicted proteins | sample 7446441 | NCBI WGS metagenome assembly JACCDS01 (sample SAMN15323445, study PRJNA562643) | freshwater metagenome | isolation source: river surface water | place: USA:Blue River Watershed | collected 2017-08-17
ATTCATATCTGAGATGCTCAGAGTAAGCCTCCCTTTGATGAAAAACCATCTTCCAAACAACATCTCTAACAAAACCATGCTTTCTTAAAGAACCGCGATCAGCAAATTGCGGAAACAATATCGGTACTCCACCACGCCTGGGATGTTCAGCGCCCAAAACTATGGGGCTTAAATAAAAAAAGTCCTGATAATTCAGGACTTAGGCACCTAATGGTTGATGATGAATTAGATTTTCTGTGCTAAGCATCGTATATCGCTCATTTAAACTTCGGCGCATCACCCCAACTCAATCCAGTGGCATCCTTAGAATTCAAAATTGGCGCGATACCAATATCAGGCCACTGAATCTTCAAATCAGAGTCATTCCAAACAATGCATTTCTCACTCACTGCATGCCAGTAATCAGTCGTTTTATAAAGAAACTCAGCCGTTTCAGACAGCACTAAAAATCCATGGGCAAAACCAGGTGGTACCCATAACTGCTTTTTGTTTTCAGCTGATAATTTAACACCCGCCCATTTGCCAAAAGTACTGGATGACTGACGAAGATCAACCGCCACATCAAAGACTGCTCCATAACAAACTCTCACAAGCTTACCTTGAGTCTGCTCCATTTGGTAATGAAGGCCTCGCAATACACCCTTTTTAGACGATGAATGGTTATCTTGAACAAATGTCACAGAGTGACCAACAGCAGCACAAAACTCTTTTTCATTAAATGACTCAAAAAACCAACCACGATCATCACCAAATACTTTAGGCTCAATAATTAATACATCTGGAATAGTGGTTGGTGTGACTTTGATGGGCATCTAATATTTGAAGTTTAGTTTTTCTTTCAGTGCCAACTATCACGCAGGCATCATCAGTTTAAAAAAATACCTTTGTTAGTGAATTGAAAAAGCACCCCAATCAGTTCCCAAAAAAATGCTTTTAAGATTCATGGTTTTTTACCCATATGTTTAAATTTTTCAATACTTTTAATACTCAATCTTTGATCTAACTTTTGAGTGATTCCTCAACGACTTGTTTGACGTATTTTTCAACCTGATCTCGCCAATGAGGATATTGTCCTGTAAAAGCCATCTCTGACAAGGCTTTTTTAAGCTTTTGATTACTTAATCTTGAGTTATAGGGTCTGGCAGCAGGTACCGAGTAATCAGTGGCTGGTATAGGTAAGATATTCTCAGACTTAAGCTCAATACCCTCACCATAACTAGCAGCAGTCTCGATGGCAAAAACTGCTAAGCCATGCCAAGACACCTCTCCATCAGGCACCGCATGATAAATACCAGATTCAACTCGAGATCCAGCCATTTGAACACCAACCTCTGCCAACCATTCAGCCGATGTAGGAGCCCCCACTTGGTCAGCCACCACCTTTAATTGATCTCGCTCAACGGCCAAGCGCAACATGGTCGGAATAAAATTACCTCCGTCGCCGTACACCCATGAAGTACGCAAGATAAAGTATCTAGATACACTCGATTGCTGAGCAGCCTCACTTATACCCAAACCATCAAGCCCATCACTCAAATTACCAGAAGCTATAGAAGTACTAGAAGCACCAGAAGCATTCAAATCAAAAGCTTCTTTAACAGCTAACTCACCTGCCAATTTACTCTGACCATAAACACACAATTGATCAACCGATCCGACTGTATCTGTTTCTAAGTAAGCGCTTTTCTTAGTATCAGCAAAAACGTAATCTGTTGAATAGTGAACCAAAATACCATGAGCTACACCAGCAGCATATTGAGCCATGATCTTGGGGGCCATGGCATTAATCGCAAAAGCTAGCTCACGCTGATCGGCGCTTTCTGCTTTATCAACAGCTGTGTAGGCAGCCGCATTGATGATCACTTGAGGTTGATAACGATTAAGCACTTCTCTGATCGATACCTCATTAGACAAATCACAATCTGTTCGACCCAAAAAAACCACAGGACTTTTTAAATCTCTCAAACAAACTTGCAGAGCACGACCCACTTGGCCATCACGGCCAAATACCAAAATGGGCTTACTATGGTCTAGAAGTTCGAATGAAGAATATGACATATGGCCTTATATCTAAAACTTACTCTAAGTTACCTTAGGTTAATTTAAGTGAAGCTCAAAAACTAATTCAATTTTCATAATAAATCTAAAATAATTTGAATTAGTTAAATCATTTAAATCACTCTAACTGTATTAGTCATATTGATGTATTAATGTTTTACTTATATTGCTTCTTAAGCCAATCACGGTAAGAGCCACTTAAAACACCATCAGTCCATTCTTTGTTATCTAAGTACCACTGCACGGTTTTACGTATACCAGTATCAAAAGTTTCAGCAGGCTTCCAACCTAACTCACCCTCTAATTTAGTAGCATCAATGGCGTATCGACGATCATGGCCTGGACGATCTTTAACGTAAGTTATTTGTGATGCATAAGAGCTACAATCTGATTTGGGGCGCAACTCATCCAAGATGCTGCAAATGGTATGCACCACATCAAGATTAGGTTTCTCATTCCAACCACCGACGTTATAGGTCTCACCTAATTTGCCAGCTTCTAATACGCGACGAATGGCTGAGCAATGATCTTTAACGTACAACCAATCTCTAATTTGTTGGCCATCACCATAAATAGGTAAGGGCTTACCAGCAAGGGCATTCAGAATCACCAAAGGTATTAATTTCTCTGGGAAGTGATAAGGCCCATAGTTATTAGAACAATTGGTTGTCAGTACTGGCAAACCATAGGTATGATGCCAAGCACGCACCAAATGATCAGATGCTGCCTTAGATGCTGAATAAGGACTATTAGGCGCATAAGTATTGGTCTCTGTAAAAGTAGGATCTGTTGGAGACAAAGACCCATATACTTCATCAGTAGAAACATGCAAAAAACGAAAGTCGGATTTCGCTGAATCAGATAGTTCTGAACAATAAGCACTAACAGCTTCTAAAAGATTAAAAGTACCAATCACATTGGTCTGAATAAAATCGCCAGGGCCATGAATTGAGCGATCAACGTGTGACTCAGCGGCAAAGTTTATAACTGCACGAACACCATGTTTTTTTAGAAGCGAAAGAACTAATTCGTAATCACCGATATCTCCCTGAACAAATACATGGCGAGTATCAGTAGATAAGGATTGAAGAGTTGCCAAATTACCTGCATAGGTTAATTTATCTAAATTAACGACACCCTCAGCCATTGGATTGGCGAGCCAATCCAGGACAAAATTACCGCCAATAAAGCCTGCACCGCCAGTGACTAAAATCATTATTTATAACTATTTATATAGATTAGGATCATTCTCTCACGATGCCACTTGAAAAGACTATTTTTTATCTTCCAAAAAAATAAAGTTGACGCATATTGATTATTATTTTCACTCATCACCTCAAGTGCGTAGGTGCCCGAAAAGATTAGCCTCAGAATTGGATAGAGACCACCCTGCCTCGTTTATAGAAAAAGGTCATTTTTATGACCTCGGTTTTGCGTACGCTGACATAAGACTGCCGCCAACAGCCATACACAACTTAGCATCCATATCTTCCATCAACAAAATCAATTCGACACCGGTTATCTCATCGAAAAGCACTTGCCGATTGTTGTCAGAGTAATCGTATTTGAGGTTTTTCCAGCTTACGCCGGGATGCTCTTTACGCCTAATATAAATAAGGCCATTGTGCGCAAAAGCATTTCGCATTGCCCACCCAAATCGCCACTCCGACGGCCAGTTACCATTCTTTTCCTTACCCCAGATTGACTCAACAACATCGATATGCCGCTCGTAATACGATACAAAAGCATCGCCAACCAATTTCGCCATCAATAATTGAATATTACTAAATTTGATCGGGTGCTCGGGTTGAGATCTAGCTATTGTTTTTTTGATGACCGTCATGAACCGAGGCTGTTGTCCCACCATTGGACTAAGCAGGCTGTTATATAGCGGAAACGGAAAGAAGTGAATTTCCAGGTCATTCACCCCACTTTTACCTTCTAGAACCATAGGTTGAGAAGGGCCATAAGGTTTTGCAGTCCCTGTCTTGTGTAATTCAAGTCCAATACCGACTGCACTTAACGATACAACCAACCTTACTAATTCAGGGAAAAATCCATGATCAGATTCCCGGTACTCAATTTCGATAAAGCTATTTGGAATCACTGTTTTACTATCGGGGAGAGTTGACTTGGGAAGTAATCATTAACACTTGATTATCAAAATCAAGTTTCAATCGAGAAGTCGATTCAATTAACAATTGTATTCGTGTCATAGTTTTTCGCATTATCACTTCAAAACGCTACCTAAAAATCAGCTTAAATGTCTTTAATAGATCATGCGACCTGAGCCTCAAAAGCAAAGAAGTCTTAGCGTTCAGAAATCTCATAAGAGACTAACTATTAAAAAAGATGATGAACAAATTTAGGAACCTTTGGGGCAATGAGATATGACTGCGAGATTGGAATTGGCTTATGCCCCCCGTATCTCCCACTTCCAAGCGTGCTCAATGATGGTAACCAGATCGGAATATTGCGTCCGCCATCCCAGTTGCTTGCGTGCGAGTGTTGAGTCTGCCACTAGACGGGCCGGATCACCCTCTCGGCGCGAGACATCCACCACGGATATCTTGCGTCCAGTAACCTGCTCTGCCATATTAATGACTTCCTGCACCGAAAAACCGTTGCCATTTCCCAGGTTATAGGCTTGGCTGTCTGCGCCATTGATCAACGACTGCAGAGCCAACCAGTGTGCTGAACACAAGTCTTGAATATGAATATAGTCTCGGATACAAGTGCCATCGGGCGTATCGTAGTCCCGGCCAAATACCGCAATATGTGGACGTCGTCCTGAAGCAGCCTGAAGCACCAGTGGAATTAGATGGGTTTCGGGATCATGCCGCTCACCCAATTGACCTTCTGGATCAGCTCCAGCAGCATTGAAATAACGTAGGCAAACAGACTTCATGCCATAAGCTTTGTCGTAATCAACCAGTGCCTGCTCTACCATCAACTTAGTTCGGCCATAAGGGTTGATAGGTTGTTGGGGATGACGTTCATCAATCGGCGTGTACTGCGGTTCACCGAAAGTCGCTGCAGTGGATGAGAATATGAAATTTTTTACTCCGTTAACTCTCATTGCATCCATCAAGGCAAGAGTGTTAACGACATTGTTTTGGTAGTACTTGTCTGGATGCAGAACTGACTCACCCACCTGGATAAAGGACGCAAAATGCATAACCGCATCAAAACCCCGGGACAATACCGAATCCAAAATAAGACGATCACCACAACTGCCTTGTACAAAATCACCGTTTAGAACAGCATCTCGATGACCTGCGGAAAGGTCATCCAGTGTCGTCACGCTACAACCTTCCCGTCCCAATAATTTAACCATGTGTGAGCCGATATAGCCTGCACCCCCTACCACTAGAATCTTCATCCACTTAACCTCGATATCAGATATTGCAAATAACCCTTGGCATCTTGAGAACCTTCTTGAGGCGCCCACGGCGCGAGATCCTTCGGTTGATTTGGGTCAAATGGTCCAGCTTTAACCTCAAGCAATACACAGCCTGTCTCTAGTGCAATCACTGTATGCCAAGTATTCGACGCTACTTCAGCACCAACAGCCAAGTCACCCCCATGTTTCTCTGCACCAAAGCGCAAAATGTCCGTTACAGAACCTTGGTCATCAAACGTTACCAAGGCCATTGATCCACGTATGGCAATTAGCAACTCCTCCCTCAGCTCAGTAGTATGCCGATGAGGACATATATAGCTGCCAGGCTCAATAGCGTTGAACAGACGCTGGCAAGAATCCTGGTAGCTTTGATGAATATTTCGGTGTTGCCGAAGCCTTGAGCCAGCTTTTGCCTGACTAGTCAAATCATCAAGATACTGATTGTCAAATATTTTCATTGAATTAGCTCAATCACCTCAGGCCGAGAGTGCAGATACTATTTGGTGGACCGTCTTCTCAACAGCAAAATCTCGCTCGAAAATTTTCCAGCAACGTGCCGGTAGTTGATCATCTAATTCAATCTGCTCCAGCAGCTTGTGAGCAAGTTGCGCCAGATCGTCTACTTGGTTGCTCTCGCAAACTTGCCCAACCTGTTCATCACGAATCATCTGAGCCAAATCATTACCAGGATTAACATTAGCCAGAACTGGTAAGCCACTCTGCATGTAGGTTAAGAACTTACCAGGAATGTTATGTGACTTATGCCTTGGGTCTAAGGCCACGATGCCCGCACTACATTGCAAATAGAGATCTGGGATTTCGTCAGGGTGGATTTCATTATAGAATAAGACATTATCTAATTTTCGGTCTCTCGCTGAAATCTTCAAACGGGCCGAATCACTACCACGCCCCACAAACAAGAAGCCGACATCCGTTCTGTGGCGCAATTTATCGGCTAGGTCGAGCAAGATATCCATTCCCTGAGCGACACCCATGTTACCGGCATACACAAACATCTTGCGCCCAGCTAAAGCAGTTTCATTGACGCGAATGGGGCAGCGAGCCTGCATCGGCCTGTCTAGCCAGTTCTGCAATACTTCTAGTGTACGACCTGGTTGTTGTTGCCATGATTCAAAGTAACCTCGATTGCCAGGTGTTTGAACACCGATTATGTCGGCAACGGAATATTGGTACCGAGCTACAATGTCAAAAAATCGATATGGCAATCCACGTCCCATCAGACCCATGTCTACCGCCCATTCTGGGAAAATATCGCGAATAATCAAATAGCCTTTGCATCCACTACTTTTCTTGAGCGCACTGGCCAACGGACCATGAAAAATTGAAGGGGCATACCAAATTACGCCATCCCACTTTTTCCCAAATAGTGGGCTTTTTTTAAACTGCCGTAGCATGGCAAATGGCATCAGCAATTCCCCCAGCGTACGGCGAACGTAACCGATGTCTTTTGTACGAGGCGCTTTCAGGCGCAACACCTGAACACCGTCAATATCCTCTAATGTCCAAGGTTCATTCTGATTAGATGACGGCATAAGTACCGTTATAGAGTGCCCTTGACGAGTAAATTCACGAGACAAATCCCGCAACTGAACCGATCCAGAATTTCGAAGTGGTGGGAAATTTTCAGTAATGAGAGCTAGATGCACATTAATTTTTATATAGCAACATTAAAGTATTTCTTTATTGAAGAACCGATTTGGCTGCAATGATCAAGATCACTTGGTGCGTAAGGCGAAAAGCCCTTGGTAAAAAAAGCGAACCCCTCATCTTGGTGCATGCCGTTTTTAATCGCCACAAAGCTAACCTCGGGCAATAGAGGTAGTTTACGATCACCAATACAGTAAGTTGTGGCCGAAGTAACTTCATTAGGGTAAGTCAACGTTACAAACAAGCTTTTACCACGGTTGTCAATCTCACCAAAAAGTTTAGTATCGCCTCCGTCAACTGTCACACGGACCAGAATATCCTGTGCGTCCTGAGCTTGTTGCTCATTCCCGAATTCGATCAAAAAATCCCGTGTCATTCTGGGGTAAATACTGTTGAAAGCAATACCCAGTCGACGTAGAAACTCTGCATGTGCATTGAGTCGGTAATAGAATTTGACGCGGTCGTAAGGTTTTTGTGAAAGACCAGTCGCTATCACCACTTCGGTATCAGATCGACCGAAATATTCCCCAACAATCATATCGTAAAGAGTCAACACATCAGCCAGCGGGTCTTCATTTTCCGAAACATACCAGACAGGATTCTTGTTTTTCGAAGCCCCTCTAAGGGGTTTAGCATTGAGAAAATAATGATGCTGAATATGCGCTCCAGCATTCAGAAAAAGTGTTGAAAAATTTGGCTGCTTTATATTGAACATGCCCCAATGCACGTCGTGCAGCATAAGATCCAACACCAAGGCTCTCAACCAAGACTTTTTGCGACTCGCAGCCACCAGAGAGAGATATTTTCGGTAATGTTTAACTTTAGCAAACCTCAGCAAACCTAAAGCTATATAAAACTTAGACTTCACTGTAATACGCGACTGAGCATTGTCATTTACTGCCTGAGACACAGCTTGCCCAAGTGACCGGCTCCACCAAGAAGAATCTGATGGTGTCTTTGTCCAAGGATCAGGAATGAAATATGCAGGGCTTTTCAACCTATTCTCTGCATTCATTGCAGAAATGGCGCCCACCTTAAAACCACCTCGCTCCAATTGCTCAAATATTTGTGGGGCATTGGAGCCAACAATATCACCAAGACGAAATATTTGATGCTCCGAGTAAGTTTTGCATGTGTGAACAGACGCCCATTGAATCCAAGGCTCAAGATTCTGATATTCAATCTCTGATTTAGTCCTGATCCCCCCGCTTAAAACTATTTTTCTCAAATTTGGGAAAATATCCTGGCTCAGAGACAAATACTTCTCAACAATATCAAAATTAATTTCATTCAGCTCAATAAGGATTAATTTTTTATTATCTGATTTAGTCATAAAGTCAATTACTCATCTATTAAACATCAACACTTCTTCCACACCACACGGTTCACATAATCAGTGTAACTATGAATAATACGCACCACTTTTGCACTAACGTTAGGCATGCTGTAGTCACTTACTAGTCGCAAATCGCGTTCAGCTCCACGTGCTTGCTGAGCAATAATTTCCAATCCTTGACGGACTCGCTCAAGCTCCAAACCAACCATCATTACAGCAGCTTCTTCCATACCCTCAGGTCTTTCATGCGCTTCACGCAAGTTCAAGGCCGGAAAATTCAGGATTGAAGACTCCTCATTGATCGTGCCGCTATCTGATAATACCGCTTTGGCATTCATCTGCAAATTAACATAATCATGAAAACCTAAAGGCTTCATCAACCGCACTAGAGGATGAAACTTCACCCCCGTCATGTCAACGCGCTTTTGCGTTCGTGGATGAGTGGATACCACCACAGGCAAACCATGATCTTCCGCAACAGCATTAAGTATCAACACAAGCTTTGTGAAAGATTTGTCAGATTCGATATTTTCCTCTCGATGCGCACTGACCACAAAATATTGCTGCGTTTGCAAAGATAATCTTTGAAGTGCATCCGATGCTTTTATCTGTGGCAAGTAATGATTTAGAACCTCGAACATTGGACTACCAGTCTTAATTATCTGATCTGGTGGAAGACCTTCACGCAAAAGGTAATCACGAGCAATCGTGCTGTAGGTAAGATTTATATCTGATGTATGGTCTACGATGCGACGATTTGTTTCTTCCGGAACGCGTTGATCAAAACAGCGATTACCTGCTTCCATGTGAAAAATTGGAATCTTGCGTCTTTTCGCTGGGATAACCGACAAGCAACTATTTGTGTCACCTAATACCAACATAGCTTCTGGTTGCTCCTTAGCCAAAACACCATCAACCACCGTGATTAGATTACCGATTGTGTGAGCAGCACTGGTGCTACCTTCGGCACTATTCAAAAAATAATCAGGCTTACGCACCCCTAAATCATCAAAAAAAACTTGGTTAAGTTCGTAATCGTAATTTTGGCCAGTGTGGACTAAAACATGCTCGCAATGAATATCTAGCTCAGACAACACTCGAGACAAACGAATGATTTCTGGACGAGTACCAACAACTGATATAACTTTTAGTTTCTTCATCACTTAAACCTTGCTTGCGATCGTATCCGGATTGTTACGATCAAAAATTTCATTAGCCCAAAGCATTACAACCATCTCATCTTTACCAATATTGGTTATATCGTGAGTCCATCCGGGTACAGTTTCAACAATCTGAGGGTGATCACCCTTAGTTTCAATATGATGCACTTCATTCGTAAGTATGTGCCTAAAACCAAAGCGGGCATATCCTTTAATTACCAAAAACTTTTCAGTTTTACTGTGGTGATAATGGCCACCTCTAGTAACACCAGGGTGTGCGGTAAAAAATGAGAACTGTCCAGAGTCTGGAGTCTTTAGCATTTCAACAAAAACACCACGCTCATCACCATGCGCAGGCAAGCTATAAGCGAATTTATCAACCGGTAAATAACTAACATAAGTGGCATACAGAGCACGGGTAAAACCAGTACCAACTCTCTCAGATACTAAATTGCTTCGGCAATTTTTAAAAGCATCAATTTGTTTAGAAAGATCACCCAGTGTAATGTTATATTCAGGATAGATTATTGGGCGAACTACGCCATCCCATATTGAAGAAAGCTGTTCCACAATATTATTAATGACATCATCAATATATACCAATCGAACACCAGCAGAATCATCATTGATCTTGACAGGCAGATCATTTGCTTTGTTATAGCAAAAAGTTGCTACTACGGAATTGTAATTTGGCTTACACCATTTACCAAAAACGCCAGGCAAGCGATAGATCGCAACTGGGTTACAACTTTCACCAGCCAGGGACTGAACTGCTTGCTCTGCAGCTAACTTGCTGCGGCCATAAAGGTTATCTAGTTCAGCTTGAGTAGAAGATGTAAAAATTAATGGTACATAACGTCCATTGCTCTTAATTTCATTTTTAAGGGCCTCACATATTTGAATAGTCAGACCAGCATTTACTTCTTGAAAAGCGCCCTCATCAGCTGGTCTATTTTCACCAGCCAAGTGAACTACCACATCTACTTCGGCAATAAGTTTAGGTAAATTAGCCGCCTCATCACCACGATTAAAAGTCTTAACAGTAACGCCTGAAAGCTCATTCAAATGAATTGTCAGATTTTTACCAATAAAGCCATTCGCTCCAGTGACTAAAATGCGCCGATTAGAGCAGGTCATACCATCACTCCTCTGCCTCTACTTGCTCACCCCGAACGGTCGCTTGCATAAAACGCAACTTCATCAGCAAAGCCTGCATACCCAGCACATCAAGTCGTATAGTGTTGTGCGAATTGTAGTCTGTGGCTTCAGAGATCTTCACCTCACCTTGCTCAACAAACTTGTCGTAGTTGAGGTCACGTAAGTCTGGCGGCACACGGTAGTAGCCACCTAAATCCTCAGAAGCCACCATTTCCTCTCTGCTCAACAAGGCTTCATAGAGCTTCTCGCCATGACGCGTACCTATTACCCTAATCTCATGCTCAGGCTTATTAAGTAAATCTGTCAACGCATAAGCAAGAGTTTCTATCGTTGCTGAAGGAGCCTTTTGAACAAAAATTTCACCTGACTTACCATGCTCGAATGCATAAAGAACCAAATTTACAGCATCATCAAGCGTCATCATAAAACGAGTCATAGACGGATCAGTAATGGTGATGGGTTGACCTGTACGAATCTGATTAGTAAAAAGCGGTATAACTGAACCACGCGAACACATCACATTCCCATAGCGGGTGACATTGATTACAGTACCGTTACTGTTACGTGACTTGGCCACAGCAACTTTTTCCATCATAGCCTTGCTGATACCCATGGCATTAATAGGATACACAGCCTTATCGGTACTTAGCACCACAACTCTCTTAACATTAGATGTGATAGCTGCTTCGAGTACATTTTCGGTTCCCAGCACGTTAGTCTTCACAGCCTCCAGCGGATGGAATTCACAAGATGGCACTTGTTTGAGTGCGGCCGCATGGTAAATGAAATCCACACCACGAACCACATTTAATACTGACTGGTAGTCACGCACATCCCCAATATAAAACTTGAGTTTAGGATTGTTGTATTTTTTACGCATGTCATCTTGCTTCTTTTCATCGCGGCTAAAGATACGAATTTCTCGCAAGTCAGAATCAAGAAAGCGGCGTAACACCGCATTACCAAAAGAGCCTGTCCCCCCAGTGATGAGCAGTATCTTATTAGCAAACATATGAATTCCTTTTAATATATTTAATATTTCAATGCATCGTCGCAAAGTTTGAGTTTTTGTTCGGGGGACGGATAGTTGATAAGCACCGCCCGATATTTTCCCTTAAAAACAAATAGGCTACCAGCAGCAGCTCCGACAACACCCAGATTATCAATCAACTCAACCAGGTGGCTCAATGAGCCGGCGCCCCCCAAAAAAGTTATAGGTACTTTTAGCACTTGCTTGAACTGTGCTGCGAGCTCCAGATCATATCCTTGCATTAGCCCATCCCTATCAACAGAATTAATCACGATCTCGCCTGCTCCAGCATCCTGAAACTGCTTGGCAACAACAACAGGATCGAGTTTGTGGACTACTTTACTGTTATGTGTACAAACCTCATAACCTTTTGAAAACAAACCAGTTCGCTTGCGAACATCCAATACAGTAACCACAGACTGATTACCTACAGCGACAGCCATTTCGGTCAATAGGCGCGGAGTTGCAATAGCAGCTGCACTGACGGCAACCTTTTCAACCCCCATGTCAACGATGCGAGCTGCCTGCTCTGCAGTGGTGACGCCACCGCCGTAACATAGAGGCATCCGGCACTCTGCCGCCAACTTGGCAATCAAGCCAAAGTTGGGCGCCACTTTGTTCACGGTTGCATCGATGTCTAGCACCATCAGTTCATCGGCTTCTTTCTCATTGAAGATGCGTACAGCATTGATCGGGTCGCCTACGTATTTAGGTTCCTTAAAAGCTTGGGTTTTAACCAAGCCCCCCTTGTGGACTAGCAAGCAAGGAATAATTCGAGGACGCAACACCAGTTAAAGCTCCACAAAATTTTTCAAAAGTTGCTCACCCCAATGATGACTTTTTTCAGGGTGACACTGCACGCCGTGAATATGCCCGCGCGACACCACTGCATCAAAATCTAAGCCATAGCTGGCAGTGGCTGCCACGTCCTGCTTATCCTCAGCATCAAAGAAGTAAGAGTGCAGAAAATAAAACTGTGCTCCGCCTTCAAACCCCCTAGAAAAGAGCTTACTGTGCGAACGAGGTTGTAACTCATTCCAGCCCATGTGAGGCATGGGCAACGCAGCACTCTCAGGTTGATTCGCAAATGCACGCACACGCCCAGGGACCCAGTTCAGGCCTGGAAGCTTCCCTTCCTCAGAGCCCTGCGCCAACATCTGCATACCCACACAGATACCAACAACCGGCAACTGAGCGCCTAAAACTAGCTCCTCGAGCTTAGGACGCATCCCTGAATCGTTTAGACGCTGCATGGCATGGTCAAAATGCCCGACGCCAGGCAATACAAGTCGATCTGCATCTGATAATGCATCTGAGGTGTCCACCCTGCGGGCTTCTACACCCAGGCGTTTGAACAAATTTAAAAAGGCCTGAATGTTGCCCACCCCATAATCAACGATGCAAATCATCTGAAATATCTCTTTTCCAACCCCAACTTGCGCATGAGATTTGCACCCAAACCAATCAGGTTACGCTTATTCCTGTAATCGCGGAACGTCCTCTTGGGACTATCAAACAGCTGCTGCAGCTCATCTACAGTCAACCCCAGCTTATGCGCCACATACTCAAACTCTTGTTTCAGGAAATGCTCATCCATCTCCGGGCGGGAAATGCGATGCAGGGCCTGATCACGAGTCATCTGCCCCGTCATGATCAAACTGGAAAAGTGAGCGCGCCGCTTTTCATAACCAAACCGACGGGGCAGCCAATAGTCTTCGTAAAAGCGAGTGAAGCGCGATTCGTGGTGCTTGTGCTGAAATCGCTGCCAGCCAAAGCGTCGCTCCAACTCATCTTCAGCATCCTTTTTAACATAGGGCACTAAATTAAGCGGATGATGGACCTTCATGCCCAGTGCTTTTTGATACCAAAGCTTGTAAATAAAAATATCTACTAGCGGGAATTCATCATTCGAATTTCCATCACCACATCGCTTCCAAATATCAATAAATAATGTTTTATCGATACCGAGGTATCCACCCCACTCTTCGGGCTCACGGCAACATTCCGTTGAAAAATTGGAGCCGGTGATGATGTGTTTGATTTTATACTTGCGTGCGAATCTATAAAGACCGGAGAAGAAAGCTGCGTCTTGCACCAAGTCTTGATCAGGGATGCCTGCTCGCAAGAATGCCACCTGCATGCGCTTAACTGCCTCCCAGTTAACCACATCGGTATATAAGTCCAGGTTCAAGCCATCAACCAGTTTCTCGATATTACCTACGGCTTGATCGGTGTTCCAACCTGCATCTACATGAAACAAAAGGGGACGTAGCCCCATCTTCTCTTTGGCCACATAAGCTGCATAAGAACTGTCTAATCCACCACTCAAGCCGATGATGCAGTCAAAGTCTCTTCCCTTACCCGCTGCACGAATCGCATCAGCCATCTGCGAAAGCTGTACTTGCCCCACGGCTTGGGTATCCCAATCTGGACGAATGGTAGCGTCAAAGTTATTGCAATATTCACACCAACCCCGATCGTCGAAAGTGATGTTCGGGTCAGCGGTATCCATGATACAGTGAGCACATATACGATAAGGCTTCATAAAGAATCCATAAATAATTGAGCCTAACGGATAAGTGGTTTTGCAGGATTTCCGACGACCACCACGCCGTCAGGCACAGACTTTACAACCACTCCACCTAAACCAACAACGGCATCTGCTCCGATGGTGAGTTGATTGAGGATGCTGGCGTTGGGGGCTATCCAGGCTCGAGGGCCTATCTTTACGCCGCCCGATACCTCAGCGCAGGCGATAACGAATGCATCCTCACCAACATCGATGTTATGTGCGATGTGAACGTGGTCATCAATCTTGCAGCCATTACGCAGCACAGTATCTGCCAACGTGCCACGACATATCGTGGTGAGCGAACCAATCTCCACATCATCCCCAATCAGAACGGTACCGATATGCGGCAGTCGGACAGCCCTGCCTTGCGCATCGCGCTCAAAACCGAAACCTTCTTCGCCAATGACGGCGCTGGACTTCACAACGCAGCGCGCACCAATAACCACCTCATCGCCTATCACAACGTTGTGATGAATCACAGTACCGGCACCGATACGTACACCTCGACCTATTACGACATTACGTCCAATTATTACGGAAGGATGAATATCAGGCTCTGTATCGGACCATGCAAAACCCACCATTGTTTCCAAGACTGCTAAAGCCCGAGCAAAATCCAGCCGCGGTTGGGTTGACACTAATATCGGACCAGGACGATCGAGTATGTAATCTTCAGTTGTCATCAGAACGGATTCTCCTGCGACCCTTTCAACCCAATACTTATTCTTAGCAAAACAAAGCGAACCAGACTTCGCAGAGTCAGCCGAATCCACACGATATATGACACTATCCGCAGGCCCTCGCAATATCAACCCTAGTACGCTGGCGAGCTGCCCTGCGACAACCTCTTTATTTATTGCGCGACCCATCTAATCACCTCATAAGCTTCTGCATATCGACAACCAACCTGAAATCCGCGCTGAACGGCCAAGCTACGAATAAATTCCTCGTAATGAGGATTCCTAAATGCCTGTGATTTATAGGCCGCTATGGCACGCACCTTGCTTGCAACATCTTCTTCATCAACTTTTTGAAAAAAAGTTAAATCAATCTTTCGATTGTTCCATGGAATCTCATACCCCAGAATGCTACTTCGTTTAAATGCCCGAAAACCCTCTTCACTAATAACCTTGTGATCTTGATGTGTGTCGTAGCTACTGGGTAGCACAACCAAAGTTGGCTCAATCTCTTGACGTAAACGAATCATCTCTTCTAATATATTTTGCCGATCTCTCGGGAAATAGCGCACCTTATTGTGAAAAACCTTTATATTTTCTATTGTCATACCAAGTTCAGCTGAAGCACTTAAAATTTCAGTTCGCAAAACATCAGGGGGAAACTCTGCAATCACTGACTCCTCAGCAGCGCTAAAAGCCGCATACCAGACTTGATGTCCCTGACGAATCCAACGTGCTATTGAGGCACCAGCGCCCCATTCGCCGTCGTCTGTATGAGGTCCCAAAATAAGAATTTTTTGATTTTTCATATTATATCTCCTATGAAATTATTCGAAGTGCAAGCTTTTTATAATCTAGATATTCAGCAGCAAACTCCAAAGTCGCCTGCCTTAGTTGATCAAGGTTTTCCTGATTCTCTATAACCCACTTAAATACAGCATCCAAATCGCATACTTCATTGAATAGATAACCTTTATCCCCAACTAGCCAGCGATGACTTGGCAAATCTTGGGCCAAGATCACACAACCACAACCCATAGCCATCTGAGTCGTAACTGTTTGACCAAACGGTTGAAGAAAACAATCTGTCCCCGCTAACACCAAACGCAGCTCATCTGTTGACTGCCAGCCCAAATCAAAAATCCTCGGATCACTTTTAATGAATGGGAGGCACATGGCCCTCACATCATCACTCATCCGACCTGCAATAATAAATTTAAGTGCTGATGAAGGGTTCGCGCAAAAAGCCCGCAATGCTGAAGCTAGATGCTTTGTGTGGTCAAGCTTACCGGTTTGAGTAATAACTAAATCGGTATCAACCAGTCCAAATCGCGCTCTAAAATCAGCTCGCTGTTGCGCGACGGTCTCTGCAGTCTCAACCGTACATCCCAGTGGATATATTCGAGTCTTTGATCGAGGACTGCCATAAAAGTCGACAGCAAAAACTAAGGACTCAACGGTGACACATAGAACTTCTTTAAATTGAGAGATGCAGTTACGGAAGATTGGTTTGTAAAAAAGTCTGTGGAGTAGTTCGCGTGACAACCATGTTTTTGCGCTATTGTTAAAGTCTTCGTGGCAATCAACAAAAAGTTGGGTTTTAGGGTTACGCCGTACATAGGTAGCAACTGTCAAAAGATCCCAGGCAGTTAGGCCGTGGAACAAAATACGATCAGGCTTAATGTTTGTCACACACTGGAGTAAGCCATGATGGGCCCGGATCTTGGTGGCTAACCACCCCCGCATTCCCCATGCGTAAGGCAGTCGAATTAAAGTTGCACCGCAGTTGAGTCGTGTAATGCCTACATTGGCATGCACGATCTGCTTATCTGGACCGTAGGTGTCTGTAGCAGCGATCACAGTCACATCTTGCCCTAGAGCCACATGTTGCTCAACTAGTTGGTTTTCCTGGTAAGAAAGTCCATCCGTGAAAGGGCCCGATATACATACATGAAGAACTCTCATGTTGGGCGCCCCCAGTCCAGCTCGGCATAGAGGGTATGAAGATGTGCCTTTCTAGTGTAGAGCAGATCCGCTTCTTTACGATTTTGATAAGCAATTTTTTTTAAATCTACTGTTGCAGCAGCTAAATCTTGCAAGGCTGCAACAATCGACTCCGGACAGCGAGGCCGAATCTCCCATCCATTTTTACCAGGCGTGAAGATGTCAAAGATTCCGCTGTGGTCAGTAGTGAGAACAATACAACCCGATGCATAGGCTTCAAGAATGCTGATCGGCTGTCCTTCGTACGGATAGAAAGTAGGCAAGCAAAAGATATGTGCTTTTGCCAATAACGACTGTTTGACTTCACCATGCACAACACCGTGATACTTTACCTTAGGTAGGTCAGCAATTTCGGATTTGAAAAGCGCTTCATCCACGACAGACTCAAAGCCACCAGCGAAGTCGAAAAAGAAGCGTGAACGCATTTCTGGCGTTAGTTTTCTTATGGCTTTAAGCAAATCTGAATGCCCTTTGCCTTCAAGCAGATTACTTAGGAACAATACACGCAAAATTGAGCTATCTGACCATTTATCAGCAGTCAAACGTTCATCGAGGAACAAATTATCTGCCGCGAAATTTTTGACCACACGAATACGTTCCGCTTCGACATACCCATCAAATATTGAGGTAAGACGATCTCCCAAGACTATCACCCCCGCGACACGCTTTAGAAAGAAGTAATTTAGTCGTCCGACCCAGTCTGTGCGAATAGCGAGTAATTTGCGCATGCCGGCTCCGCCATGCAAGTGCAACCAAGTTCTGGAACGTAGTCGTCCAATAGCTGTAAGAAGCAACATGTCCTTCAAGTTACCCGCAAGTGACTCAGACGTGGTCAGATACACGGCATCAAAATCACGCCCGGCTTTAAAGGTTCGCCATATCAAGCCGAGGACTTCGACAATTCGACTCAATGAGCTGACCCCCTGACGAAAAGTATTTTTGCTTAGGTTAATCGTACAAACCATATGGCCATCCTCATTAAGTTGTTCAAGAAGGGCCTGGCTAGCAACAGATTGTCCTGTGACTGGGGGCGGTAACGTGGCGATAAAAAGAACTTTCATACAAATTTTATTTTTTAGCTAGTAGGTTTATTTTTGAGTCTTTTTTAACCGGTGAGTTCAATTCCGAATCAGCCAATCGTGGCAAAGTTTTTCAACGTATAGAACGATATTCAATTGGTGCAACTTCTTTTGAGGATCCACAAGCTGCTACAGTTACCAATGCCAGCCAGAAGTACGTATACCCCGTAAGATGGCTCTGGATGAGCCCGAATATTGGCATTAATAAAATGAAGCAAATAATCACCGCTCGACCTTCACGAATCGTGCGCTCAGACGCTGTGCGCCAAATGCGCAAAAGAAACCATATGAACAAGGCTATACCCAGGACACCAAAATTTAATCCCAATTCGAGGAAAAGATTATGAGGGTTCGGAATTCCAACAGAAGGAACACTTTCAAGATAAATGCTAGCACCCCCTGCCCCGACCCCAAGGCCAATGGAGGTAATTATTCCCTGAATGCCAGCGAGAGAAATGTTAATTCGACCTTCCTCACTCTCCATATCGTTAGAGAAGTCTGTGAACTTCAACAACAAGTACTCTGTCATTAGGTTCTCACCAAGTCGAAAATCAACTGAAGTCAAACTGTACACCACAACGTAAACTAATAGCATTAACAAACTAACCTTGCTAAAAATGGCTTTGTAAAAGCGAGTTAACAACAAACATATCAAGGTCAGGATCGCGCCGCGACTCCCGTTGATGACTATAACCCCAGCGATCATCGTTAGCACCATGTATGAATAAACTTTCCATGCGATTGAATTTGAGCTTCTATCCATTAGACAAATGCCAAATGCGCACAATACTAGAAATAGTGAAAAATCGTTAAAATTACCGTGCAGAGCAGAGGCAAATGGTAATCCACTGAATACATCAGTACTTCTTTGATGCATCCCTAGTGAGAAATGATCTCCGGTCATCAACTCGTATAGCGCAAACGGGAGAATTATTGATGCGCTTAGCAACCAAGCCTTGGGCAATAGGTGTCGTAAATTAGCAATCTCAGCTTCTGACATGAGTGCCAACATAAGCAACGGAGATATATTAATTAACAGCACGACAAGGTAGCTTAAAGAATTCAATTTGTCTATGCTCCACACTAACGAGATTACTCCCATTAAGATCAGAACCATGGGAAATACGACTAACGGGAATGAATGGGATCGCACTTGTATTCTCACGACTCGGCTATACCTAACCAAAAAGACGGGCAGAAGTAAAATAAGAAATAATCTGGATAACTGCATGCTACCGCCAAATCCTCCTAGCGACAATGCCACAACCGACAAAGTGATAACGACTACTGGAAAGTTTTTCTTATAAAACATATTGATCTCATAAACATTACTTTGCTACTGAAAATTTGTGAAGATTGATCAGCAGCTGTATTACTATTTTTTTTTCAAACCACAAATAAGGTAAAAGCAATAAGAGGGTAACAGGACCTAAAGTTGACGAGACGAGGGGAGCAGTAAAGCCAACAACTGCTATCAAAGCGGCACCAAAATATACACTCCGACGGCGAATTGGTTGCCATACAAGAGTAGCAAACTCTGTACGAGCGACTAAAAAAGCAAATGCAGCTAATGTCGAAGCCATGCATGCACCCAATCCTCCAAATGGGATAGTCAATAATATGTTTGCAAATAGGCTAGTAGCAAGACCAACTGCTGTGGCACCAAGGGCCATCATAGCCCTTCGCTTTATCATTAACCCAATCATCGTGACTTCGGAAATGCAAAACAGCACTGGCAAGACGCATAGGGCAGCAGCTTGTGGCGCAATATTTCTATACTGCGCACCAAGAAGATGTTGTACTCCATGAAGAGCGATTACGACGGCCGCATACACCACCACCGCACCAACACAAGTGCGATGTGCGGCCAGCTCAATATCTTCTGACCTCAGGCCTGTATCAATGCTTCGATAAACTTTAGGTAACCATAGCAACGAAAACATCGCTTGGCCAATCGTTGCCATGTTGGCTATGCTGGTGGCAACAACAAGCCTTGCAGCCTCTGTCGGGCCATGCACCCATTGTGTGAGGTAAACACCCGTATTACCTATACCCCAATACATAAGACCAGCAACAACTAACGGTGCGCCGAACTGAAGTAGTTGAGTTGTGGTGTTCTCATCTTCAATTGAAATTTTGTGGCACATCCCAGTCCAAGTTGTGCGGTTACGAACAACTAGTACTGCGGCACTAAGTGCGGCACCAACAAGACTGGCTAAGAATAGCCAATATAACTGGGCTGGTTTTTGCTGAGCAATCAAAATGCTGAGCATTACTAAAAGTGGAGTCCGCATGAGCAGTTCAGCCATTAGATATGAAAAACCACCTTGAGGATCCATGCGTATCTCTTGAGATCCAAAACGGTGGACTGTCAAAAAAATGACGTTAATCCAAAGTATCGGAATGATCCAACCAGCATTGGATTCAAACATATTGGCAGCAAATTGTGTTTCTAAAACCATACCCGCCGCAAGGCCAAGGAGAGTAAGCATTACAACTACAGGAGTTAGACATTTTCTTAATAGCGCAGAGTGTGAGCTTGCACCATTGATTGCGCGCAAGAAGGCTTGATCCAATCCCAGTGTGACAATAATTAGAAGAACAGAGCTTGAGTATTGGAACAACCCGAATTTTGCAACGTCTTCAGGTCGCATAGTCCACGTTAAAAGAGGCACCGTTAAAAACGCCAAACCCCCACTAAGGATTGGCGATGCAGCAAATAAAAGAGAGTCTGGGATTCTCCTCATTGGCGGTGAGTGGCAAGCACGTTGATATACAGTGCGGCAAGCTGCTGGCAGACGGCGCTTTCACTAAATAGGGCTGCACACCGATTACGCCTTGCAAGCCTTTCTTCTTCTATAAAAGGGCGGTCTGCCACCTTGATCATCGCTTCAGCAATTGCCCGCGCATCCCCAGTCTTCACAGCATAACCATCATCTGATGTCATGATGTCGGCAGGACCTCCACAATCGGTAACTACACAAGGCATGCCTAACGCCAGCGCTTCGGCAACGACAACGCCGAAGGTCTCATAGTCGCTCGAAAGAACAAAGGCATTATGCTTAGCCAACAGGGCTGGGACTTGATTCCGCGGAACCATGCCCTCCAAGTTGATATGGTCACTCAAACCTAGACTCCTAATGCGCTGATGCAAGCGAGCACGCTCTCCACCCTCCCCAACAATAGTTAGCGTGAGGTCCTTTCGCCCCAAGTTGTGGCATATCGCGATTGCGTCAATCAGCAAATCATGGCGTTTAATTGGATTTAGTAGCGCAACGCTAATAAATGCTTTGCGACATAAGCTTTGCTCAAGCGAATTGATAGGCTGCGCAAAAAATGATGCATTCACGATATTGGGGACCACCCTCCACACGCCTTCAAAACTGTAGCGCTCTTTAAGTATTTGCTCTAGATTTTGTGATACTGAAATATTTGCGCTACTGCTTGCAAAGACCTTTCTCGCCAACGCCAGTTGGTTTGGATTGAAATAATTTTTAAAGTAGCCCGTTGCATGCTCAGTAACAATATATGGTATGCCAGTTGACTGGGAGATTCTATTCGCGAGAAGGCCGCCATAAAGGGCGCTGTGCGCATGAATCACATCAGGCCTGCCATAACGAGCAATATAATCGGCAAACAAGCGGGTTCCATGATGCAAAAATTGTGCGGCCACTCCTGTTTCCCAGCGTGGAGTAATATTGAAACCGTTGCGCTGAACAAGCCTTGTGCCAGCATCATTTTTGTAAGTTACCCCAAACACAACTGCTTTCGGATTCCACAGCTCGCGAATGGATCGCTGATTTGGAAAGAGAACGCCAACACGCTCAACATGTCGGGTCAATCCAATTGCTTGCTCACGGAAGAAGCTTCCTCCTGGATCGCCTTCAAATTGAGGGTACCAAGATGGAATTATAAGGATGTGCATCTTTTATCCTGACATTTATCGAGTGCGAGAAGAAATTGATCAAGCATAATTGCGTTTAGAGTATTAGTCATCGACAAACTCATCACATTCTGCGCGGCCTAATTTGTAAAAGATGTACAGTCTGGGCAGCATAGATACTTAAACCTTAGAATCATCACGATGGTAAGATTATCGCTGATTGCGTGAAGATGTTTAACGCACTGAAGTCGCTTGACATATAACTTCCAATCAATAAACTCATGACGAATTCCAACCATTTAAATAGAATATTTTAAAAATACTAAAAATAAGATATTTTTCAGGCGGGCAAATGAATTCAACTTATATTGAGCAAGTGTAAGAGTCGATTAATATGATGTCATTAACCGTAGGACAGCAGCACTCATAAAATTAGAATTGTCTTGGCTCATAGAATTAAAAAGTGGCAGCCTCATTATAATTTTTAATTAGTATCGAAAAAAAATCTGCCCGCGCAGATCAATTTATTCGATAAATCCGTGCACTATTTTCTACTTTGACAGCAAATAAAAACTGAACCTGGCACCACTTTATCAATAAAAATTTTTCGGTGGTATTTTAAATTCCATGAAAACAACCTACATAAAATTGCTTCAACACGTGCAAAAAAAACATGCTTAAATACAAAAGCACCCATCTTTGCAGAAATATTCATTAAAGGTGAAAATTCACACAAGGATTTACGATCTATCTTAAATTTTGCATCCAGTATCATCTTATCAAAAATACCAACGTCAATTCTGCGTTCGCACTTAGTTAATCCAACTCGCGGGAAACGCCAGTCCCCCATTGAAGTAATTGGCTCTCTCACCACCATTACTCCACCAGACTTCAGCACTCTGTAGCACTCAGAAAGAACATAACTTACGTTTGGAACATGATGCAGAACTCCAAAGCTGGTAATTAAGTCAAAAGAATCTGAATCAAGGTCCATAGTTCCACTTCGCTCCGGCTTTACTTATACGCAAGGTGTTTCGCCTATCTTTTCATTCTCAGAAAATGTATCAGAAGGATCAAGAATAGATATATGTTTTATACGGTCGAAAATTGGAATAAATTCATCTCCATAAGCACTTCCCATTCCTAGCGCTCGCTTGAAGTATCTATTTTTTAAAAATCTAAATCCGTTAAATTCATTCAACCCGTGATAAGTGTAAATATAGGTGCTGCGATCGCCAGCCCCCAAATTAGCATATGCCTTCTCCCCTCTGCATACCATACGCTGATTTTTTCTTGATTAAAATTATCCCCGAAAAGTTTTTTCCCAGCCAGGCAGTCATCTATTTTTTTCGCATTCAATTTTCCAAGTCAGAGTACTCATTTAATTTCTTATTAAATAGTGAGATTGCACAAAAAGCGATAGAGTTTTATTTAAGAAAAAATATTTCATAAATATCAAAAATTATTTTGAGTTTTTATTTGCCGCAATACTTCGATTATATTTAGTTGGTCGTTGGAGCTTAAATCCGGCCCCATCGGCAAACTCATTACATTCTGTGCAGCATACTTTGCAAAGGGCGTACAGTCTGGGCAGCACAGATACTTGTAGGCAGGCTGTTCGTTGAGTGGAATAGGGTAATGCACTGCGCTAGGTATTCCGGCATCAGCAAAGCACACCTGTAACTCTTTGCGTTGGCTGGAAAAAAGTGTGTATTGAGCAAACATACTAGTCCGGTCGGGCTTTTGTTGCACGCGCTTGATACCTAATTCGTCAAGTAACTTGTTGTAGTTTTGACCGATTGCAATCCGTTGCTCGACTTCCCATTCAAAACGGTTCAGCTTGGCAAGAACAATGGCGCACTGCAAAGTGTCCATCCGACCTCCGACACCAACCCGTGTGTGTACATAGCGCTTGCTTTGACCATGAACACGGATTTCGCGGCAGGCTTGAGCTATAACATCTTCATTGGTGAAGATCGCGCCTCCATCGCCATAGCAGCCCAACGGCTTGCTCGGGAAGAAGCTGGTGCAGCCGACGGTGGAAAGGTTACAACTCTTGCGACCCTTGTAATTCGCGCCAAAGCTCTGAGCAGCGTCTTCGATCACCGGCAAATTGTCGTACTTAGCTGCAATCGCATTGATCACATCCATGTCCGCCGGTTGGCCATAAAGGCTTACTGGCATGATTGCTCGGGTCTTGGGGGTGATGGCTGATTCAATCAATCGCGGGTCGATATTGCAGGTATCAGGTTCAATGTCGACAAACACCGGCTTGGCACCGAGTAGCACAATAACCTCGGCTGTGGCAGCAAAGGTAAACGGTGTGGTGATGATTTCGTCACCGGGTTGAATACCTAAGGCCATCAGACTAATCAAAAGAGCTTCGGTTCCGCTAGCAACAGTGATGCAATGTTTGGCTCCTGTATAGGAAGCAAGTTTATCCTCCAGTTCTTTGACCTCTGGCCCCATGATGTATTGACCATGCTCTAGGACTGCGTCGATGCGCGCCTGTATCTGAGATTTCAATATTTGATATTGAGTCTTTAAATCTATAAATGGAATACTCATGCTTCAGCTTTTTTTAAGTTGCCTTTATTTAGACTGTATTTCTGCCCTGTAAAGGGGCAGATATAGTGACCATCTCCAGTAATTGGTAAAGGAATTTGTGCTCCATATTCACTCATCCAACCAATTTGTTTTGCTGGCACACCCACCATCAGAGCATAGGGCTTCACATCTTTGTTAATAACTGCACCAGCGCCCACAAAAGCATATTCGCCAATAGTGACCCCACACACAACTGTACAGTTAGCACCAAGCGTTGCACCCCTCTTAACTAATGTGTCTCGATATTCATTTTTACGCTCAATGAGTGAGCGAGGGTTGTAGACGTTAGTAAACACCATGCTTGGACCACAAAAAATACCTTCTTCTAATGTGACGCTATCGTAAACGCTGACATTATTTTGAATTTTGCATTTATCTCCAATAATAACTTTATTGCCGACATATACGTTTTGCCCAAGTGAGACACCTTTGCCGATTTTTGCTCCGCCACAGACATGGGCAAAATGCCATATACGACTACCTTCGCCAATTTGCGCACCATCATCAACGATAGCGCTTGAATGAACTGTATAAGTCATTTATTTATCAAGGCCTTTTACAAAAGGATGAGTCTCACCCAACTCACCTCTAACTTGTTGAGCTGTTCTGATGACATTCACTGTTTCAATACAGTGCCTTGCATCACTCAAGCCGTAACCTCTGCCGTCCAATATCTCTTTATAGCTGGTTGTGTGCAAATCAGTAAAACCTTCACTAAATTCTAATCTTTCACCACTTATGTCAATATTTCTATAAGTTGTTTTTTTACCCTGCACTTCAGCGGGCAAATCATTGGCATCAATCGATAAAAACCAACGAACTCTTGCCCGCTCATACTCTAGATAACCAGCAGCTTTTTGCGTACCTGAATGATGTACTACGTTACGCTCTAATTTTCCAAAGATAAAATGCAGCATGTCATAGAAGTGCACACCAATATTCGTTGCCACACCAAATGACTTACGGCAATCACCCTTCCAACTTTCCATATACCATTTGCCACGACTGGTTATATAGGTAAGCTCAACATCAAACTTAGTGTCTTTTGGTGCAGCTACGACCTTATCGCGTAATTTTAAAATTGCATCGTGATGACGCAACTGAAGAATGTTATAAACGCGCTTCCCAGTTTCTTGCTCAACGAGAGCTAACTCATCCATTAACTCTGGAGTTGGCACTAAAGGTTTCTCACAAATAACATCGCAGCCCAAACGAAGACCAGCGGCAATGTGCGTATGGTGTAAATAATTTGGCGAGCAAATGGAAACATAATCAAGCTTTGTAGATTCGTGACGCTTAGCTTGATGAGCAAATTCTTGAAATCTTTCAAATTCAGTAAAAAATTCACTTTGTGGTGAAATGCTATCTATGATGCCAACCGAATCGTTGATATCGTATGCCACCGATAGACGATGACCTAAATCAACAATTGCACGCATGTGTCTTGGAGCAATATAACCAGCGGCACCGATAAGAGCAAAATTTTTCATATAGTTATTAATTAAAGTCGGAAAACAGTGAATCCAATATTAATGAGAGCATGTCGATCATAGAGACCTTTCAAGTCCCCAATTACTGGCTTGCGATTACTATTGCAATATTTTAAAAGTTGCTCTGGTTTAAGCTCACGAAACTCGCTGTGACCAACTGCAACAATAAGACTGTCAAGATTTTCAATTTCATTCATATTTGACAGAGTTAAATCATATTCGGCATGAACCTCATCTGGATTGGCCCAGGGATCTATGGCGACCACTTTAACACCCCAGCTTTTCAATTCAGCGATGAGGTCAACTACCTTACTATTTCGAATATCCGGACAATTTTCTTTAAAAGTTACCCCCAAAACACCAACCGTCGACTGCGCAACATTGGCGCCATTTTTAAGCATCAAACGAATGATATTTTGAGCGGCATAACTGGCCATATTGTCATTAATACGCCTACCCGCCAAAATGACCTGGGGATGATAGCCAACTTCCTCAGCCTTGTGAGTCAAGTAGTAAGGATCTACACCAATACAATGTCCCCCGACCATACCGGGTCGAAATGGTAAGAAATTCCATTTACTCCCTGCAGCCTCAAGCACTTCAATAGTGTCAATACCCAGACGATCAAAAATAACAGAAAGTTCATTAACAAATGCGATATTGAGGTCACGTTGACTATTTTCAATGACCTTTGCAGCCTCTGCTACTTTTAAGCTACTGGCTTTCCATGTTCCGGCCTTGATAATGCCAGCGTAAAGCTGATTAACTTCCTCTGCAATCTCAGGCGTACTGCCACTAGTGATTTTTTTAATTGTGGTGAGTGTATTTACTTTATCACCCGGATTAATTCGCTCTGGACTGTATCCACAAAAAAAGTCTTTGTTAAATTTAAGCCCTGACTGCTTTTCTAAAATCGGAACGCATACCTCTTCAGTACAGCCTGGATAAACAGTTGATTCATAGATAACAATGTCACCAGATTTTAGTGCTTTACCTACCATCTCTGATGCTTTAATAATGGGAGTTAAATCAGGTCGATTAGCTCTATCAATGGGTGTAGGAACGGTGATAATGTATACCCCGCACTCTTCAAGTGAGGTCCTGTCACAGCTAAACTCTAGCTTAGTAGCATTTTGTAAATCTTGAGATGTCACCTCAAGAGTACTATCTTTACCAGCAAGTAATTCAGAAATTCTATTACTATTAATATCAAATCCAAGCACAGGCCTAATTTTTCCAAACTCAACAGCTAAGGGCAAACCAACATATCCTAAGCCAATGATGGCTATTTTTTTATTACTTATATTCATATTAATTTTCTTGGAATACTACTCGACTATTAAATCATGAAACTTAATAAATCTTATAGACCCAGTAAAAGAGCTATAAAAATAAATTTTGATAATTAAAATTTAGAGTGAGTGATCAAAGCCATCAATTAACGCCCGCTCCATCATCTTCACTAACAGCCTCTTTTAACAAAAGATCTTCTGTATTGATCTCACCACTTAATTCCTCAATCTCTTCTTTAAGTTTCTGGTATTCCCGCATCTTGCGCATTAAGAATGCGCCTGTTAGAGATGTTTTCTCTGCAACACCTTGAGGCGTCAACAAGTAAGCGTATACCCACTTGTTTTTGTTGTTCTTAAAGTTTTGTATTTTGACTGAACCTTTTGCCACCAAAGCATTCAGACAATAGTTCACTCCACCCAAACTAACTCCCAGAGATTTTGAGAGCTCTCTTTGAGTAAGGTGCGGGTTTACCTCTAATAAACGTAAAACTCGAAATTGAAGCTCTGAGGACATGGGAAGTGGAATGATGTTTCTTGTAAAAAAGTTTTTTAGAACGCTACCGCCCTACTGAGCAAGCCAGCGGACTTTACTGAATAATTTCAATTACTTAAAGTATTTTTTACTACAAAAACTGTATCTATATTCAATACACAGTTAGGGCTTTAGCTTTAGCGTTCAATTATGAACATTATAACCATATGCTTGTAATTAATACCTTTTTTATGGGCCTAAAAACTATAATTTCGAACTATGGAATTATTAGTTCTCGCTTTTTTCGTCAGCCTTGTCACTACTCTAGTTTTGATCAGATATCAGCACCTTCATGAGAGCGTGACCAGTGATCATGATTTATCAGGCCCTCAAAAATTTCATACACATGCCGTTCCAAGAATTGGTGGTGTGGGTATATTTCTAGCCTTGATAATCAGTGCGTGGGTGGCACACAGCGTCCTCTCACTTGAAAGGGGTCTATTGCTGCTTCAAATCTGTTTGTGCGCTCTACCTGCTTTTGCGATTGGCTTGATTGAGGACCTCACTAAAAAAATGGGGGTTAAAACCCGTCTAGTCGCTAATGCAGTTTCTGCTTACATGGGTATTTATTTTTTAAATGTTCTGATCACCAAAATACAGATTCCTGGCGTTGATTGGATATTAAGTATTGGTGTCATAGCAATCATCTTTACCATCATTGCCGTCACGGGACTTGCCAATGCCTATAACATCATTGATGGCTTCAATGGCCTTGCCAGTATGGTTGCCATCATCAGCTTATTGGCCATTGGCTATGTGGCATTCAAAGCCAATGATCCTGTCTTAGCCTCAACCTGCTTGATCGTTATTGGTGCCATTGGTGGCTTCTTTATCTGGAATTACCCAAGGGGTTTGATATTTTTGGGTGATGGTGGCGCTTACCTGATTGGATACTTGATTGCTACTCTGTCTATTTTGTTGGTGATTCGAAATCCAAGTGTGTCTCCGTGGTTCGCACTGCTTGTGAATGCATACCCCATCTTTGAAACACTTTTCACCATTTGGCGTCGCAAAGTTCATCAAGGAAAAAATCCTGGCCTCCCTGATGGAGCCCACTTTCATACACTAATCTATCGTCGCGTGATTCGATGGGCGGAAGTGCATGAATCCAAAGAGACTGTATCGTATGCCAAAAATGCCAAGACCTCACCTTACTTGTGGTTCCTATCCAGCCTAGCAGTCTTTCCAGCAATTGTTTGGTGGCAAACAACCTGGATCTTGCAATGTTTTGCTTTGCTGTTTTGTGTTTCGTATGTGATGGTCTATAACGCAGTGGTGAAGTTCAAAACCCCGGGTATCTTTAAATTACTGAAGTAATTCAATAGCGTTTAAGTAATTAGCGAGTTACTTACTATTGTAATTTATGGAGCAGTTGCATAGATAACCACATCCACTGATTGGGTGCTGACTTCAAAAATAAAATATAGAAATGAATGCGGAAGGAAGATAAAAATCAAACGCTGAATTTTTTTAATTGCGGCAATTGAATCTGCAGCTTTTGTACTGAGCCAAATACCTCAACTAATAGCATGGCTCTGGATGAACCATCAGGTAAGGTTTGAAGTTTTTCAAAGAAACCTGTCAAGCCTTTAAATGGACCCTGAGTGATCTCAATCATTTCACCGGGCTTGAATAACTCATGCAAAGGCTCTTCTTTGGTACAACGTTGCCTTAAACAGTCAACAATTGTTTCAGGTATTTCTACTAGGTTTGTTGAAGTGCCAAACCTCAGAAGCTGAGAGACGCCCCTGGTTGATCTGATTGGAAACCAATTACTGGTGACATCAGATAAACGGATGAATAAGTATCTAGGGAACAAGGGTTCAGTGGCCAGCTGAATTTTACCGTGTTGTTTTTTTTGAACTTGGCAGGTTGGCAAGAAGACCTCAAAGCCCTGAGCTTGAAGATTTTCTAGAGCTCTGAATTCTTCTCTGACCTTGGTATGAATCACATGCCATTTCATAGATAGGAGCTTTGTTTACTTTTAATTCTTTTTGTGGATGAACCAAGCTTTACTGTTGGTTGGATGCTTTATATGCATCGTAGGCACGTTTACCCATCATCAATAGTAAGCCAATGAATAAACCAGCCGCCAATCCACCAATAAGAATCATCGTTCGTTTTGGCGATACCTTTTGTTGAGGGGCATAGATTGGAGTGGTTAAAAACGCTTCTTTGGTTTGAGGCTCGACCAATGCAACTTCTAAATCGTTGATTGCAGTTCTTAGATCTTTAATTTCATTTTCTTTGCTCAATGTTGTCGCAAGCAATAGAGTGGAGGCAGAAAACTTTGAATCAGAAAAATCAAAACCAGCATTAATTTTGGGCAATATTTTTACAATCTTTTCAGCTGATTCAAGCTTAAGCTTCAAGTTAAGCAACTGATTAGTCTTACTTTCAAAAATTGGTTTAGCTAAAATACTCTGATTAGAACGAACATCATCTAGTACGCTCTCTAAGCATTTTTGAGCACCTTCTCGGCTTTCTTCTCTGTAAGAAATAGTAATAATGGGGGCAGTTTTTACCAAAGTTGGCTTAAGTGTTTTTGCAATCACTTCACCCGGCTCAAGTTTATCCATGACATTACAAGCCACATATGTTTTTTGTGAGTAATACATGGGCATTTTGAGTTTTTCTATCAATATAGCTGGCGCCTCCACATCTGTACCCGCGACTTTGGCCACCTGAATATTTGCAGTGGCCTGATACTTGGCAGGTGCTATCAAGCCGTATCCCAAACCCACCAATCCGCCAACAACACCACCCAGCACAATTGTTTTCCAAGATTCAGCCAAGAAATCAATGATGTCTTTAAGGGAGATTTCATCATCAGGAATGGTATTGAAAGATTGTTCTGACATACGTATTAGACCGATCTGTATTTTGAATGCTGCGATTAATTCTTTTTACATTAACTCTTTATTGCTTCTTTCTTACCCCTTTAATGCTACTTCCTGATAATTACTTACCCAGTATCACTTGCTTAAAGAAAGAATATCTAAGTTATTAATATCTAAAGCGTTATTTTATATGTATTAGAAGTGATTTCTAAGTATTTTTTGCTAATTAGAATTTTAGCCAGTACCAAACACCACCCAGCAGTTCATGCCAAATCCAGCGAGTCCTCTGAAAACCTTCATTACTTGGGTAGAAGTCCAATGGGGTAAATTGCTCTTTTTGGTAAAAACCCATGGGCGCTTCAATGACTGTAAACCCTTGTTTTTGAAATTGAACCTTGGCTCTAGGCATGTGCCAAAAGTGTGTGACCAGGTAAATGGTTTTAATGCCTTCTTGGTTGAGTATTTTGGCTGATTGCAAAGCGTTTTCTTGAGTGGTGTTGGATTGCTCTTCTAACCACCTTGCTTCAATACCCAGTTCTTGTTTGAGTACCATACTCATGACCATGGCCTCGGACAGCTCTCTGGCATCCGTTCTGTCTGGAGCTCCTCCAGTGAGCAAGATAGGCAGATTACTCTCTTTTGCCAATCTGGCACCAGCTCTCAGGCGCTCCATCGATTGAGGGCTGAGATTTTGATATTGATACTCGGTTAGGTCCAGAGCACCCTTTTGTCGGCCGCCGCCCAAAATAACAATAGCTTGAGTAGATGCTTCATTTGAAACTTCCTTTGACCTTAGCTCTTGGGTGTATGAGGGGGCATCTGAATACTTAGATTTGAGTTGATGCGCATCGGTGGGTAATGATGCTTTTGGGTGACTTGGGTTGAGATTTTTAATTAGCCCTTTTTCTAAATTCAGAGGCTGTGGCCATTCAAGAAAGTAACCAGCCATTTGCGTGAACTGATTTGCAAAGTAGTTTGTGCTCGTGATCCAAATCATGGCAAGACCGAAAATGATGAGTGATTTTTTAATGAGCTCACGCTTTTTCAGTAAAAAAAGCGGGAGCAGTATCAGCCAAAACCAAATACCCGGTGGCATGAGTAGTTGCGCTATAAGATTGCGTACCGCCCATTCATATGTCCATGTTTCCATGCTTTCAATTTTAATCTTTTGTTCACATTAATTAACCGCTTTCATTTTTTATATTTTCAGTTATCAGATTCATCTGTGTAGGCCACTTCCTACAACAAAATCAGAACTATTCGCTATACGAACCTGACTATCCTCTTTTTTCGAGCTTTTCTTATATAACTTTTATAAAGAGGTGTATCAATGGGTATTCGTATGAAGTATTTTCCACATCAATCAGGAACCAATAGTGAACAAGCAGCAGCCATGAATGCTGCTCTTGTGACTGAGTTAGAAATGGACGCAAAGCCTGCACCCATGATCACCACCAAAAATCGTGCCTGCGAATTCTTCATCCAAAAAAGCAAAACTTAAGAACCTTAACCCCATCACGTGCATGGGCAGCCTTGGCCTGAATTCAAGCAAGTCGATTCAGTTTTTTAATGGTGATCACAAGCATGTGGAGTTCTTACGTTTACTTCATGCCATCACCATGATTGGTTATGACGTGAAGATTTCTTTAACACCTTCAGATTTTCCATTTGGCATCATCAAAGTAGATCCTTGCTGATCCAATGAAAATGGCCAAGGAATTTTCCTTGGCCATCTCTATCTGTTGATTTTCTTCTGTCTTATCTTTATTTTTATTTTTCTTCCGTCTCATTTCTTTTCTTATTCTTTTACTGCTTTTTACTTACTTTTCCATTTATTGAATTTCTTAATTTTCATTTCAATTACTTTGCTTATTCTTATTTCTTCTTTTATCTCAATTCCCCGCCACAATCGACATCACGGCCATGCGCACTGCAATACCGAAGGTCACCTGCTTGAGAATCACTGACTGAGCGCCATCGGCCACATCACTGGCAATCTCTACTTCACGGTTCATTGGGCCTGGGTGCATCACAATCGCATCAGGCTTGGCTAATTTAAGTCTTGCTTTGGTAAGGCCCCACTGTTTGAAGAAAGCATCTCCTTCAGGTACTTGACCAGCTTCCATGCGTTCTTTTTGGATTCTGAGGGTCATCACCACATCAACATCCTTTAAGCCCTCTTCAATGTTGTTGAAGATTTTGACGCCCATCATGTTGAGGTCTTTAGGAAGCAAACTCTCTGGGCCAATGGCACGGATTTCTTTGCAACCTAAAGTTGTTAATGCATGGATATTCGACTTAGCCACACGACTGTGAACAATGTCGCCAATGATGGCTACTTTGATCTTGGTGAAGTCTTGTTTGTAATGACGCATGGTGTACATATCGAGTAAACCTTGCGTCGGATGTTGATTGGTACCATCACCCGCATTGATCACATGAACATGTGGCGGCAAATGTTGCGCCACTTCAACAGCAGCACCTGTAGTTTTGTGTCTGACCACAAAAATATCAGCTTGCATCGCCACCAAGTTATCAATGGTGTCGAGCAAGGTCTCACC
>JACCDS011844621.1_pt1 | contig 33267 bp, 31 predicted proteins | sample 7446441 | NCBI WGS metagenome assembly JACCDS01 (sample SAMN15323445, study PRJNA562643) | freshwater metagenome | isolation source: river surface water | place: USA:Blue River Watershed | collected 2017-08-17
CAAAAGGTTACCCGCCATCGGTGTTTGCGCTGCTGCCGAACCTGATCGAGCGCACTGGCGTCGGTCGCCACGGCTATGGTGCGATCACTGCAATCTACACCGTGCTGGCCGAAGGCGACGATGCGAACGACCCGATTGTGGACATTGCCCGTGCCTCGCTCGACGGCCAAGTGATGCTGTCGCGCAAGTTGGCCGATGCGGCGCACTACCCGGCGATTGACCTGAATGGCTCGATCTCGCGGGTCATGCAAAGCCTGCTGCCCAGCGAAGACCTGAACACGGCCAACCGGTTTCGGCGGCTGTGGACGCTGTACCAACAAAACATGGATTTGATTCAGGTGGGCGCTTACGAAAGCGGCACCAACCCCACTTTGGACGAAGCGATTCGGCTGCGCGGTGCCATGGAGACTTTCTTGCGGCAAGACTTGCACCTGAACGAAGAAGAAGCCGTGACCCGTCAAACCCTTCGCGAACTGATGGCCAGCTGATATGTCAGACGATCTCAAACCCCGCCAGTGTTGGACATTTTTGGCACAAAAAGCGCAAGATGCCAGCAACCAAATTCAGACCGAATTGGCGCAACTGCAAGCCCGCATGCAGGGCTTGGTGCAAAACCAAGAACGGCTGAAAACGCTGTACGAGGAATACCGGCAACAGGCCAACGCGCAAGGCCAAGAGCAAAGTGGCATGGGCGCGGCGATGAACCAACGCCAGTTCATGAACCAATTGTTGTCGCTCATGCAGCGGGTGGAACTCGATGTTCAGACCGTCAAAATGCAGCAAAGCCAAACCCGTCAACGCTTGCTAGAAGCCGAGCGTGAACGCTTGAAGATGACGTCGTTGGCCGAGCAAGACGCGCGCAATGTGCAGCTCAACTTGAACAAGCGCGAACAACGCCAAATTGACGCCTTGGGCCTGAGCCGGTTCAACCAGCGGGAGGCGCACTGATGCGCTCAGCAGACCCGAGCCGAAATGCGATCGACCGGCGTGCCGGGCGGAATGGCTTGCCATTCGCGCAAGATGCCCTCGCTGTCGACCACCCGTCCACCCAACCGGGCGGCGGCGTGCATCGACAAATGCAGGATGCGCACTTGGCGCGTTTGGCAGTTGATTTCCATCTGCGAGCGGGTCGACAAGAAGGTGTCTCCGGATTCGGATTTTTGCGCCACCTTGTAATCCATCATCGACCAAAATCGGCGCAGTGGCCCTTCGCGGCTCACGTTGGCAATGTCCACCGAGACCGCGCCTTGGTCGTACAAACCCACCGAGGCCCATTGGGGCGTGGCGGCCACGGCCTGCAGGTGGGCGCTGCCCCACAGGGCCAAAATCCCCAAAATGCTGACAACTTTCAATTTGAGAGTATTCATGCTTCAAAATTCAAAAACTAATATCCGGATCATACGACCATGAAAAGAATCATCCTAGAAGTCCTCTTGGTTTTGGGCCTGGCAGGGGCAGGCTATTTTGGCTGGACGCAACGCGCCGGGGTTGAGGCTTTGCAGCCCCAGGTGACCGAACTGACCGAGAAGGTGGACGAGTCCACCAAGGCGCTTGAAGCTGCCGAGGAAGAGCTGGCCAAAGTCCAAGAAGCCCTGAAAGCCACGCAACCGGCCACGGCCGAATTGAGCGCGGTCAAAGCCGGTTTTGAAAATGGTGACGTGCTGAAAGACTTGGAAGGTCTGTATGCCAAACAGAAAAACCTGAGCGCTGAGCGGCAACTGGGTTTGGCTTTGGTGCGCATGTTGACCAAGGGCAGCGAAGACCCTGCCACGGTTGAGGCGCTGCAAAAAACGCTCGATCAGGTTGACTGGAAGAACAAGCAAAAAGTCATTTGCGCCGCGCAAAACGCGCTGGCTGCAGCTGGCAAAGAAGTCAAAGTTTTGGCCGAGTGCTATGTGCCTCCGCCCAAGTCCGGAGACGATAAAAAAGCCAAAGACGAAAAAGCCGAAGAGCCTGGCAAAGACGAGAAAGCCGGTGACAAACACGCCCATGCCCCGCACTGGGAATATGAAGGCGCCTTGGGCCCCGACAACTGGGGCAAAGAGTTTCCAACTTGCGCCAAAGGCCAGTCACAAGCCCCTTTGAACATCAAAGGCCCGTTTGCCAAAGCGCTGTACAAATTGGCGCCCGACTACAAACCGGGCCCTCTGACGATTCTCAACAATGGCCACACCATTCAGGTGAATGTGCCTGCGGGCAGCAAGCTGCGTGTTGACAGCAAGCCCTATGACTTGGTGCAATTCCACTTCCACCGCCCCAGCGAAGAGCAGCTCGATGGCAAGCCGATGGACATGGTGATTCACTTTGTCCACAAAAACGAAGCGGGCGAATTGGTGGTGTTGGGCGTGCTGGTCAAAGCCGGCAATGAAAACCCCGGCATCAAAGCCCTGTGGGCCCACGCGCCCGCCAAAGAAGGCCCTGCCGTGAGCCCTGCTGGCGTGGTGTTCAACCCCATGAACTTGTTGCCCCGGGAGATGGATTACTTCACCTACGAAGGCTCTTTGACCACGCCCCCTTGCACCGAAAAGGTTCGCTTCTTCATCTTGAAGTCACCCGTGAACATGTCACCCGGCCAGATCTCGGACTTCCCCTTCAAGATGAATGCACGTCCGGTGCAGCCCCTGAACAAGCGGATCATCGAAACCAACTGATAAGGCGCGCACAGCGCCTTATTGAGCAGCGATGGCAGGGGCCGTGTCGGCTTCTGCCGCAGCACCTTCCACCTGCCACATGGCCCAACCGCCGCCACCGGCGCGTTTGGCTTTGTACATGGCTTCATCGGCATGTTGAATCAGCGCTTCGGGCGTGCTGGCATCTTGCGGGTAAATCGTCACGCCAATGCTGAAGCCAATCCACGCCGAATGGCCGCCCGCCAAGATGGGGCTGGTGGTGACGTGCAGCAAACGACTCAGCACCGGCTCGACTTCCCAAATGTTCTCGAGGCCGTGCACGATCAAAATAAACTCGTCGCCGCCAATGCGGGCCAAGAAATCGCCGTTGCGCGCCACCGAGCGAATGCGCCCCGCCACCGACTGCAACACCTTGTCGCCAACCACATGACCGTGCTCGTCGTTGATGGGCTTGAAGCGGTCGACATTCAACAGCACCAAGGCCAGGTGCTGGTGCACCTCGTGCGGTTGCTCGCGCAGGGCCAAAAAGCGCTCACGCAGCTCAGGCCGCGAGAGCCATTGCAGCGCTTGGGGATGGGCCGAGACAGAAGCAGCGGACGACTCAGCCAAGCGCTCGGCGGACCGGGTGGCCTCGGGCTGAACCTGCGAAACCCAGAGCGCATATTGACGCGCTTGATCCGCCCGCGGGGTGAGTGCATGCAAGCGCAGTGAAGCCGGCAAACGCTGTGCGCCCGAGGTGTGCACGAGCGCCCGCACAGCAGGCACGTCTTGACCACTGTCGCGGCACACATCGGCCGCCGCCAAATGCGCGGCCCAGTCGACAGAAAAATGGGGGATCAGGTGGCCAATGCGCACGCCCTGCATGTCGGCGCGGTCGAACCTGAACAAGGCCAATGCAGCGGGGTTGGCCTCTTGCACCAAGCCAGCCGAGTCGACCACCAACAAGCCGGCATCGCAGCCGTCAAAACCGAGCGCCAATGGGTCGCTTCGAGTGCTGCAGCCGCGCTCATGAGTCAAACCCGCGGCGGGGTTTTTTGCAGTTGGGTCAAGATGCCGTCGGTCACTGTCATGTTGGTTTTCAGGGCGCGCATGCGCGCCTGAAACTCAGATTCAGCAATCTCTTCCAGCGTCATGGGCTTGGGCGCTGCCACGGGCGCAGGCTCGGGCAAAACCTCGGCTGCGGCAGGTGTCTCCACCGGGGCCTGCACCTCGGGCTCGCGCTCGGCGACAGGCGCGGCGGGTTCGTCTTCGCCTTCCAGCTCGGCCAAAGCGCGCTGGATGTTCAAGGGGTTGTCGGCACGGGCAGGACCACCACTGAGCGTTTGCGCCTGCAGCTTGATGCGCTGCGCGGCATCGGCGAGTTCGTTGATTTTTTGGCGGTTATCTTTTTCAGGCGCTTCCAGCTTTGCAGACAACTCTTCGTCGGTCTTGACGGCTTCTTTGGCAGCGCGGCCGTCGCGATCGGGCGAGCCCTCTTCTTCGCCCGACAACACCTCGTCGGTGGCGACGCCTTCTTTTTTGATCTTCAGGTCGCGTTCGGCAGCGCTGTCTTCGTTGCCCGAGAGCATGCGGTCTTTTTCATGCTCGGCACGGGCTGCACGGCCATCACGCTCGGCCAACACGCCTTCGCGGCTGCCTTTGAGTTCTTCGTCTGCCGAAACACCCCCCTCGGCACCCAAAAACCGTTCAGCGTTGACGCCTTCTTTGGCCAGGCCCCCGGTGTCCTCGGCTTGGCTTTCGCGCATGACCGAACCCGTTTGCCCAGCGGCTTTGCCGGGCTCTGTCGGCACATGGCCTTGCGCGCGGTCGCGGGCTGCAGCGCCCTCGCCCACAAACGCGTTACGGCCTTCTTTTTGGTCTTCAGTGATGTCGGCTTCGGCTTGCGCCGAGCGGGCTTTTTCCTCGGCCTCGACCGATTGTTTGAGTTGCGCGTGACCACGCTCGGTGGTGGTTTCATGGCCAATGACCGCGTCTTCGGCATCCGGCTCGTTAGAGCTCACGATGTTGCGCTTGGTCTGGGCGTTCTTGTTGTCAAGCCCGACCTGCACCGAATGGCGGGCGCCGCTCGAGATGATTTGAGGCTGCTTGTTGTCCATCACATGGTTTTCTGTAACTCAAGAACTCGGTCGGCGGTGTAACGCACAATGCCGCGAATTCCGGGGTTGGCATGATCCAAGCCACGCAGCACCTTGTCAATGGGCAAGTTCATCAAGGTGACATGGTCCAAGGCGGTCAAGGTCCAACCCAGTGGAGAGTCGGTCACGCCTTCCGCCAAGCCCAACACGCTGCCCGGGCCCAGGCTGTATTTGTAGCGCTCGCTCTCGGCGTCCACATGGCCTTCAACCACAATAAAAGCCGAGGCAAAGTTGTCTTCGTGAATGTGCCCCAACTGATCGCCCGTGGGTTGCACGGTGGTTCTGAGCTTGTCGGAGGCTTGCAGTTTCAAGAACATCAGGCCTTCGCTGCTCAAGCCTTTGGTGTCGCCGGTGTTGTAAATCTCGAGCAACAGGTTTTGCAACTGCGTGGTCGACATGCGGCTTTGGCTGAGCACTTCGTACGAGATGATTTGGTCTTCGCTTTTTTCGATCTTCGCCAATTTGTTGGCCATGTTCAGCTGCAGCAGCATGCTCTCCACAATTGGGGTCAAGATGCCGGGGTCTGACTTCAAAATGGCGCGCAATGGCGCGGTGCTGATCTCTAGGCACACCACGCGGTCGAACGCACGCGCCGAGGCCCCGCGCACACCGCCTTCCAAAATGGCTTGCTCGCCAAACGAAGCGCCCGCGCCCAAGGTGGCAATGGTTTTGCCATCGGATGGGTCAAAGATTTCGACCTTGCCTTCCAAAATGATCGCCAAATGGTCGGCTTTGTCGCCTTTGTTGAAGAGCACCTGACCGGGCTCGTACACGTTTTTCTCGCCTGCGCCTTCGGCACTGACTTTTTGGCGAGGGCGAGGAGCGACTGCACCCTCGTCGTTGTTGGCGGGTGCAGACTCGGCAGCGGCCGGCCGGGGCACAGCCCTGAAGGCGGGCTTTGGCGCCGCTTTGCGCGGAGCGGCCTTGACGGGCACGCCTTGTTGCATGGCTTCTAAATCTTGCAAGCTGGCTTTGCCGTAGGCCACATCCATGGCCATGGCCAACTCACGCTCGAGTTGCCGCGCCACCTCTGACAGCACAAAGCCCACAGGCGAGCGGTTGGCGCTGTGCATGAAGCGTTCGGCGGCATCCACACGGGGTGTGTTGCCAGAGGGCAAAAGAGACGGAGAGGCTGTCATATCCACCATTGATCGACCCCAGCGGCCAAATCATGAGCCCCCAAGGTCCAGAACCCACTTGAATCAGACCCGAAGTCGAACACTCAAGTACTGTCTTTCGTTGGCATTATGGCATTACAAGCACTAAAAATGTGATTTGCCTTTTTTGATGATGCTTACCGCCAAAATCAATATCCACCGGGGCGGGCAGCCAGCCCTCAAAGCGCCTCCAGCGCCAAGATGAAATGGTCGTAGTCGGTGTTGTTTTGGGCCAGTTGGGCGGTCAAAAATTCGGCCGACAGGTGCATGCCCTCGCGCGCATCGGGCACGTTTTCAATTTCGAGCATCTTTTTGTAAAGCGCCGTGACCGCCGGCAAGGTCTTGGCATTGGGGCGGCGGCGCACTGAAAAGTAGCCCACCAACTGCCCTGCCACATCAAAAGAAGGCGTCACATTGGCCATGACCCAGTAGTGGCTGCCGTCTTTGGCCATGTTTTTCACATAGGCGAAAACCTCGTGGTGCTGGCTGATGCGATCCCACAGCAGCTTGAAAACCGAGCGGGGCATGTCAGGATGCCTAACCAAACTGTGGGGTTGACCCAAAAATTCGGCCTCGGTGTAACCGGCATAGTCGGCAAAAGCGCGGTTGCCGTAGGTGATGCGGCCCTTCAAATCTGTTTTAGAGACGATGAAGTCCTCGTCTTACAACACCCGCTCGATGCCCGACGGGGAAATTTTGCTTTTGTTCATGGCTCGCCGTTTTCAGTTTGATCAAATTTTTCAATAAATTTGAAAATGAACCGTTGACGTACATCAAGCAAACGCCATCGGTTCGCCTTCTGTGATGGTTTGAAAACTCTAAAGGTTATAAAACTTCCCAGCAAAACACTAAATGCTTCAATATCATCGAACGGTCAACAAATGCCCCTAGAATGAGGACAAACTATTCTGAAAGTCGTTTTCATGCTGAAGAATCTCAAGGTCTCCACCAGGTTGTATCTGCTGGTGCTGTGCATCAGCTTTGTGTCGATCGTGATCGGTTTGATGGGGCTGCGTGGCATGCACCAGGCCATCGGCAGCTTTCAGTTTGTCAACACCGACCACTTGGTGCACCCGCGTGACCTGAAGATCATTTCAGACCAATACACCCTGCACATTGCCGATTCAACGCACAAGGTGCGCTCGGGCAAGATGTCTTAGGAAGACGCGCAAAAGGAACTGGCCAAAGCGCGTCAAACCATCAAAGAAAAGTGGGCTGCACACCCCACCGATGATTTTGTCGGTGAAGAAAAGAAACTGGTCACCGGCATCGAGACCGCTTTCGCCAAGCTTGAAGCGGCCTTCACTGAACTGGAAGTCCTGCTGCAAAAGCAAGACCCCAAGGCCCTGGAAGACTTCGCAGAAAAGAGCCTTTACCCCGAGATTGACGTGGTGGTGAGCCAGTTGTCACTCTTTATTGAAGCTCAATTGACCGAAGCCAGCAGCGAATTTGATTCGGCGCAAGAGACCTACGAGCTCAACCGCAACTTGAGCATTGGCTTGGTGTTGGCGGGTTTGTTGGGCGGCCTCATGTTGGCTTATTCCATCATTCAGTCGATCACCCGCCCCTTGGCTGAAATGCAAAAAGTGGCCGGCAACATCCAGTCGCAAGGTGACTTGTCGCTGCGCATTCAAGTCGAACAATCCGACGAAGTGGGCAAGACCGCGCAAGCGCTGAACCGCATGATCGAGTCGCAACAGTCCGCTGTGAACGAGGTCAACCAAGTCGTGACCGCATTGGCTGCCGGCAATTTCAGCACGCGTGTGCATGCCAACCTCAACGGTGATTTGGCCAGCATGAAGATGGCCGTGAACAATTCGGTGGACGCGATTCAAAGCACGACCCGCAACCTGACCGATTTGATGGCCGCCATGGAAGCGGGGAATTTCTCGGCCAACATCGACAGCAGTGCGCAAGGCGAGTACCAAGCGGCCATGACGCAAGCGTCCCACGCCATGCTCTCGTTGAAAAACATGTTGGGCGACGTGGGCCAAGTGATGCAGCATGTGGCACAAGGCAACCTGACCCAGCGCGTTGAAGCACATGGCGAAGGCGAGTTGGCTCAGCTCAAAGACAACATCAACACCTCGCTGTCGTCGTTGTCACGCGCCATGCTGGCCATCAACAACAACACCCGCCAAGTGGCCACTGCGGCCAACGAGACCAGCCAAGCGATTGGTCAAATCTCGGACGGCGCGCAAAACCAAACTCACGCCATCACGCAACTGGCTGCAGCCGTGCGCCAAACCACCGACGCGGTGGGCGATGTGTCGCGCAACACCAATGTGGCAAGCCAGAAATCGCAAGAGTCCATGAGCATCATGCGCGACGGCATGAAGCAGATGGAACAAATGGTGGAAGTGGTCAGCTCGATCGCCGCCAACTCTGAAAAGATCAACAAGATCACCGAGGTGATCGAAAACATCGCCAACAAGACCAACCTGCTCTCACTCAATGCGGCCATTGAAGCGGCGCGCGCCGGTGAGCACGGCAAAGGCTTCTCGGTGGTGGCCGAAGAAGTGGGCAAGTTGGCTGCCAACAGTGCCGAAAGCTCACAAGAAATTGCCCGCTTGGTGCAACAAGCGGTGGCCGAAACCCAACGTGCCGTCGAAACCGTCAAGCACGTCAACAACGGCATGCACCAGATCGAGCAAGGCTCGCGCGAAACCGACAGCATGTTGCAGCGCATCTCTGCCGCGCTGGAAGAACAAAGCGCTGCCGTGGAACAAATCAATGCCAACCTGACCAGCTTGGACGCGATTGCCCGCAGCAATGCCTCAGCCTCTGAAGAGATCACAGCCACCGTGATGGAACTCTCCAAAATTGCCGACTCCACTCGCCAAGAAGTGGGCAAGTTCGAAGTCAATTGACCGCGTTTTTCCCGCTCTCACAAAAGCCCACCTCGTTGTGGGCTTTTTTTTGGGCTTGCGCCAACAAACCCCATGATTTCCCCTAGGAAATCAAGCGCAGGACTGTCCCATAATTGAACGAGGGTTTGCGATCAGCACCCATCTTTGCAACAACACCAAGACCGGAGACTTCACATGACATCCAGACGCCACCTCCTGACCCAAGGCGCCGCCCTGATTGGCGCCAGCTCCTCAGGTTTGCTGCTGCCCCAAAGCGCCTTGGCCCAAAGCGGCAAGATCCGCGTCGGCTTCATGCTGCCCTACACCGGCACCTTTGCCCAACTGGGCGTGGCCATTGAAAACGGTGTGCGCATGGCCATCAACGAACAAGGCGGCAAGCTCGGCGGCCGCGAGATCGAGTGGTTCAAGGTCGATGACGAATCCGAGCCTGCCAAAGCGATTGAAAACGCCAACAAACTCGTGCAGCGCGACAAGGTCGATGTGCTGATTGGCACCGTGCACTCCGGCGTACAAATGGGCATTCACCGTGTGGCCCGCGAAAGCGGCGTCCTCAACCTGATCCCCAACGCGGGCGTGCACATTGCCACCCGCGCCCAGTGCGCGCCCAACGTCTTCCGCACCAGCTTCTCGAACAGCCAGCCCACCATGGCGCTGGGTGAAGCCATGGTCAAGCGTGGCCACAAAAAGGCGGTCTGGATCACCTGGAAATACGCCGCGGGCGACGAAGCCTTTGAAGGCTTTAAAGAGAGCTACACCAAAGCTGGCGGCACCATCGTCAAAGAGCTGGGCCTGCCCTTCCCCAACGTCGAGTTCCAAGCGCTGTTGACCGAAATTGCGGCTCTGAAGCCCGACGCAGTGGCCTGCTTCTTTGCCGGTGGCGGCGCCGCCAAGTTCTTGAAGGACTACGCGGCAGCGGGCCTCAAAGGCAAGATTCCGTTGTATGGCTCGGGCTTCTTGACCGAGGGCGTGTTGGACGCTGCAGGCCCAGCCGCCGATGGCGTGCTGACCACGCTGCACTACGGTGACGGCATCGAGACCAAGCGCAACAAAGAGTTCCGCCTGAACTACGCCAAGACCTTCAAGATGCAGCCCGACGTGTACGCGGTGCAAGGCTACGACACCGGCTTGCTGTTGGTGCAAGGCGCCAACGCGGTCAAGGGTGATGTGAGCCAAAAAGCGGCCATGATCAAAGCCATGGAAGTGGCCGTGATCGACAGCCCACGCGGCAAGTGGACCATGAGCAAGTCGCACAACCCGGTGCAAGACATGTATCTGCGCGAAGTGTCTGAAAAAGAAAACAAGGTCATTGGCATTGCCGCCAAAGCCTTGGCCGACTCAGGTGCTGGCTGCCGCATGTAAGCCTGCCCCCTCAAGTCACTTCGAGACCCTTTCGAGGCTAACGCCCGTCTCGCGTGCCGGCCGTGTCAAACGGCTTGTTCGCGGTCGGGCGTTTCGCCGTCTCCAAAGAGTTTTTGAACCGTGAGGCGCAGCCATTGGTGCCCAGGGTCACGGTGCAAGCGGCCATGCCAGAACTGGTGAATCGGGCTTTTGTCCAAAGCCATGGGCAACTCGCGCTTGACCAAACCAAAGGGTGACAACACCCGATCCGCAAACCGCTCGGGCACAGTGGCAATCAAGTTGGAATGGCTCAGCACATCGCCCAAGGCCACGTAATGGGGCACCGTCAGGCGAAAACGGCGTTGCAATTTTTGCTGCTCCAAGGCCACATCGACACGGCCATGGCCGGTGCCCGCAGCCAACACGCGCACGTGCTCGGCCGCCGTAAAGGCCGCCAAAGTCAGCGCCTTGGGGGCGGCCAGCGGATGGCCCTGACGCATCAAACAAATATAGGGCTGCTGAAACAGCGCTTGTTGGTAATACCCCGCTTGCAATTGCGGCAGCAGGCCCAAGGCCAAATCAATGCGCCCGCTCGCCATGTCGTCTTTCAGCGCCGGATGTGTCACGCTCACCACCTGCAAAGTCACGGCGGGGGCAGATCGGGTCAAGGCATCCACCAAGATGGGCAAGAAGTACATCTCGCCAACATCGGTCATGGCCAAAGTAAAGCTGCGCTGGCTGCTGGCAGGGTCAAAGGCGGCACGCACGTTCAGGGCTTGCTGCAAACCCTCCAGCGCCACCGCCACCGGCTCGGCCAATTGCAAGGCATAGGGCGTGGGCGTCATGCCCCCTTGGGTGCGCAAAAAAAGCTCGTCGCCCAAGCTGCTGCGCAAACGCCCCAAAGCACTGCTCACCGCCGGCTGGCTCATGCCCAACACTTCGGCCACAGCCGAAACCCGCTTGCGCAACAGCAGTTGGTGAAACACCACCAACAAGTTCAGATCCAGTTTGGACAGGTCCATAGTATTTGATTAGCGAATATTACTTATACAAAAAATCCGATTTACTTAATTATTGATGTTCCGCATGATGCCGGTCAAGTTTTCATGAGGAGTGCGCATGCAAGAACAGCCCATCCATTGGGAGACGGCCGGCACCAGCCGAATTCCGTTTGCCGTTTACACCCAAGACAACACCCACAAGAAAGAGCTGGAGCGGTTTTTTTACAAAAACCACTGGAGTTATGTGGGCCTGGAGGCCGAAATTCCCAACGCAGGCGACTTCAAGCGCACCGTGGTGGGTGAGCGCTCGGTCATCATGACGCGCGGTCAAGACGGCCAGATTCATGTGGTCGAAAACGTTTGTGCGCACCGTGGCATGGCGTTTTGCCGCGAGCGACACGGCAACAAAAAAGAACTGGTGTGCCCCTACCACCAGTGGAGCTATGCGCTCGACGGCAAGCTGCAGGGCGTGCCGTTTCGCCGTGGTGTGCGCCAAGATGGCAAGGTCAACGGTGGCATGCCCACCGACTTTGACCCCAAAGACCACGGCCTCAAGCAACTCAAAGTGGCCGCCCGCGGCGGCGTGGTGTTTGCCTCTTTTGACCCCGAGGTGGAGTCGCTCGAAGACTACATGGGCCCGACGATCCTGAAATACTTTGACCGCTTGTTCAACGGCCGCCAACTGAAGATTTTGGGCTACAACCGCCAGCGCATTCCGGGCAATTGGAAGCTCATGCAAGAGAACATCAAAGACCCCTACCACCCCGGTTTGCTGCACACCTGGTTTGTGACTTTTGGGCTTTGGCGTGCCGACAACAAGTCTGAATTGCGCATGGACGCACACCACCGCCACGCCGCCATGATCTCGACCCGAGGCACCAGCGGCCAAGCCACTGGCGACAAAGCCCAAGTGACCCAAGTCAGCAGCTTCAAAGAAAGCATGCAACTGCACGACCCGAGCTTTTTGGACATCGTGCCCGAGCCCTGGTGGCAACTGGGCGACCAAATGCCCACGGCCGTGATGATGACCTTGTTCCCCAGCGTGATTTTTCAGCAGCAAGTCAACAGCGTCTCAACGCGCCACATTCAGCCCGACGGGCGCGGCGCTTTTGATTTTGTCTGGACCCACTTTGGCTTTGAAGACGACACCCCTGAGATGACCGAGCGGCGCTTGCGCCAAGCCAATTTGTTTGGCCCTGCCGGCTTTGTTTCGGCCGACGATGGCGAGGTGATTGAGTTTTCGCAGCAAGCCTTTGAAACCAAACCCGAGCACCGCACTTTGGCGGAATTGGGCGGCCGCGAGGTGGGCGAAACCGACCACATGGTGACTGAAACCCTGATTCGCGGCATGTACAGCTACTGGCGCAAAGTGATGGAGGCCTGAAGATGAGCACGAAAGCGATGGACCTGCAAACTTGGTTTGACCTTCAGCAACTTTATTCAGACTACGCCAGCGCCGTGGACAGCGGGCAATGGGACTTGTGGCCCGAATTTTTTACCGAGCAATGCGTCTACAAATTGCAGCCCCGAGAAAACTATGAGCGCGGTTTTCCGTTGGCCACTTTGCTCCTCACCAGCAAAGGCATGTTGAAAGACCGTGTGTACGGCATCAGCGAAACGATTTACCACGACCCTTATTACCAACGCCATGTGGTCGGCGCCCCCACCGTGCGCAAAATCGACAATGGCCGCATTCACAGCGAAGCCAACTACGCGGTGTTTCGCACCAAGCTCGACAAGGAAAGTACCGTCTTCAATGTTGGCCGCTACATCGACACCATCGTGGCGACACCTGAGGGTTTCAAATTTGCCGAGCGCATTTGCGTCTTTGACAGCGAGATGATTCCCAACTCCATCATTTACCCCATCTGATCTCGAGAACCCCCATGAGCAACTGGATTGACGTGGCCGCAGAGGCCGACTTGTTTGAAGGCGCAGGCATCGCAGTGGCCCCCGAGGGGCAAGACATTGCGCTCTTCAAACTCGAGGACGGCGTTTACGCCATCAACAACCTGTGCAGCCACGGCAACGCCAAACTGTGCGACGGCTTTGTCGAAGGCCACCAGGTGGAGTGCCCTTTTCACCAAGCACTTTTTGATTTGCGCGACGGCAGCGTGCAGTGCGGCCCCGCCACGGAGCCGGTGAAATCTTGGCCCGTCAAGATTGAAAATGGCCGCGTTTTTCTAGCCCTCTAGAATGCTGACACCTTCTCACTTCAAGTGTGACCCGCGATGGACTTTGTGAATTTTTTGATCCAGCTGCTCAACAGCGTTCAGTACGGTCTGTTGCTGTTCATGTTGGCCGCAGGTCTGACCCTGATTTTCGGCATCATGGGGGTGGTCAATTTGGCGCACGGCAGCTTTTACATGCTGGGCGCTTATCTGGCTTGGTCATTGGCCGCCAAAACCGGCAGCTTGACCCTCGCCATCCTTTTGGGCACGGCCTTGTCGGTGGCTTTTGGCTTGCTGCTCGAGCGCGTGTTGTTTCGCCACTTCTACCACCGCGATCACCTCGACCAAGTGTTGCTGACCTTTGGTCTGATTTATGTGTTCGAAGAACTGCGCTCCATCATTTGGGGTGACGATGTGCATGGCCTGCCCGTGCCTGACATGTTGGCCGCCTCCATTCCGCTGACCGAGAATTTGTCTTACCCGGTGTACCGCTTGTTCATGTCGGGCGTGTGTTTGGTGTTGGCCTTGGGGCTGTATTTGCTGATCTCTAAAACACGCTTGGGCATGAAGATTCGCGCCGGTGCCTTCAACCGCGACATGACCGAATCGCTGGGCATCAACATTCGGCTGATCCATGCCGTGGTGTTTGCCTTGGGCATTGGCTTGGCTTCCATTGCCGGCATGATTGCCGCGCCCGTGTCCAGCGTCTACCCCAACATGGGCTCGCAAGTGCTGATCATGTGCTTTGTGGTGGTGGTGATTGGGGGCATTGGCTCGGTGCGGGGCGCATTAATTGCGGCGCTGTTGGTCGGTTTGGTTGACACCTTTGGCAAGGTGCTGCTGCCCCAAGCCTCGGGCATGCTGGTGTATGTGCTGATGGCGGCGGTGCTGTTGTACAAGCCCGAAGGCCTGTTCAAGCAATAAAGAAGAAACAAGACACACGACGATGAGCACGCCTCAAATACACCTCGAAACGCTGCCGCGCAGCATCCAGCTCCTCATGGTCATGGGCTTTGTGGCGCTGGCCGCCTTCCCCTTTGTGGGGTCTGAGTTTTACACCGCCATGGTGGTGCGCATGATGATCTTGGCCATCTTTGCCATGAGTCTCGACTTGTTGCAAGGCGTCACCGGCTTGGTCTCTTTGGGCCACGCCGCTTACTTTGGTCTGGCGGGTTATGTGCTGGCTTTCATCACGCCACAAAACGAGCCTATCAGCCTCTACACCAGCTTGCCTTTGGCGGTGGGCGGGGCTGCGCTGGCGGCTTTGGTGATTGGCTTTTTGGTGGTGCGGACACATGGCATCTACTTCATCATGGTGACCATGGCCTTTGCGCAAATGGTGTTCTTTATCTTTTTTGACAACAAGGCACTGGGCGGCTCGGATGGCTTGTTTTTAAACTTCCGGCCCGATGCGGGCGTGATCGACCTCGAGAACAAGCAGGTGTTTTATTACTTCACGCTGGCCTGTTTGGTGGCGGTGTATGTCTTTTTGCGCCGCCTTTTGTGGAGCCCCTTTGGGCGCGCCCTGTCTGGCATTCGGGTCAACGAGCACCGCATGCGCGCCTTGGGCTTCAACACCTTCAGCCACAAGTTGGCGGCCTTCACGCTGGCCGGTGCACTGGCCGGTTTGGCCGGTTATTTGTGGGCCGCACAAACGGGCTTCGTCAACCCCGAGTTAATGGGTTTCCACATGAGCGCCCACGCCATCATGATGGTGATTTTAGGCGGCATGGGCAATTTTGCGGGGGCTATTGTGGGGGCCTTCAGCTTTGAGTATTTGCTGCACCTGTTCAAAGACCTGCCCGATGTGGGCGCCTTCAAGACGGGCAAGCACTGGCAAATGTGGATGGGCCTGTTCATTGTGGCCCTCGTGATTTTTGCGCCCAAAGGCATCTTGGGCATGCTCACCCGCGCGTTCAGTGGCGCATCAGATCGCAAGGAGTCTGGCCATGACTGAGCGCCAAACTTTGATGTCAGCGCGCGGGCTGACCAAACGCTTCGGTGGGCTGGCCGCGGTGAACGACGTTTCGCTTGATTTGTGGCTGGGCCAAATTCATGCGGTGATTGGCCCCAACGGTGCGGGCAAGTCCACCTTGACCAACTTGCTCTCAGGCGACTTGCCCCCGACCAGCGGCAACATCACCCTGAACGGCCAAGACATCACCGGCTGGACACCCGAAAAAATCTCCAGCCACCGCTTGGGGCGCAGCTACCAAAAGACCAACATCTTTAGCACCTTCAGTGTGTGGGACAACGTGCGGTTGGCGGCTCAGTCGCGGGTTCAGCCCTCGCCTTTCAACCCTTTGGGCTGGTTCCAATCGGCGGCTCATATGCAGGCTGTGAACCAACGCGCCGAGCGCGCCATCGAACTGGCGGGGCTGCAAAACCGCCGCCACGTGGTGGCTGGGGCTTCGAGTCACGGCGAGCAGCGGCAGCTTGAAATTGCCATGACCTTGGCCACCGAGCCACTGGTGCTGTTGCTCGACGAACCCTTGGCCGGCATGGGCCAAGCCGAGGCAGAAAGCATGGTGCAGCTGCTGCTGCGCCTGAAGAAAGACCACGCCATGATGTTGGTGGAGCACGACATGGACGCCATCTTCACACTGGCCGACCACCTGACGGTGATGGTGAACGGGCAAGTGATTGCCAGCGACGCACCGGCCACCGTGCGGGCCGATGCCGGCGTACAAGCCGCTTATTTGGGCGAGGAACATTGACATGTCGGACCTGTTGATCAACGCCCAAGACCTGAACACTTTTTACGGTGCCAGTCACATCTTGCGGGGCGTCCATTTTTCGGTGGGCCGCGGTGAGACCATCGGCCTCATGGGCCGCAATGGCATGGGCAAAAGCACCCTGCTCAAGTCCATCATGGGCTTGGTGCCCCCGCGCTCTGGCACGGTGGATATCAAGTGCCAGCGCATGAATGGCCGGCCGACTTTTGAAGTGGCACAAATGGGCATCGCCTATGTGCCTGAAGGCCGGGGTATTTTTGGCAACTTGAGCGTGGTCGAAAACCTGCAAATGGCGGCACGCGCGGGCACCCGAGGCCAACGCGACTGGACTTACGAGCGGGTGCTGGAGACGTTTCCGCGCCTGAAAGAACGCTTGGGCCACGGCGGCCAGCAACTGTCGGGCGGTGAACAGCAAATGCTCACCATTGGGCGCGCGCTGATGACCAACCCCGATGTGTTGATTTTGGACGAAGCCACCGAAGGTCTGGCCCCACTGATTGCGCGCGAGATTTGGCGCATTTGCAGCGTCATCAAAGAAAGTGGCATCAGCGCCATCATCGTCGACAAAAACTGGAAGCACGTCACGCAAATCACCGACCGCAACGTGATTTTGGTGAAAGGCCAAGTGGTCTTTGAGGGCACCTCAGAAACCCTGTTGAACGACCCTAGCGTGCTCGAGCAACACTTGGGCGTTTGAACCTGCTCACAACAAGGGGCGCAACTCGCGGGCGGCCTCCAGCAGCAAGGGCAACCACTTGCGCTGCACGGCAGAGTCCGACAACTGCTCTGCTGTGCCCACCACATTCAGCGCCGCCAGCGTGCGGCCCTGCATGTTGCGCAGGGGCACGGCCAGCGCGTGGATGCCCAGCTCGTGGGCATCGCGCGCAACACAGTGGTCGTCGCGGCGCACTTGCTCAATCAGACTTTTGAATTTGGCCAACCCGACCTCGGTCTGCGGCGTGATGCGGGGCAACTCGCGCCCCTTCAGCCAGAGGTTGAAATCGGCTTTCGGCAAACTGGCCAGCAACACCCGCCCTGTGGATGTGGCATGCGCCGGCAGACGCGCGCCCAAGTGCAAGCCATAAGCCAACAAACGCACAGGCTCGGCCAAGCCCGCACTGCGCGCCACTATCACGCCCTCGCCACCATCGAGCACCACTGCACTGAAGGCCGCCTGTGTCTGCTGCGTCAGCCGATTCAGCGTGGGCTGCAGCGTGCGTGGCAAGCGCGAGGTCGCCATGTAACTGCCCGCAAAACGCAACACCCGTGCCGACAACCAATAGTGGCTGCCGTCGGTCTCCAGATAGCCCAACTCAGCCAGCGTGAGCAAATGCCGTCGCGCCGCAGCTCGCGTGATGCCGGTACGCTGCGCTGCCAACGTGGCGTTTAGTTTTTGCCGCTCAGTGTCAAAGGCTTCCAGCACAGCCAGCCCTTTGGCCAACCCTTCGATGTAATCGGCTTTGGCGATTGTCATGTGCCCCTCTCTTGAAAACCATGTGAAGTAGCGTTGAACAGGAACGTTAAAGCCTGCATTGACGCCTGTGTAAATATTTGAATTGATGCCTGTGTAAATACTTGCATTGACGCCCGCCTTAACATGCGTCAATTTGCGCGATCATCGCACAAATTAATCATCCAGCGCGCAAACTCGTTTTGCCCGTGACGGTCTCTGCACAACGGCCGCCTAAGCTTGCGGCCATTGCATTACCGCCATTCAGGAGACCGTTCATGTCAACCACACGCACCCAAGTGGCCATTGTGGGCGCTGGCCCTTCGGGCTTGTTGCTGGGCCAACTGCTGCACAAAGCCGGCATCGACGCCGTGATTGTGGAGCGCCAAAGCGGCGAATACGTGCTGTCGCGCATTCGCGCGGGTGTGCTGGAGCAAGTGACGATGGACTTGCTGGACGAAGCTGGCGTGGGCCAGCGCATGCACCAAGAAGGCTTGGTCCACAGCGGCTTTGATTTGCTCTTCAAATCGGCACGCCACCGCATCGACATGAACCAACTGACTGGCGGCAAAAATGTCATGGTGTATGGCCAGACCGAGGTCACACGCGACTTGATGGCGGCACGGCAAGCGGCCGGTTTGCCCACCACCTATGAGGCAGAAAACGTGCAAGTGCATGAGTTTGACAGCGCCAAACCGCGTGTCACCTATGAAAAAAATGGCCAACTGCACACCCTAGAATGCGACTTCATTGCAGGTTGCGATGGCTTTCATGGCGTGTGCCGAGCGAGCGTGCCCAAGAGCTCGATCAAAGAGTTTGAAAAGGTCTACCCCTTCGGCTGGTTGGGCGTTTTATCAGACACGCCACCAGTGCACCACGAGCTGATTTACGCCAACAGCACGCGCGGCTTTGCGCTGTGCTCGCAACGCAGCGCCACGCGCAGCCGCTATTACCTGCAAGTGCCCCTGACCGACAAAGTCGAGCAATGGTCAGACGACGCCTTTTGGGCCGAGCTGCGCCGGCGCCTCGACCCCGAGGCGTGCGACCACTTGGTGACCGGTCCCAGCATCGAGAAAAGCATTGCCCCGCTGCGCAGCTTTGTCACCGAACCGATGCGTTTTGGCCGTCTCTTTTTGGCCGGCGATGCGGCCCACATCGTGCCCCCCACCGGCGCCAAAGGCTTGAACTTGGCGGCCACCGATGTGAAGTACCTGTCGCAAGCCTTCATCGCCTATTTCCAAGACAAAACCGAAGCGGGCATTGACACCTATTCCGAGCGCTGCTTGCGCCGCATTTGGCGCGCCGAGCGCTTCAGCTGGTGGTTCACCAGCTTGATGCACCACTTTCCTGAAAACGGCGAGATGGGCCAACGCTTTCAAGACGCCGAGCTGGACTACCTGATTCACAGCGCCGCCGGCTCACGCACCATGGCCGAAAACTATGTCGGCTTGCCGCTGGACTTTGGCGACTGAAACCCGCCGAGGGGGGTCAGGGCCTGACTAAAATGCAGGCCAACATGAGCACCCTCAAACCCTTGCGCGGCATCCGCGTCGTTAGCCTCGCCCTCAACTTGCCCGGCCCTGCCGCGCTCATGCGCTTGGCGCAAATGGGCGCGCACTGCAGCAAGATCAACCCGCCCGCGGGTGACCCCATGCAGCACTACACCCCCACTGGTTACGCCTTGCTGCACCAAGGCGTGCGGCAAAAAGCTTTGGACCTGAAGACAAGCAAAGGCCAAGCGGCACTGCACCGATTGCTGGCCAACACCGATGTGTTGCTGACCTCTTTTCGCCCATCGGCCCTTCGCAAATTGGGGCTCGGTTGGAAAACCTTGCACGCCCAATACCCGGCGCTCAGCTTGATTGAAGTGGTCGGCGCACCGGGCGCGTTGGCCGAGATTGCTGGTCACGACCTGACCTACCAAGCCGAGGTGGACCTGGTCAATGGCTTGGAGTTGCCCCCGAGTTTGTTTGCCGACATGGGCGGCGCGCTCATGGCCAGTGAGGCCACGCTGAAAGCACTGATCGCCCTCAAAACAACGGGCCAAGGTTCGCGCCATGAGGTGGCCCTGTCCGATGCCGCCGCTTGGCTGGCCTTGCCGCGCCAATGGCGCATGACCACCCCCGACGGCGCGGTGGGCGGCGCGCATGCTGGCTACCGCTTGTATGCCTGCAAAAATGGCCGCGTTGCTGTTGCTGCGCTAGAGCCCCACTTTGCGGCGCGCCTGTGCGAAGCCGCCCAAGTGCCATTGACCGACCCGATTCGAGATCTTTTCAAAGCATCCACCCGCCAAGGCATTGCGGCATTTTTGGCCAACCAAACGCGCAATCAACTCGACAAACTGGCCGCCGCCAAAGACATTCCCTTGATGACCCTGCCCCCTGTTTCTGGCGCACGCTGAAGCCACATTTCTCTGCTGCTTTGCGGCAGATTGGCCTCCAAATCACGCGACAATCCAAGCTCTGACCGTGAACAAAATGAAAACCCAAACTTCTTCTCTATCCACCCTGCGCACATCGCTGACCGCCTCTTTGTTTCCCGTTCTTTTGGCCGTCTCAGCCAGCGTGCTGATGTCCGCCTCACCCGCTTGGGCTGCGGGTCAACAGACCGGTAAAAACGCCGCACAAAAGAAAGCGGCACCGCAGAAAAAAGCAACGCCGGCCAAAAAAGCCACGGCCGCGGCTAATGCGCTGCCCCCGCTGGCCGCCGATGTGATGCTGGCCCCCAACCCCCCGGCCCTGAGTGCCAAAGCCTGGCTTGTGATGGACTATGACTCGGGCGAAGTGCTGGCCTCGGCCAACGCCAACGAAGCCCTGCCGCCCGCGTCGCTCACCAAAATGATGACCAGCTATTTGGTCGAGCAAGCGCTGCGTGCGGGCAAACTCAAAACCACCGATTTGGTTTCGGTGAGTGAAAACGCTTGGTGCCGCGGCACCAGTGCCGAATCGTGCATGTACTTGCCGTTAAACAGCCAAGCCACCGTCATCGACATCTTGCGCGGCATCATCATTCAATCGGGCAACGACGCCTCAAAAGCGATCGCCGAACACATGGCGGGATCGGAAGCCGGTTTTGCCAAATTGATGAACGCCGAAGCCCAGCGCTTGGGCATGACCAACACCCATTTTGTGAACCCCACGGGCCTGCCAGACCCGGCGCACAAATCATCTGCGCGCGACATGGCCATCTTGGCCCGTGCCATCATCCGCGAAAGCTCAGAGTACTACCCCATCTATGCCGAACGCGATTTCAAATACAACGGCATCAAACAAGGCAACCGCAACGCCCTGCTCTACACCGACCCCACCGTGGACGGCCTGAAAACTGGGCACACCGCAGAAGCGGGTTTTTGCCTCGTGACCTCGTCCAAGCGCAACGACATGCGCCTGATCACCGTGATCTTGAACACCCACAGCATGCAAGCGCGTGCCGACCTGACCCGCACGCTGTTGGGCTGGGGCTTTGGTGCCTTCGAAAAGACCACCCCCATTGCCATGGGCAGTGTGGTGGCCAGCGCCAAGGTGGGCTCGGGCAAAGAGAGCACCGTGCCTGCGGTGTTGGGGGCTCCTTGGTTGGTGACCGTGCCGCGCGGTCAACAGGTACAAACCAGTTTTGAAACCCAAGCTGACTTGCAAGCCCCCGTGGCCAAAGGCGCGGTGGTGGGCAAAGTGATTGCCACCTCGAACGGCAAGACCGTGGGCGAAGCCCCTTTGGTGGCCCAAGTCGAGGTGGAGCGCGCCAATCTATTGGTGCGTGCCTGGCTCTACGTCACCCGTCTTTTTGGCCAATAAGGCCAGCTAAACAACTGCATGGGCATAAACATGGGCATGTTCATGGGCATGGGCCCATGTTCAGCGCCACCTCAGTGGTTCAACTGCGCCCAAGCCTTGTCTAAGCGCTTGATGCTGACGGGCTGCGGGGTGCGCAGTTCTTGCGCAAAAAAGCTCACGCGCAGTTCTTCGAGCAACCACCGAAACTCCAACATGCGGGCGTCTTGCGCGCCTTTGCGCTCAGCCACCAGACGACAGTAGCGTTGCTCTTGGGGTTTCAGTTCGGGCAGGCGCTGCGCGTCGCGGGCGGGGGTTGGGGTCGGTGCGGTATTTGTCCAGCGCATCACAGCAACGCATCCAACCCCTTGCGGTCCAGCAAATTCAGCAGCTTGAGCGACGGGCCGCTGGGGTGCTTTTCGCCGACCTCCCATTTGCGCACCGTGGATGCGCTGGTGTTGAGCACAGAGGCCATCACCGTCTGACTCAAATTGTGCTGCTCGCGCAGGGCGCGTATTTGGGCACTGTCATACGGCGCAATCGGCTCCATGCACAACGCGTCGAGTTTTTGCATCTTGCGCTTGTCAATGAACCCGAGGCGCTCCAAGTCGGCCGCTGTTTCGTAAATCGTTTCCAGCACGCGGCTGGCGGTTTGGGGTTTGACTTTAGATTTCGCTTTAGTGCTCATGGCAAATCTCCTGTAATGAACCGTCTTGCACCGCGACTTCAAGCTGAGCCCCGGACAAGTCCAGCAGTTGTTTGGCTAGCCAATGCAAAGCTTCCAGCTCTGTGCTGGTCACATTGGCCTTTTCGTTCTTCTCAAAGCCGAACACAAAGAACCAACGGCTGGCCCTGCGCGTCGCCACCAATGTGCGGGCGCCACCCCGCTTGCCGCGACCCGGCAAAGCAACACGCTTTTTGAGCACATCACCTCCCAGATCGGCATCCACCAGACCACCAACCATCTCGCTCACGGCCAGACACAAAGCGTGATCCGTCAGATCGGTTTTACGCATCCATTTGGCAAATTGGCGGGTTTTGAAGACACGGCGCATGACTCAAATTATACCACTTAGTGGCATAGATCACAAAACCTCCTCAATGGTTCAGCTGCCCCCAAGCCTTCTCCAGCCGCTTAATGCTCACCGGCTGCGGTGTGCGCAGCTCTTGCGCAAAAAAGCTCACACGCAATTCTTCCAGCAACCAGCGAAACTCCAGCATGCGGGCGTCTTGCGCGCCTTTGCGTTCGGCCACCAAACGCCAATAGCGCTGCTCTTGGGGCTTGAGCTCCGCCAAGCGTTGCGCATCGCGCGCCGGATCGGCGCGAAATTTGTCTAAGCGCAGCGTGATGGCTTTGAGGTAACGGGCACAGTGTTGCAGTTGCGTCCAGGGCGTGGCGGCCATGAAGTTTTTGGGCATCAGCCGTTGCAATTGCTGGGTGCAGTCGGCAGTGGCATCGGGGGCATTTTTGGTGTCTTTGATTTTGCGGGTGGCTGCGCCAAACTCCAGCAAGATGGTGCCCGCCAGACGCGCCACTTCGTTGGCAATCAGCGTCAGGCGGCCACGACCTTCGTCGATGCGCCGCTTGAAACTGGCCTCGTCATTCGGCAGCGGGTCGAGCAAGAAGGCGCGGTCCAAGGCCACGTCGATGATCTGGGTTTTCAGCTCATCTGCCGTGCCGAGCGGCATGTAGGCCACCGCCATTTTTTGCAAATCAGGAATGTTTTTCTCTAGATACTTGAGCGCATCTTTGATCTGCAGCGCAAACAGGCGGCGCAGGCCTGCGCGGTTTTTCTGGGCGGCCACATCGGGCTCGTCAAAGACCTCAATGGTCACGGCGTCTTGCACATCCACCAACGCAGGAAAGCCGATCAGGGTCTGTCCGCCTTTGCTGATTTCCATCAACTCGGGTAACTCGCCAAAAGTCCAAGCGGTGTAGCGCTGAGGGGCCAGGGGCTTGGGTGCGGCTTTCGTTGGGGAATCAATTCGGGAATCAATTGGGGTCAGAGCCCGATTTCCTTCGGACGACCGGGATACGGCCCCATTTGGTCCAACCCCATTTGATTTTGAGACCGCAGGTGAGGTGCCCCCAGGTGCAGCGACTTTGAGCTGCGCCAGCGCCTGGAACGCGCCACGCGCTTTGGCACCCAGCTCGCCTTTCAGTGCACCCAAGTTGCGCCCCATGCCCAGCTGGCGGCCGTGTTCGTCCACCACCAACAGGTTCATGAACAGGTGCGGGCTGAGCATCTCGTGTTTGAAGTCGGTCCGCTTAATATCGAGGCTGGTTTCATCGCGGGCTTTTTTGAGCAACACGTCGGTGAGCGAGCCAGCACCAAACAATTCGGGGGCCGACAGCTCGGCGGCCAGGCGCGTGGCCGATTCCGGCAGCGGCACAAATCGGCTGCGCGGGCGCTGCGGCAGGCTTTTGAGCAAGGCCTGAATCTTGTCTTTGAGCAAGCCCGGCACCAACCACTCACAGCGGTCTTCGCTGACTTGGTTCAGCACAAACAACGGCACCGTCACGGTCACGCCATCTCGGGCGTCGCCGGGCTCGTGCAAATAAGTGGCATGGCAGTCGGTGCCGCCCAAGCGAATGTGTTTTGGGAATGCCTGCGTGGTGATGCCCGCGGCCTCGTGCCGCATCAGTTCTTCGCGGCTGAGCTGCAGCAGCCGGGGCTGCTTCACGCTTTCGCTGCGGTACCAGTCTTCCAGCAACCGGCCGCTGCACACCTCGGGCGGAATTTGTTGGTCGTAAAACGCGTAGATCAGCTCATCGTCCACCAACACGTCTTGCCGGCGCGACTTGTGCTCCAGCTCTTCGACCTTGGCGATCATCTTGTGGTTGGCCGCCAAAAAAGGCAGCTTGGTTTCCCACTGCCCACCCACCAAGGCTTCACGAATAAAGATGTCGCGGGCGCCATGCAAGTCAACTCGGCTGTAGGCCGTGCGGCGTCCGCTGTAGACCACCAAGCCATAAAGCGTGGCCCGCTCTAACGCCACCACTTCGGCGGTCTTCTTTTCCCAATGCGGGTCCAGCACTTGTTTGCGCAGCAGGTGGGTGCCGACCTGCTCTAACCATTGCGGCTCGATGGCGGCAATGCCACGGCCAAACAAGCGCGTGGTCTCGACCAATTCAGCCACCACAATCCAGCGGCCCGGTTTTTTGGACAGGTGCGCACCGGGGTGCTTGTGAAACTTGATGCCGCGCGCGCCCAGATACGCCTCTTCATCTTCCAGTTTGTAGCCCACGTTGCCCAGCAAACCCGCCAGCATGGACAAATGCAACTGCTCATATGTGGCAGGCCGGGTGTTGATGCGCCAGCGGTGCTCGGTGACCACGGTGAGCAGCTGGGAGTGCGTATCGCGCCACTCGCGCACGCGCCGGATGTTGATGAAGTTTTGCCGCAGCAACTGTTCGTATTGGCGGTTGCTCAGTTTGTGTTCGGCGTCATGGCCGCCGCGCGCATCGTGCAGCCATTTCCACAACTTGAGGTAACCGCTGAATTCGCTTTTGTCGTCGTCAAACTTGGCGTGCTGTTGGTCGGCTTGGGCTTGCGCGTCCATGGGCCGGTCGCGCACGTCTTGCACACTCATGGCGCTGGCAATCACCAGCACTTCGTCGAGCGCCTCGCGGCTGCGGGCCTCCAAAATCATGCGCCCCACCCGAGGGTCGAGCGGCAAACGGGCCAGCTCTTGGCCAATTGGCGTGAGCTCGTTGTCTTCTTGCACCGCGCCCAATTCGGCCAGCAATTGGTAACCGTCGGTGATGGCGCGTTTGGAGGGCGCCTCAATAAACGGGAAGTCTTCGACCACCCCCAAGTGCAGCGACTTCATGCGCAAGATCACCCCCGCCAGCGATGAGCGCAAGATTTCGGGATCGGTGAAGCGCGGCCGCGACGCAAAGTCTTTCTCGTCGTAAAGGCGAATGCAAATGCCGTTGGCCACCCGGCCGCAACGCCCCGCACGTTGGTTGGCCGCCGCTTGACTGATGGGCTCCACCATCAACTGCTCGACCTTGCTGCGCAGGCTGTAACGCTTGATGCGGGCTGTGCCGGCATCGATGACAAAGCGAATGCCCGGCACCGTGAGGGAAGTTTCAGCCACGTTGGTGGCCAGCACAATGCGGCGGCCGTTTGAGGCCTCAAAAATACGGTCTTGCTCGGCTTGCGACAAACGGGCAAACAGTGGCAAGACTTCGGCATTGCGTGTCAGCGGCTGGTGCGACAGGTGCTTGCGCAAGTGGTCTGCGGCTTCGCGGATTTCGCGCTCGCCAGGCAAGAAAATCAAGATATCGCCGGCCGCCCCGCCTTGCCACAACTCGTCCACCGCATCGGCCATAGCTTCGTTCAGGCCATAGTCACGCGATTCTTCGTAGGGTCGGTAGCGCTGCTCCACCGGAAAAGTACGGCCCGACACCATGATGACCGGCGCCGGCCCTTGCCGCGATGCAAAGTGCTTGGCAAAACGGTCAGCGTCGATGGTGGCCGAGGTCACCACAATCTTCAGATCAGGGCGGCGCGGCAAGATTTGCCGCAAGTAGCCCAGCAAAAAGTCGATGTTCAGGCTGCGCTCGTGGGCTTCGTCGATGATGATCGTGTCGTAGGCCTGCAACAGGGGGTCGGTTTGGGTTTCGGCCAACAAAATGCCGTCGGTCATCAGTTTGACCGACGCATTTTGGGACAAACGGTCTTGAAAACGCACCTTGAAACCCACCACCTCACCCAAAGGTGTTTTGAGTTCTTCGGCAATGCGCTTGGCCACCGAGCTGGCCGCAATGCGGCGTGGTTGGGTGTGTCCAATCCATCGGCCCCGCTCGCCGGGCTTGGCGTTCAGACGGCCCCGCCCCAGCGCGAGCGCAATTTTGGGCAGTTGGGTGGTCTTGCCCGAGCCCGTTTCACCGCAGACGATGATGACCTGGTGCTGGTCCATGGCGGCCAGAATTTCATCGCGGCGCGCAGAGACCGGCAGGCTTTCGGTAAACTCGATTTGAAGGGGGGTGTCGGACAAGGCGGAAACTTCTGTGAAAATCAAGGCAAGAACAGCGGGGGATTATCCCAGTCCCGCGCACCCCGCCACACATCGCTGCTTATTCATTGACCATGACCACCGTCTTCAACTTCACCTTCGTGCCCTGGTTCCTGTCGGTGGCGCCCTACATTCACATGCACCGGGGCAAGACCTTTGTGGTGGGCATCGCGGGTGAAGCCATCGCAGCGGGCAAGTTGCACAACTTGGCGCAAGACTTGGCGCTGATTCAAAGCATGGGTGTGAAGATCGTGTTGGTGCACGGCTTTCGCCCTCAGGTGAACGAACAATTGGCGGCCAAGGGGCATGCGCCCCAATACTCCCACGGCATTCGCATCACCGACAGCGTGGCACTCGACTGCGCCCAAGAGGCTGCGGGACAGTTGCGCTACGAGATCGAGGCGGCCTTCAGCCAAGGCTTGCCCAACACGCCCATGGCGGGCTCGACGGTGCGGGTGATTTCCGGCAACTTCATCACCGCCCGACCGGTGGGCATTGTGGACGGGGTGGACTTTCAGCATTCGGGGTTGGTGCGCAAGGTTGATGTGGACGGCATCATGCGTACGCTGGACATGGGCGCCATGGTGCTGCTCTCGCCCTTTGGCTTTTCGCCCACCGGTGAAGCCTTTAACCTGACCATGGAAGAAGTGGCCACCAGCGTGGCCTCTGAGTTGCAGGCCGACAAACTGATTTTTGTGACCGAGATTCCAGGCATCCGCATGCAACCTGCGGAACCGGCAAGCGACGACAACCCAATCGACACCGAGCTGCCATTGGCCGCCGCCAAGCAATTGCTGGCCTCGCTGCCCCGGCCCACTGAGCCCACCGACATTGGTTTTTACTTGCAGCACTGCGTGAAGGCCTGCGAAGAAGGCGTGGAGCGCTCGCACATCTTGCCCTTTGCGGTGGACGGCTCGCTGTTGCTGGAGGTGTATGTGCACGACGGCATCGGCACCATGGTGGTGGACGAAAAACTCGAAGAACTGCGCGAAGCGACCGCCGATGACGTGGGCGGCATCTTGCAACTGATTGAGCCTTTTGAGCAAGACGGCACCTTGGTCAAGCGCGACCGCACCGAGATCGAGCGCGACATTGACCACTACACCATCATCGACCACGACGGGGTGATCTTTGCTTGCGCGGCGCTTTACCCCTACCCCGAAGCCAAAACAGCGGAGATGGCGGCACTCACCGTGTCGCCCCAGTCACAAGGCCAAGGCGATGGCGAAAAGGTGCTCAAACGTGTGGAGCAACGCGCCCGCGCCATGGGGCTGAAAAGCATTTTTGTGCTGACCACCCGCACCATGCACTGGTTCATCAAACGGGGCTTTGTGCAGCAAGACCCCGACTGGTTGCCTGAAGCCCGCAAGCGCAAATACAACTGGGACCGAAAGAGTCAGGTGCTGGTGAAAAAGCTCTGAGCGCCACGCCTGCAGAGCGGCTCTGCTGTGCTCTGATCAGGCGGGTCAGGCTAGTTAGGCCACAGGCCCGCTCAGACCGCTCACACTGCTCAGGACCGCTCAGGCACGTTCAGGCGTGTTTAGGCCTGGTCAGTCTGCCTCGGGGGCGTGAGCTTTAGCGTAGGGGTCAGGGTTGGCGTTGGGCTCTGACTTGCTGAATGCCCGCAAGCTCAACCACAGGCCAACCAGTGCAAAAGCCACAAAGGCCAGAAAAGACCAATTGGCAATCGAGCCGCCCAAAAAGGTCCAATCGATCTTGGTGCAATCGCCGCTGCCCTTGAAGATCATGGGTATGGCACGGTTGATGGGGAAGTTTTCGACCATGCCGTAAAAGTCGCGTCCACAGGTGACGATTTCCGGTGGGTACCACTGCAGCCAGCTTTGGCGTGCAGCCGTGAAGGCGCCAAACCCCGCGCTCAGCGCCAGCAGCAACGATGTGATGCCCAAACCCTTGCCCTGCAAACGCCAGCCCAGCAAGCCCAACAGCACCACCCCGATCAGCGCATAGCGCTGCACGATGCACATCGGGCAGGGGTTAAGCCCGACCACGTGCTGCAAATACAAGCCAAACACAAGCATGCCCACACCCGTGAAGGCGATCAGGGCCATCCAACGTTGTGGGGTGAGAGACTGGAGGTTCATGGCGAGAGATTAAGCAACAACGGGCGCATTTTGCGCCCGTGCTGGTTTGGAGCCGTTGGGGCGAAAGAGAAAGCCCCTGTCAAATCAGGATTCGGCAAACGCACGTTCAATCACAAAGGCGCCCGGTGTGCTGGTGTTACCCTCGACCAAGCCACGCTCTTCGCAAATGCGCTTGAGGTCTTTGAGCATGCCGGGGCTGCCGCAAATCATGATGCGATCGGTTTCGGGGTTGAGTGGGGGCATGCCCAAATCGGCAAACAGTTTGCCGTTTTCAATCAAGTCCGTCAGGCGGCCTTGGTTTTTGTAGGGCTCGCGGGTCACGGTGGGGTAATACATCAGCTGCTGGCTGACCATCTCGCCCAAAAACTCGTGCGCAGGCAATTCTTGGGTGATGTAGTCCTGGTAGGCCAACTCGTTCACCTGACGCACGCCATGCACCAAGATGACTTTTTCGAAACGCTCATAGGTGTCGGGGTCGCGGATGATGCTCATGAAAGGCGCCAAACCGGTGCCGGTGGACATGAGGTACAGGTTTTTGCCGGGCAACAGGTAGTCGCACAGCAAGGTGCCAGTGGGTTTGCGGCCCACCACAATGGTGTCGCCCACCTGAATGTGCTGCAACTTGGAGGTCAGCGGGCCATCGGGCACCTTGATGCTCAAAAACTCGAGGTGCTCTTCGTAATTGGCGCTGGCAATGGAATATGCGCGCAGCAACGGTTTGCCGTTGTCGCCGCGCAAGCCAATCATGGTGAAGTGACCATTGGAAAAGCGCAATGCTTGGTCTCGGGTGGTGGTGAAGCTGAACAGACGGTCGGTCCAGTGGTGAACACTCAAAACGCGTTCTTCGAGAAATGCACTCATTTGATGGGCTTGTGTTGGGGCGGGGACCAGAGTCCCGGTGCCACGAAGGGGATGCTGAAAGCTTGCTACAGTTACGGCCTGAAAGACCACAGGACAGTGGGCCTGTCATGCAACAGGCGGTATTGTCATGTGAACCACTCAAAACTGGAAATACTGAAATTTTATATCCGTATAACCAGCGCTTCTTAAGATAAATCAAGGCTCGACGACACCATGGCACGCACCGTTCAATGCATCAAACTCGGCACCGAAGCAGAAGGTCTGGACTTTCCTCCCTACCCCGGCGAACTGGGCAAGCGCATTTGGGAAAGCGTCAGCAAGCAGGCCTGGGCCGATTGGCTCAAGCACCAAACCATGCTGGTCAATGAAAACCGCCTGAATTTGGCCGATCTGCGCGCCCGCCAATACTTGGCCCGCCAAATGGAAAACCACTTTTTTGGCGACGGCGCAGATGCCGCTCAAGGCTATGTGCCTCCCGCGGCCAACTAAATCCGCCTGAAGATTGAGTTCGCCGTTGTTGCGCCCAGAGGGCCGAGAGGCCTTGGTCATTGGGGCCGGCTTGTCGGGCTCGGCCGTGGCGCACAGTTTGGCCCGTCGGGGTTGGTCGGTCACCGTCATCGACCAAGGCGCGGCTTTAGGTGCGGGCGCATCGGGCTTGCCTGCTGGCTTGGCCGCCCCCCATGTTTCGCCCGACGACAACGTGCTCTCGCGCATCACCCGCGCAGGCGTTCAGGCCACCCTGCAACGCGCGCACAACCTGCTGCAAAGCGGGTCCGACTGGGCCCTCTCGGGCGTGCTGGAGCACAACTTGGCCGGCAAACGCCGCCTGCCCGCGCAGCCTCAAAACAGCGCCCCAGCCAGTGAAGCGCAGGTGGCCGCGGCTGGCTTGCCGCCTGGAACGCCCGCCCTGTGGCATGCCCATGCCGGCTGGATCAAGCCCCGAGCGCTGGTCGCCGCCCAACTGCAAACCCCCGGGGTGAGCGTGCTTTGGGGCCAAACCGCCCACCGGCTGGAGCGCCAAGGCCCGCTCTGGCAAGTGCACAACGCGGCAGGCCAAATGATTGGCCAAGCCCCTTTGCTGGTGGTGGCCAGTGCTTATGACAGTCTGGCTTTGTTGCGCCCTTTGCCCGGTTTTGCGGTGCCCTTGAACCCCTTGCGCGGGCAAATCAGTTTTGGCCACCTGAACGATTTGAGCCCCGCCCAGCGCCAGCAGTTGCCGCCATTTCCCGTTAACGGGCATGGCAGTTTCATCAGCCACGTGACGACACCCGAGGGACAGCCGGGTTGGTTCATTGGCTCGACCTTTGAGCGCCAGTGCGAGCAAGCGCCGGTGCGCGAAGAAGACCACGCGGCCAACCAGCAGCGTCTGGCCACTTTGCTGCCCCACTTGGGCGAGGCCCTGCGAGGCCAATTTGCTGCGCCCCATGTGCGCGGATGGGCGGGTTTGCGCTGCACCCTGCCCAACCGCTTGCCGGCGGTGGGCCCCATTCACCCCCAGCAGTGGCCTGGCCTGTGGTTGTGCGCCGGCATGGGCGCGCGGGGCATTAGCTTGTCGGTGTTGTGCGGCGAACTGTTGGCGGCCCGACTGGAAAACGAGCCACTGCCGTTGGAAGCGTCGTTGGCCAAACACCTGGCGGCAGAACGATTTGCGCCAACATAAATTCACAAAATCAATAAATCCATCTACGATGGTGTTGATTCAAACTCTGTCCGATGTTGTTGTTTGTTCGTCATGGAGAGCACTTGATGGTCCGTCAATCGTTCACGCGTTACCTGCCTTGGTTGGTCACGGCCCCTGCCGCCCTCGTCTCTTGGCCCTTTTCAGTCTGGGCCAGCGCCACTTTTGCCGTGCTGTTTGCATTGGGCTGGCGCGATTACACCCAAACCAAGCAGGCCGTGCGGCGCAATTACCCCCTGACGGGGCGTTTGCGTTACGGGCTTGAGTACATCCGCCCCGAGCTGCGCCAATACTTTTTAGAAAGCGACGACGAAAAGCTGCCCTTCTCGCGCAACCAACGCGCCCTGGTTTACGCCCGCTCGAAGGTGGAAAACGACAAACGCGGCTTTGGCAGCATCAAAAACATGTACCAGTCCGACACCGAGTGGCTGGCCCACTCGATGCAGCCGGTGCAACCTGACCCGGCCACTTTCCGCATTCAGGTGGGGGGCGACCAGTGCAGCCAACCCTACGATCTGTCGCTGTTCAACATTTCTGGCATGAGCTTTGGCGCTCTCTCGCCCAACGCCATTCAGGCCCTCAACCGCGGCGCGGCATTGGGCCGTTTTGCCCATGACACAGGCGAGGGCAGCATCTCGGTGCACCACCGCCAGCACGAGGGCGACTTGATTTGGCAAATTGCTTCGGGTTACTTTGGCTGCCGCACTCCCGACGGCCACTTTGACCCCGAACGCTTTGCCCTGCAAGCCAAGTCACCTCAGGTCAAGATGATCGAGGTCAAGCTGTCCCAAGGGGCCAAGCCCGGCCATGGCGGGGTATTGCCCAAGGCCAAGGTCAGCGCCGAAATTGCCGAGGCGCGCGGTATCCGCATGGGCCAAGATTGCGTTTCGCCAGCCCGCCACTCGGCGTTTTCAAGCCCGGTGGAGCTGTTGGGCTTTGTGGCCCAGTTGCGCCGACTGTCCGGTGGCAAACCTGTGGGCATCAAGCTGTGCATCGGGCACCCGGCCGAGTGGTTCTCGCTGGTCAAAGCCATGCTGCAAACCGGTCAAACGCCTGACTTTGTGGTGGTGGATGGCGCTGAAGGGGGCACCGGTGCCGCACCCATTGAGTTTGCCGACCATGTGGGCATGCCTTTGCGCGATGGCCTGCGTTTGGTGCACAACAGCTTGGTCGGCGCGGGCTTGCGTGGCCGCATCAAGATTGGCGCTTCGGGCAAAGTGATCTCGGCCTTTGACATCGCACGCTGCCTCGCTTTGGGCGCCGACTGGTGCAATTCAGGACGGGGCTTCATGTTCGCGCTGGGCTGCATTCAGTCGCGCACCTGCCACACCGACCATTGCCCCACCGGCGTGGCTACACAAGACCCGGTGCGTCAACGTGCAATTGTGGTGACTGACAAAGCCGAACGGGTGTTTTACTTTCATGCCAACACCCTGCATGCCTTGGCCGACTTGATCGGTGCAGCCGGCCTGAGCAGCCCCAACGCCATCACGCCCCAGCACCTGATGGTGCGCAACGCACAAGGCCATGCGATGCCGCTGTCCAGTGTGATCGACACCCTGAGCCCCGGCCAATTGCTGCCCGAGATGGCCAGTGAGTCGCCACTGCCCAGCCCGTTTGCCGAGTTTTGGCAAGACAGCAGCCCCAACACTTGGGGCTTGAAACTTGGGGCTTGAACCCTGCCTGAATTTCTTCAGGTTTCGTCCGAATTAACTCACTTCATGGCGTCTGCAGGGCGCCGAGCTTTCACGTAGGCATCGGTCGGTTGGTAGTTTTTGCCGTCGGCATAGCGCCACTGCACCATGGTGCCCTTGCCACCGCGCAAATCGAGCTTGCCCACATACGCGCCCATGGTGGATTGCTGGTCGATGGCGCGAAATTCAGCCGGCCCAAAAGGCGTGCTGAACTTCAAGCCACGCAACGCCACCACCAACTTTTCGTTGTCGGTGGAATTGGCCTTTTTGATGGCCGCAAAAATGGCTTGCATCGTGGCATAACCCACCACAGAACCCACCTTGGGGTTCTCGTTGAACTTCTTGTAATAGTTGGCCGCAAAGCTGGCGTGTTCTTTGTTGTCGAGTTGGTCCCAGGGATAGCCGGTCACGATCCAGCCCTTGGGGGTTTCGTCTTTCAGCACTTCCAGATATTCAGGCTCGCCGGACAACAATGACACCACGGGGGTTTTGGGAAACACATTGCGCTGGTTGCCTTCGCGCACCAACTTGGCCAAGTCGGCGCCAAAGGTCACGTTAAAAATCGCATCGGGCTTGCTGGCCATGGTGGCGGTCAGCGTGCTGCCAGCGTCAATCTTGCCTTGCGCAGGCCACTGCTCGCTGACAAATTCGAC
>JACCDS010365169.1_pt1 | contig 33254 bp, 21 predicted proteins | sample 7446441 | NCBI WGS metagenome assembly JACCDS01 (sample SAMN15323445, study PRJNA562643) | freshwater metagenome | isolation source: river surface water | place: USA:Blue River Watershed | collected 2017-08-17
GACCTCTCCCTCGTACGGCTGGCGGGATCGGACACCGCCGCCCATGCGGAGCTTTGGAAGACAGTTCTTCGGCGGGAGGGCTCGGGCCAGATGCCGCCGCCGGCAGATCCGGACGCGCGGCGGGCCCGAACAGCCGGCGCCGGCTCGCGGTCTGGGGCGGAGCCGCCGCCGCGGCCAGCGGCCCGGTCACCGTGACTTGGTAAATCGCGGGCACCGTGCGGGGATGCCGGTGCATATTGAAGCGGGCGATGAAGGGCTGCCGCTCGGTTTCGATCAGCGGATTCGCGACCCGCGGAAACGTCACGCCGATCTCCCGGTCGCCGGCTCGCACCGAAATTCGAAACTTCAAGTGAGCGTCGACGGCTTCCGCGTTTTTGTCGGCTCCGGGTGGTTTCACGGTGGCCAGCGCCACGCGCTCGCGATCGATCAGCACCTCGACCTCGTGCGGCCGGCGGAGCCCCTCCACTTGTTCGTTGCGATCGCGTGCCAGCCGGACCTGCACCTCGTAGGTGCCGTCCTGCGGAAAGGCGTAGCGGAAAAGCCCGCCGCCCCGGGTGCCGAGCGGCAAGCCGTCGATATGGTTTTCCTGGGAGACGTCGGGTTTGATGCGAAACGTCTCGCCCGTCGGTGCCTTCAACGGACTTCCGACCGCCAATCGCGCGATCTTCTGCGCGGCCCCGACGTAGCGGTCCAACAACGCGGGCGAGAGATTGGCCACCGTCACGTTGTCGAAGCCATGGCTCGGTTCGTCGTGCGGGAGCAGCGCGGTGGCATCGATCTCCACGGCGAGGAGATCGCGGACGGCGTTGTGATACTCGGTGCGATTGAGCCGGCGCAGCGAGTCGGTGCGACCGGGATTCGGCCGGCGCTGCGCGGCTTGGTCCAACGTGGTCGTCAAAGCCCCGAGGGCGCCGCGCAGCTCCTCGGCCGACGGCTGGGTCTTTTCCGGCGGCGGCATCTGGCCCGAGCCCACCCGCCGAAGAACTTTCTCCCAAAGCTCCGCATGGGCGGCGGTGTCCGATCCCACCAGCCGTTCGAGGGAGAGGTCACCCTTTTTCTCGACGTCGTCGTGGCAGCCGAGGCAGTGACGTTCGAGCAGCGCTTGCTCCGGGCGCAGGGCGTTCGCCGCCGTCGTCCGCTCACCGCCCAACAAAGCGGCGGCACACAGGAGAGCTCTGACGCTCGAATGCGCGGGCCGAAGAGAAAACCGGACGGGGTGGTCCATGCGGGGTGGAGAAAGCGTCCGGACTCTGGGCAAGGGGCCCGGAGATTCAATCGCCAACTCGTTCACCGCAACGAATGCGGCCACGCGGGCATCCGCGCCACGCGCGGCGGGCGACGCGACGCGGGGCACTCCGTTACGAATTCGTGCCGCATGATTCCGGGCCCGGAAACGTCGGGAATTTTGAACGAATTCACCGCGTGCTGCGTCGGTTTAACTGCGAACGACAGCCGAAAATTATTTTCGCCCGACCTTAAGACAAAGTGGGTTGACACCCAAGTTTTGATGACCCCTAGTTCGATTTCCTGCGCTCCCCCTCCCCTGAATTTCTGCGTCGCAGATGTTGAATCTTTTCGCTTCCCTTTTCGCCGGCTCGAAACAAGCAGGCACATTTCCTGCGATGAACGGCGACCGGTGACGGGATGAAAGAACGGAGGCCACGACGCCTCGACGCCCGATTGACGGCGCTAAGACTTCGCCCGTTTCAACGTATCTTTTGCTGCAACCCAAAAAGTTAAATCCAACCAACCTTCCTCCCTAATATGATTACCGAAAGCCTCCCGTTCGCATTCCTCCTTGGTGATGCCACGCCCATGGATCTCTTCATCATGGGCAAAGAGATCATGTGGCCCCTGATCCTGGTTTCGTTCGTGATGATCACCGTCGTCATCGAGCGCCTCATCTTCATCTTCCGCGAGAACTCCAACCGTGAGCCGGAAGTCGTGGAAAAGATGCTCGAAGCGGTGGAGCGGGCCGACATCGATGGCGCCCTCGCGATCGGCAAGAAAAGCAAGGACTCGATCGCCAAGATTCTCGTCTACTCCCTGACGAACCGCCAATACTCCCTCTCGAACGCGTTCATCCGCGCCTCCGCCCAGGAGCTCGGCCGCTTCCAGCAGGGCGTCGCCACGCTCGATACCTGCATCACCGCGGCCCCCCTCCTCGGTCTGCTCGGCACCGTCACCGGCATGATGCGCACGTTCGGCGCCCTCGGCGGCGGCGACATCGGTGCGGCGGCCGGCCAGATCACGGGCGGCGTCGCCGAAGCGCTCATCGCCACCGCGCTCGGTCTCGCGATCGCCGTGACCGGTCTGCTCCCCTACAACTATCTCAACGCCCGCTCCGAGCAGGCGAAGCAGGATGTCTCCGACGCGTCCCACGCGCTCGAGATTCTGCTCAAGAAGTCCGAGACCAGCGCGCCCTTCGGCCGCTGATCGGAATTCCCTAAGATATCGTCGTCCTTCGCGTCTTAAACGGTAGTCCCTTACTCATCATGGCCGGTTCATCTGGAGGAAATAGCGGTGGCAAAAAGAAAGCCCGCATCGAAATCATCCCGCTGATCGATGTCGTCTTCTTCCTGCTCGCCACGTTCGTGCTCTTTACCCTCTCGTTGAACCGGTCGGATGGCGTGAGCGGCATCATGCTCCCCTCGTCGGAAACCGGCGAGCCCAAGGCCGCCCGCGAGGGCACCGTGACGATTTCCGTCACCGAGGCGGGGACGATCGCATGGAACAAGGACTACATCAGCCTGGCCGAGTTCATCGATCGTCTGAAGACGTTCAAGGTCGCGGAGCCGGACGGCAAGATTCTCATCAACGGCGACGAGGGCGCGATGTTCAACGCCGCGCTCTACGTGTTCGACGAGGCGCGCAAAGCCGGTTTCCAGAAGATTTTCATCGAAACGAAGGTGCGCGCCGCCGGCAAGTAAGCAGCCCCACCGATACCAACTCCAACCCATATGGCCGGATCCAGTCCCAAAGCCGAAGAGGGCAAAAAAAAGGCACGCATTGAGATCATCCCTCTCATCGACGTCGTCTTCTTCCTGCTCGCCACGTTCGTCCTCTTCACTCTCTCGCTGCAGCGCATCGTCCAGGTGCCGGTGACTCTGCCCGTCGCCCAGCCGCCCCAGCCCCAGACCAACCGCGAAGACAACACGGTTTATCTGCAGGTCTCCGAGGACGGCACCTATTATTGGAAACAGGGCCAGAACCAGGCCGAGCTGATTTCGGCCACCGAGATTGCTCCGCGCCTGTCCGACTACCGCCGCAGCGAAAGCAATCCCCGCGTGCTCGTGCGCGGCGACAACCGCGCCCGTTTCGGCGCCGCCGTGTTCGCGCTCGACGAAATCCGCAAGGTCGGAATCGAACAGGTCTCCGTTGAGACCGTTTCGAGCCCCACCGGTCGCTAACCCTCCGCAACTACCATGACGCGCGATCTGATTATCGGCATTTTGCTCTCCGCCGCCCTGCATTTGGGTGTGCTATTCGGCGACAAACTCATCCCCGAAAAGAAGGTGGAAAAGAAGATTATCGCCGAGGCTCCCAAGGTGCAGCTCATCGAGATGCCCAAGATCGAAGAGGAGCCCGAGATCATCGAGACCACGGAGGAGGTTAAGCCCCTCGACTTGGCGCCTCCGATGCAGCAGGACGTGCCCCAGCTCGTTCAGCCCGACTCCTTCGTTCAGAAGATCCAGCCGCCGCCCCCGGAAGGTGTCACGATCAGCGCGTCGATGAGCATCGTCCCCGAGGTTCGCGACCCCAACATGTTCCGCGGCATGAAGGTGTTCGACATCTCCATGCTCGATCAAACCCCGGTGCCGAAGTTCCAGGCGCGTCCGCAGTATCCGTTCGAGATGCGCCGCGCGGGCATCGCGGGTGAAGTCGTGGTCGACTTCATCGTCGATACCAACGGCGACGTCCAGAACGCCTATGCCCTGCGCTCGACGCAGCGTGAATTCGAAGCCGCCGCCGTGCAGGCGGTCAGCAAGTGGAAGTTCAAACCCGGTCGCAAAGGCGGTCGCGATGTGCCCACGCACATGCAGGTCCCGATCGTCTTCACCCTCAACGAGGAATAATTCGCCGTGCCCTCCCCTACTTTCAATTCCTACACCCGCCGTTTCGGCACGTGCCTCCGGCTCGTCGGCGTCACGTCGGCGCTCGCGGTTGCGGCTCCGGTCATCGCCCAAAACGCACCTCCGGGCAAGGCGCCGCACAGCGTCGGCGAAAAGACCAGCGAAGCCTTCCAGAAGCTGAAGCCGCTGCAGGAAGCCCAGAATTACACCGGCATGCTCGCGCTGCTGGAGAGCATTCCGATCACACCGAATAGCTACGACCAAGCGTTGGTCTTGGACATGAAGGCCAAGATTTACGCGATGACGAACCAGCTCTCCAAGGCCATCGAGCCGTGGGAGCGCGCCGTCCAGCTGTCGGACCAGTTCGGCTACTTCCCGGAAAAGCAGACCCTGGAAACCGTTTCGCTCCTCGCGCAGCTCTACGGCCAGGAAGGTTCCACGAGCAAGGATCCGAAGGTCCAGCAAGCCGCATTCGGCAAGGCGATCACCTACTTCAAGCGCTTCCTCGACAAGACGCCCAAGCCCACGCCCGAAACGATGATGGCGTATGCGTCGATCCTCTATTACAAGGGCATCGCCGACCCCAACAAGCCCGACCTCGCCGTGCTCGGCGAAGCTCGCGCCATCGTCGAAAAGGGCCTCAGCAGCGCCATCAAACCGAAGGAGGGCTTCTACCAACTGCTCCTCACGCTGCAGCAGCAGCAAAACGATCTCGCCGGTTCAGCCGAGATCCTGGAGCTTCTGCTCAAACAGTCTCCGGCCAAGAAGGATTTCTGGCAGCTGCTGATGGCGACCTACCTCCAGCTTTCGGACAAGGCCTCGCAGCAGAAGAATGCCACCGCCGCCCGCGAGTATCTCGTGCGCGCAATCGTCAGCTGCGAGCGGGCCCAGGCCCTCGGCCACATGAAAACGCCGAAGGACAATATGAATCTGGTCTCCCTCTACCTGATGGCGAACCAGTTTTCGAAGGGCACCGAGCTGCTCTACAACGGCATGAAGTCCGGCGCCATCGATTCGGAGCCCAACAATTGGCGCGTGCTTGGCCGTTACTACATGGAAGCCAGCATGAGCCCCAAGGCGATCGAGGTGCTCAAGGAAGCTGCCGGGCTCTTCCCGAAGAACGGTGAAATCGAGGTCCAGATCACCCAGCTGCACATTCAGCTCGAGAACAACCGCGAAGCATTGAAGCACGCGAAACTCGCGATCGCCAAGGGCAACTTCGAAACCACCAAGCCTTACACCGTCCACTATCTCGTCGCCTACACCGCCTATGATCTGGGTGAAATCGACGAGGCCAACGCCGCCATCGCGGCCGCGGAGAAATTCGAAGAGGCCAAGAAGGATCCGCAGTTCCCCAAACTCAAGGGCGTGATCGCGGACGCACTGACCGAGCGCGAGAGCCGCAACCAGAAGAAGCCCGAAAAATCCGAACCCGCCAAATCCACGGCAACCCCCAAGAAGAAGAGCTGAAGAATCCCAGCACCTTTCCCATGAAGAAAAGTTACGTTTACTTCGTTATCCCTCTCGCACTCCTCGCCGTGTTCTTTTTCGGCTTCTATTGGAGTGCCCACAAAGACTTCGAGGCCCGCGAGCAGAAGAAGGTTCAGGACGTGCGCGACGCCAAGCAGGCCAAACTCGAAAAGGAAGCAAAAGACCGCGAGAAGGCCGTGCAGGCCGCGTTGGAGCTTCAGGAAAAGCGCAAGATCGAGAAGAAAGCCCGCGACGCGAAGGACGCCAAGGACAAGGAAGATCGCGAAAACGCCCGCCAAGCCCGTGACAAGGCCGGCCGCGACGCCGAGAAACTCGAGGCCCAGGCCAAGCGCCTGCAGAAGGAAATCGACGCCGAAAAGCGCGACCTCACCGAGGCCCAGGCCGAACGCAAGCGGCAGTCCGACGAGCAGACTTTCCTGCGCGAATACGTGAAAAAAGCGGAGGCCAATGCCAAGAGCCTCAACGCTGTGCTCGAGCGCATCCAGGCGGCCGACAAGGCCGCGGAAGATGCCGCCCGCGCCGCCGCTGCTGCCGCCGCCGCCGCCGCCAAGAAGTAACCCGAACCTATCTTTCCAACTACTCTCCGATGAAAAAGTGGATGTATCTTATCTTCCCCGGCGTCATGATGGCGGGCTTCCTCGTGATTTACTTCTCCCACGTGGAGAAAACGCACGAAAAAGAACGCGTTGCCGCGGCGAAGATCGCCCAGGAAAAAGCCGACCTTGAAGCCAAGAAAAAGGCGGCGGAAACCAAGGCCCGCGAAGACGCCAAGAAGCGTCAGGAAGAGCGCGACGCCGAGGAAAAGAAAAAGGCCGACGAGAAGGAGGCCAAACAGGCTGCCGACGACAAGAAGGTCCGCGATGCCACCGCCGAGTATGTCGCCAAGGGTGCCGCTGCCGCCAAGCTGGTCGCGAATCTCGAGCAGGAACTCGACCGTGTCCGCAAAGAAAAGGACAAGACGCAGCGCGAAGCGTTTGATCTCGCCAAGCAGGTCGAGCTCTCCCGCATTGCGCGGCGCAACGCCGAGCTCGAGATCCAGCGCATGACCGAAATGGTTTCCAAGCGCGCGCACGAGAGCTCCATGGTCAAACCGCCGGTGCTGCCCCCGCCGCCTCCGGTGATGAAGAAGTAAGCGCGCCGGTCATCGGGCGCCTTCGAACCACAAAACCCCGGCCTATTCGCCGGGGTTTTTGCTTTCCTGTCTCCCGCGACAAGGGCGCCGTCCCGCCGAACCTCACTGGCAGAGAATTATCTTTTTTCTGCTTGCACCACCAATCGCAGTGCGGCTCCTTCCCCACCTCGCGCGACTTGCAGGTCGCCAAAAGAATCAGTCGGGGCGTAGCTTAGCCTGGTAGAGCGCTACGTTCGGGACGTAGAGGTCGTGAGTTCGAATCTCACCGCCCCGACCATTCTTATCACCGGTGTCCGCAGCGGCACCCCTCCCTCAACGCTTTTTGACGTAAGGGTTTCCGTTCGCCTCGCGCTCGACTGTAGTAGGCTCCCCGTGCCCCGGAAACACTGTGGTTTCGGGCGGCAACGAATAGATTTCGGTGCGGATCGAGTGTGCCAACGCCTCGAAGTTTCCGCCCGGAAGGTCCCAGCGCCCCACCCCGTCCCGAAACAGCGCATCCCCCACAAACGCGGCCCGCAGCGCGGCGCTGTAGAACAAAACGTTCCCCGGGCAGTGTCCCGGCACATGCCGCACTTCGAAGGCGTCCCCCAAGGCCGTCAGCGGCGCGAACGGTGCAGTGAGCCAACCGTCCACCGCGACCGGCTCCAGGGCCAGTTGCAACCGCATGAAACGGCTCATCTGGGCGGGATTGCCGATCAGCTCGCGATCCGCCGCATGCGCACGCACCGCGGCTCCGCTGTGGCGCACCACCTCCGCCGCCCCCTGCATGTGGTCCCAGTGCCCGTGCGTGAGCCAGAGCTCGCGCAAACGGCATCCCGCCCCGTCCAGCAACGGCACCACGAGGTCCCAGACGCCGCCGGGTGCGTCGATCAGCAGGGCCTCACCGCGCGCGGGAGCAAGGATCAGGTAGGCGTTCGTTTCGATGGGCCCGGACGGAAGAATATGGAGCTGCACGCGCCTCACTGCACGCCCGGCCGCGGCCGGTGCAACGGATAAATCCTCCCTTGCCAGCGCCGCAACGCCCTCGCCACTCTCCGCGATTTCCCATGCCGACTCTCAAGTTTGCGGTTCTCGCGGGCGATTACATCGGTCCCGAAGTCATGACGGAAGCGCTGCGCGTGCTCGAGCACGTCGCCAAGACCGACGGGCTGACGCTCTCCTATCGGCACGCCGACGTCGGCGGTGCCGGCATCGACAACCACGGGAAGGCGCTGCCCGACTCGACTCTCCGCCTGTGCGAAGAGAGCGACGCCATTCTGTTCGGATCGGTGGGCGGACCCAAGTGGGAGAAGCTTCCGCCCAAGGAGCAGCCGGAGCGCGCCGCCCTGCTCCCGCTCCGCAAGCACTTCACCCTCTTCGCCAATATCCGGCCCGGCCTGCTGTATCGCGAACTCACCGACGCCTCGCCCCTCAAGACGGACCGCATTCCCGACGGCATCGACATCGTCTGCATCCGCGAACTGACCGGCGGAGTTTACTTCGGCCAACCCAAGGCGACGACCACGCTGCCGGACGGCGACGTGCAGGCGATCGACACGATGGTCTACCGCCGCAGCGAGATCGAACGGATCACCGAGACCGCGATCGCGGCCGCGCGGGCCCGCAAGAAGAAGCTTTGCTCGATCGACAAGGCCAATGTGCTCGAAACCTCGGTCCTGTGGCGCCGCACCGTGAGCGACTACGTCGCCAAACACGCCCCCGACCTCGAGCTCAGCCACATGTATGTCGACAACGCGGCGATGCAGCTCGCGCGCAATCCGAACCAGTTCGACGTGTTTGTGACCGAGAACATGTTCGGCGACATCCTCTCGGACGAGATGGCCGTGATCTGCGGATCCCTCGGCATGCTCTCCTCCGCGTCCCTCGGCGCCGGCAAGAATTCGCTCGGTCTGCCCTTCGGGCTCTACGAACCGGCGGGCGGGACCGCCCCCGACATTGCGGGACGGGGTATCGCCAATCCCTGCGCCCAGATCCTGTCGGTGGCGCTGATGCTCCGCTTCAGCTTCGGCCTCGAAGGTCCGGCGGCCCGGATCGAACGGGCCGTCAAAGCCGCCGTGACGGGCGGCACCCGCACCGGCGACATTGCCTTCGGCGGCGCCGCCGTGGGCACCCGCGCGATGGCGGATGCGGTGATCGCCCGGCTCTGAGCCGGGTGCCCGCCGCCCTCCGGACCGACGCCGTCAAGATTTGAGCAGCGTGGCGACGGCCCGGAGCAAATCATCGCTGGTGTAGGGTTTCACCAGAATCGTTTCGACGCCCAGATCGCGCAGTTCCGCCCGGCGGGCATCCGCCCGGCTTGCCGCGGAGGCGACCCCGGACGACACCATGATCCGGACCGCCGGATTCATCCGCTTCAAGACCCGGATCATGGCCACGCCGTCCATGATCGGCATGTCGAGGTCCGTGATGACGAGCCGGATCTGCCGCCCGGACTGTGCATAGCGCGCCGTCGCATCCGCGCCGTCGTTGGCCAACAGCACCTGATAGCCGTGCCGCGCGAGCGTTTCGCGCAGGACCTCGCGGATATTCTCTTCGTCCTCGACCACCAGGACCAGCTCGCCGCTGCCCCGCGCCGCCGGTTGGACCGATACCTCCGAGTCTGCCCGCGCATTTTCATCCCGCTCCGCCGGCACGTAGATTCCGAAGGATGTGCCGCGGTTCGGCTCGCTCCGCACGGTCACGAAGCCGGCATGTCCTTTCACGATGCCGGCGACGGTGGCCAAGCCGAGCCCGGTGCCCTTGCCCGCCTCCTTCGTGGTGAAGAACGGGTCGAAGATCTTGTCGATCACGTCCGCCGGGATGCCGAACCCGGTGTCGGTCACCCGGAACAGAACGTAGTCGCCGGCGCGGGCGCCGGGCATCATCGCGACCTGGTTGTCATCCAGCGCCGCATTCTCCACCTCCACCGTCAGCACGCCCCCGTCGGGCATCGCGTCGCGTGAATTCACGCAGAGGTTGAGCAGCACCTGGTTCAGCTGGGTCGGATCGCCCCGGACGTTCCAGACCGGACTCTTGGCCTGCGTGACCACCCGGATGTTTTTGGCAAACGTCTGCTGCGCCACTTTGACGATGTCGCGGACCAGCCGGTCGGGTTGAATCACGGCCCGATTGCCCTCCGCGCCCTTGCCGAACGTAAGCAGCTGGCGCACGAGGTCCGATCCGCGCCGGGCACTGGTCTCGATCGTGCCCAGGAGTTTCTCCTCTTCGGCGGGAGGCAGATTCCACCGCAGGAGCGGCGCCGACATCATGATCGGGGCCAGGATATTGTTCAGGTCGTGGGCGATGCCGCTGGCGAGCGTCCCGATCGACTCGAGCCGCTGCACCCGCAGGAACTGCTGCTCCAGACTCTTGCGTTCGGTAATGTCCTCCGCGATGCCGACGAGGCGCACCACCGCGCCGGCCGCATCCCGGACGGGAAACGCTTTGTCGTGGATCCAGCGGACCGCGCCGTCGGGACGGTTGATCCGATACTGTTCGTCATACCGGCCGGCCGTCTGCTTTTCGCGGGCCGCCGCCATCACCCGGGCCCGATCCTCCGGGTGAATCGACTCCACCCATACCCCGCGTTCGGAGAGCACGGCGGCGCAGCTGCGGGCCCATATCTTTTCGAAACCCGGGCTGACATAGATCACCCGGTCGGTGGCCACATCGACCATCCAGAAGACTTCGTGGATCGACTCCACCACCTGACGGAAGCGCTCCTCGCTCTCCCTCAGGGTTTCGACCGCCTTTTTCGCCTGGCTGTTGTCGATCAGCATGCCGAGCACGTAGCGCTCGCTTCCGACCTCGATCAGCGCGAGCGACGTGAGCAGGTCGATCTCGCGTCCGTCCTTGCGCCGGTGCCGCACCTCCACGTTTCGCACCACGTGGTGCTCGGTGAGTCGCGCCAGAATTTCCTCCCGCTGCTGCCGGTCGATCCACGTCTGCGTCTGTTCGGAGGTCCGGCCGATGATCTCGTCGCGCTCGAAACCGAAGATCTCCAGAAACGTGTTGTTGGCGTCCACGAATACGCCGTCGCTGAGGCGCGACAGCGCGGTGCCGACGGGATTCTCGTGAAACACCGTGGAAAACCTCGCCTCGCTTTCCCGCAGCGCTTCCTCCGCCTCCCGCCGCGCGGTCACATCCCGCGTGATGACCATCAACCCGTCCGCGGCGCCGTTGCTGCCCAGAATCATGGATGAATTCACCTCGCCGTCGAACTCGGTGCCCGACGCGCGCCGCATCCGGTAGACATTGGAGGTGATGACGCCGTCGCTGAGGATCCGGCGGAAATTCGAGCTCGCACGGGCGCGATCCACCGGTGCGACGTGGTCGAAAATCACGATGTTCGCCGGATCCGAATCCAGGCCGAAATCAAACAGGCGCCGCGCCTGCATCGACGCGAAACGCACGCGCCCGTCCAGCCCCGCCACGACAATCGCGTCGGGCGACGTCGTGACGAGCGTGCGATACATGTCCTCGCTGCGGCGCAGCGCTTCCACCGCGGATTTGCGCTCGGTTACGTCCTGCACGAAGCCTTCGACGTGCGTCAACCGCCCGGCCTCGTCGTGGACACCGCGCGCGTTCTCCGAGACCCAACGGATCGCGCCGGAGCGATGGATAATGCGGTATTCGTTGGCGCAGGGTTTCCGTGCTGCCAGCGACGCCTGGCACTTGGCCCAGAGCTGATCGCGGTCGTCCGGATGGACCAAGTCGCCGTAGCTGACGACCCGGTTCGCCTCGAGCTCCGCGCGGTCATAGCCGGTCACAAGGAAGCAACCGTCGCTGACGTAAAGCATCGTCCACGCCGCATCGTTGGCACACCGGTAGGCCATGCCCGGGAGATTGCTGGCCAAAGTGGCGAGCACACGCTGGCTCTCGGCGAGCGCTTGACGGGACGCCTCGGCTTCCAGTTCCAGCCGGGCGTGCTCCAGCGCCTGGCGAATCGCGGCGGGCAGGCGCGTCAGACGATCCTTGAGGAGAAAATCGAGCGCACCGCTGCGCACGACTTCCACCGCCGCCTCCTCGCCGAGAGCCCCGGAGACGACGATCACCGGAATTTTCCGGCCCGAAGCTTTGACCAACTCCACGACCCGCAGCCCGTCGAACTGGGGCAGATTGAAGTCGGCGATCACCAGGTTCGGCGGCCAGCCGAGGCTTTCCAGCAACGCCGCCTCGGAGTCGACCCGGCGAATCTCCGCCGCAAGGCCGCCGCGCTCGACCGCGAGCCGGATGAGGTCGGCGTCGATCTCGCTGTCCTCGACCAGAACGATTCGGAGTGATTCTTGCGTCATGGGGTGCGGCGGACGGGCGGATGGTTGCGATTGACCCAATACGCGCAGAGTTCGAGCACGACCTGCTCGTAGGCCTGCGCATTGCCTGGCTTGACGACGAAACTGTTGGCCCCGAGTTCGTAGCAGGTCGCGACATCGCGCGCCTCGCGCGACGAAGAGAGCATGACCACGGGCAGCGTGCGGGTGGCCTCGGCGGATTTCAGCCGGCGCAGCACGTCGATGCCGTCGACCGCCGGCAGTTTGATATCGAGCAAAATCGCCGCGGGATTCCGGCGGACCGCCGCGGGCGCGCGATCGGGCTCGCCGAGGAGCAACGCCAATGCGGCGGCGCCGTCGCGGGCCACCTCGACGTTGAGCCGGCCGGATACGCGCCGCAGGGCGCGCAACGCGAGTTCAAGATCGTTGGGATCGTCCTCCACCAACAGGATTTCAGGAGGCGGCATTTCGTTCATGGTAGTCGGGCTCGAAGAGGGTGAAATGGAACGTTGCGCCCAGGCCCGGAGACGACTCCGCCCAGATGCGCCCGAAATGACGCTGCACGATGCGGCGGGCAATCGCCAACCCGGCGCCGGTGCCCTCGAATTCATCGGCCCGATGCAGGCGCTGGAACACCCCGAACAGCTTTCCGGCGTAGCGCATATCGAAGCCCACGCCGTCGTCCTGCACAAAATATACCGGCGCTCCGGCAGCGTCGGTCCGGCTCGAGATCCGGATCGTGGCCTGCGAACGCTTGCGGGTGTATTTGAGCGCGTTGGCGATCAGGTTGAACCACACCTGCCGCAGCAGCCGCGCATTGCCCCGTGCCGGCGGCAGGGGGTCGATCTGCCAGGTCAGTTCCCGCCCGGCGCTCTCCTGCGCGAGCGACACCGTGCATTCGCGCACCAGCGCGTCCATGTCGACGGGCGCGACTTCCACCGGGCCGCGGCCCAGCCGCGAGAACGCGAGCAGATCGTCGATCAATCGGCCCATGCGCTGCGCCTCCCCACGGATCGTTCCCAACCGCCGCCGCCCCTCGGCCGGCAGCAGTTCGGCGTAATCCTCCTCGACGATCTGCGAAAACCCGTCGATCGCCCGCAGCGGGGCGCGGAGATCGTGGGAGACCGAATAGGAGAAGGCCTCCAGTTCCTGATTGGCGGCCTGCAGCTCGGCGGTGCGTTCCAACACCCGCTGCTCCAACCGCGCATTCAGGTCCCGGATCTCCTGCTCCGCGCGCTTCGCCGCCGTCACATCCCGGCTCGTCCCCACGAGGCCGTAGATCGCACCCTCGCGCGTGCGGAGGGGCACCACGTTGTTGATCCGGTGCCGCAGGTCGGAATCGTCGCCGGGAAAAACATCCGCCTGGTCGCGCAGCTCCTCGCCGGCCAACACGGTCAACTCCTTCTCCCGGAACCGCCGGGCCAGTTCCGCATCGAAGAAATCCGCGTCCGTCCGGCCCAGCAGATCCGCGGAACTCGGGACCCGCATGTCCGCCGCGCAGGCCGCGTTGGCCATGAGGAAACGGCTCTCCCCGTCCTTCACGTAGATCGATTCCGGCAACACGTCGAAAATCGTGCGCAACAGCGTCCGTTCCGTCTCGAGGGCCTGCTCCGCCGTCCGGCGCGACGTGATGTCTTCGCCCAGCACGACGATGCCGCCGATACCGCCGCTTTCGTTGGTCCAGGGATGGATTTCCCAGTGCAGCCACCGGGCCGTGCCGTCGGGACGCACCATCCGCTCGGCGTCGACGCGCACCGTTTCGCCGGCCAAGGCCCGCTCGTATCTCGCATGCCAGAGTCCGTAGCTGTCGGGCAGGTGATCGAGGGGCCGGCGTCCCACGAGGTCCGGGATACCGGGGGCAAACTCCGCCGCCCAACGCCGACTCACACTCAAGTAGCCCAGATCCCGATCCAACATCGCGATCGCGGCCGGGGCGTGCTCGACAAACAACGCGAGCTTGTGCCGTTCCGCCCGGACTTCGAGTTCGCTCAGCTTCTGCGCCGTGATGTCGATCTCGACGCCGACAAAGCGCACCGGCTCGCCCGCCTTGTCCCGCTCCACGCGGCCGCGCACCAACCCCCAGCGCACGCTGCCGTCGCGCCGCACGAACCGCAGTTCGACCGCGTAGTCGCCGGGGCCTTCGATCGCGCGCTGCTTGGCGGCCCGAAACTTGGCGCGGTCGTCCGGATGGATCAACGCCACGAAATCGGCCACGGTGCCCGAAAACTCTCCCGGCGCGAAGCCCATCAGCTCGGTCTCGCGGTCGGACCAGGTGATCCGTCCGGTGCGCAGGTCCGACTCCCAGAAGCCGATCGCCGCCGCCTCGGTTGCGAGCCGGACGCGCAGTTCGCTCGCGCGCACCGCCTCCTCCGCTCTGCGCCGCTCGGTCACGTCGATCATGATTCCCTGAGAGCCGACGAGTCCGCCTTCCTCGTTCCGCACGGGAATCTTGATGGAGTGGAAGCTGCGGCGTTCACCGTCCGGGGCGATCAACTCCTCCTCCTGCGCCAAGATCCGTCCCGTGCCGACGATCTCCCGGTGATGACGCCCGCCGGCGACGAAGTTCCCCTCCCACTCCGGAGGAAACGCGTCCGGACTCGCCGCGCGGCGCTCGCGCGCAAACTCCTCGGAAGTGCGTCCCAGCAGGTCCTCCGGCGCCGCGCCCGCGATGTGGGCAAAGGCGGAATTCACGAACACATAGCGTCCCGCGAGGTCCTTGCGGAAAAATCCCACGGGCATCTGCTGGACCAAGGTTTCGTAGAGGCGACGGCTTTCGCGGAGGCTCCGTTCCGCCCGGCGTTGGTCCGTCACATCCACGAGGACGACCACCGCCAGCCGGCCGTCATTGTCGTCGCGATCCGGCGCCTGCACGATGGCGAAGTGCCGCGCCTCCCGGCCGCCGCTTTGGGTGCCCAGGGTTGTTTCGAACGCCACCACCTCGCCGGCGAGGCAGCGCTCCAGGTGAGGCCGGATCTCGGTCTCATACTGGTCGCCCCGCACGTCGCGGATGTGGCGGCCCACGACGTCCTCCGGCCGGATCCCCACGGACAGGCCGTAGGCGCGGTTCGCATACCGGAAACGATGCTCCGCATCGATCACCACCAAGCCGACGTTTGCCGAATTGGTCACGGTGCTCAGCAAGGCCTCGCGCTTGCGCAGCAGCTCGTTCGATTCCGCCAGCTCGGCCGTGCGCTGGGCGATGCGCTGTTCCAATTCCTCGGCCGCCTTGGCCAAGTCCGCCTCGGCCGCCCGGGCGCGCGCGAACCCGCGCCGGCTTCGCGCCCAGGCCAACAGACCGAACACCACGGAGCCGCCCCCGATGACGGCGACCGCCGCCACCAGGATCCGCTCGCTGCGCCGGATCGCCGACCGTCGCCCTGCGGCCAGAGCATCGACCCGTCCGGCGAGCTGATCCAGCGCGCTCCTCGCCGCCGTCGCGTGCGAACCGTCCGACACCGGGAGTGACCGGACGGGGCCGGTCGACGACTCCCCCTGCCCGCGCGCCGCCACCGCTTCGTTCGCGGTGAGCGCGGCGCGCACCAAGACGACGATGTTTTCGATCACCGGCGCCTCGGCGGGCACATCCGCGAAGGTTTGGCCCAGCGCGGCAGTCTCCCGCGCGACCCTCGCTGCCGCGGCGGGATACGCTGCCGCCAAAGCACGGTCACCGGATGCCTCGATCCCCACTGCGAGACTTTGCAGCGCTCCGATTCTGGATTCGAGCAGACGGGCCGCGATCGCCGCATCGTGGAGACGCTCGGCGCGGCGCGCGTCGCGACTCACGGACAGCAGACTGAGCACGGCAAAAACCGCCACGCCCAGGGTTCCGAGCATGCCGGTGATCAGCGCGATGCGCATGAGTTGTTCGGGCCGGGGAGCCGCGGCCGCGCCCTGCAAGGCCGGTGACGATCTGAACCGAGCCCTCACCCACTCGACCCCGGCGGCGACGATCAACAGGACGCCGGCCGGGACCAGCCAGCGCACGTGTTCCCCGGGCCGGGCGGCGACCGCCGCTCCCAGCGAGTCGAATCGATCCACGGCGATCGCCGCGCCCGCCGTCAATGCCGCGGCCGCCCCGCCGGCGAAGCCCCCGAGGAAGGCGCAGGCTGTCACCGGCAGCAGGAACAACACGTAGAACGGTCTCGAACCGAAGTGCGACTCCGCCCAATGCCGCGCGAAGGCCACGGCCAGCGTGGCCAGCACGGCGAGTGCGACGGCAGATTTGCCTCGGAAGGATCTCATGGGGACCGGTGCTGGGCCGGCAGGCGAGGATTGACCGTCAAGGGGAGTTGAAGCGTCCGATATCCTTGCCTAACGCCGCCGATCCCTCGCCGCAAGGTTTGCGGCATCCTGCGCAATTCTTGCCAACTTCGATCCGCCTCAACCGCCGTCGATGAGGCCCCGGACCGCGCCCAGCAACTCGTCCACCGCATACGGCTTGGCGAGCAAGCGCGTCACACCGAGACTGCGGAGCTCCGCCGAGCGCCCGCCGGCCCGGGCCGAGCTGGCCAAGCCGCTCGAAACCAGCACGCGCACGTGCGGATTGATGCGCTTCAGCACGTGGATCATCGCGATGCCGTCCATCACCGGCATGTCGATGTCCGATACCACGGCCGCGATCTTGGCGCCGAGCTGCGCATATTGGGCCGCGGCGTCCGCGCCGTTGGCCGCGAGCACCACGTTGTAGCCGTGCCGCGACAGGCTTTCCTGCACGACGCGGCGGATATTCTCCTCGTCGTCGACCACCAGCACGAGTTCGCCGTTGCCCCGCGGCAACGGCCGGGGCGTCGCCGGGGCGGCCGCCACCTCCGCGTTCGGCTCGGCGGGAATGAAAACGAGGAAGGTCGCGCCGGCGCCCGGCGCACTTTGCACCTGGATGAAACCGGTGTGTCCGCGCGTGATCCCGGCCACCGTGGAAAGCCCCAGGCCGGTGCCTTTGCCCGCCTCCTTGGTGCTGAAGAACGGATCGAAGATGCGCTCCGCGACCTCCGGCGCGATTCCGGTGCCCGTATCGGTGACGCGCAGGCGCACGAATTTTCCCGGCCGCCCCCCGTGGGTCGTCGCCGCGACCGCTTCGTCCACCGCCGCGTTCTCCGCGGCCAAGGCCAGCCGGCCGCCGTGCGGCATGGCGTCGCGGGCGTTGACCGCCAGGTTGAGCAGGACCTGGTGCAGTTGCGTCGGATCGCCCCGCACCGGCCAGAGTCCGGGTTCGACGCGACACTCGACTTCGATGCTTTTGGGAAACGTGTGCTCCGCGACGCGGGCCACTTCCCGCAGGATCGGGCCGACCTGCAGCAGCACGCGTTCGCCGGAGAATCCCCGGCTGAAGGAGAGCAGCTGGCGCACGAGGTCCGCGCCCCGTTGCGCGCTGCTCTCGATCCCGACCAGCAGTTTCTCGGTTTCGGCCGGCGGCAGCTCCCAGCGCAGCATGGGCGCCGCCATCATGATCGGTGCGAGCAGATTGTTCAGGTCGTGCGCGATGCCGCTCGCCAAAGCGCCGATCGCCTCGAGGCGCTGGGTTCGGAGGAACTGGGCCTCGAGGGCCTTTCGCTCCGTGATGTCGCTCTCGATCACGAGCACGCCGTGCGGCGCCGTCGGCTCGGTGCGCAGCAAAGTCCAGCGGCTCTGCACGACCAAAGTCCGGCCGTCGCGGTGCTTCAAAGTCAACTCCCCGGTCCATTGGCCCGCCGCGAGGGTCGCCTGCGCGGCGCGCTGGTAGTCGGCCGGCGGCGGCTGGATGAGTTCCTGGATCGGGCGGCTCCGCGCCTCCGCGGCGGTCCAGCCGTAGAGCCGTTCGGAGCCTTGGTTCCAGTAGGTGACGCCGCCGTCGAGCGTGCGCTCGGTGATGGAGTCGGACGCCAGGTCGAGCAGTCGCGCCTGCGCCGCGATCCGCCGCTCCGCGGCCATGCGGGCCGTGATCTCCTCGACCAGACCCGCGATGTGGGTGGCCCGGCCGGCCTCATCGCGCACGGGGAACGCCCGGTCGCGCACCCAGCGCTCGTTGCCCGAGGCATCGATGATCCGGTAGACTTCGTCGTAGTCCCCCGTTTCCAAACGCGCGCCGGCCCCCGCCGCCCGGGAGCGGTCCTCCGGATGCACCGCCCCGAACCAGTGCTCCGGATCGACCAGCACGTCGCGGCAAGGCCGTCCCCACAGCCGCTCGAAGGCCGGACTCACGTAGTGAAAAACGGCGCGCGTCAGGTCCGACAGCCAGAACACCTCGCCGATCGCGCCGGCGAGCATCCGGAAGCGCGCTTCGCTGACGCGCAGACTTTCGGCGGCGTGGCGCTGCGCGGAGATGTCGCGCACGCTTCCTTCGAAACACTCGAGCCCGCCGTCCGGACCGCGCAGCGCCCGGGCGGTGACGGAGACCCACGCGGTCGTGCCGTCGCGGCGCCGCAGCTCCGTTTCGAATTCGGAAACGACGCCGTCCCGCGCCATCAGCGCCGTGAACTGCTGCCGATCCTCGGCCCGCACATAACGGTCGCTCACAAAATCGCCGCAGTCGTCGATCAACCCGGCGGGCGAGTCGTAGCCCGCCATGCGTGCGAGCGCAGGATTGGCGGCCAGCAGGCGTCCGTCCGGGGTCGTCTGGAAAAGCCCTTCGGGCGAATTCTCAAAAATGTGCCGGTAACGCGATTCGGCGATGCGCCGTTCCTCCTCCGCCCGTCGCTGCGCCGTCACGTCATGCATCATGCCCACGAAATGCGCGATCTTTCCGTCCGGACCGCGCACCGGCGTGATGGTCTGCTCGCCGTGGAAGATCGTGCCGTCCTTGCGCCGGTTGACGAATTCGCCCTGCCACGAGCGGCCGGCCAGCACGGTTTGCCACAGCTCCTCGAAAAACGACGCCGGGTGCGCCCCCGACCGGAGCAGCGCGGGAGTCCGGCCGATCAGCTCGTCCGCATTGTAACCCGAAATCGCCGAGAACGCCGGGTTCGCCCACACGATTTTCGCCCGATCGTCGGTGATCACGATCGCGGTCGCGGCGCCGTGCAGCGCGGTCGTCTGGAGCTTCAATTGCCGCTCGGCCGCCTCGAGCGTGGCGATCTTCTCCTGCAACTCCGTGTTCTTCTCCTCCAGCTTGCGGACCAGCGCGACGTTGTATTCGCGCATAACGACCAGCTCGTCGGCGACCGGCCGTTCGCGCTGGGTCCGCTCGGACTGCATGCACTCGGCGATGGCGCGGCGGAGCTCCTCCAGCGGCACCGGCTTCACCAGGTAGGCGTCGCCGCCGACCAGCAGGGCCGTGGCCCGGTCGCTCGGGGAGTTGTAGGTGCTCGTGTAGAAAATGAAGGGCAGCCGGTCGTGGCGCGGATCCTTGCGCAGCAGCCGGCACAGCGCGAAGCCGTCCATGCGCGGCATGAGGATGTCCGAGATCACGAGGTCCACCGCTTCCGCATCCAGCACTTCGAGCGCCTCGCATCCGTCCGCGGCGGTGAAAACCCGATGACCGTCCGTTTCCAGCTGGGCAGCCAGAAGCCGGCGGTTCAGCAGCTGATCGTCGACCGCGAGGATGCGCATGGGAAATCAGGCGGAGGCACCGGGCGGCGGTTTTCGCTCGGCCGAACGCGCCAGATACTCGCGCACCTGCCGCCCGAGCTGCCGCGTGTCGATGGGCTTCGCGACGTAGCCGTCGCAACCGGCTGCGAGGATCCGGGCATCGTCGCCCTTCATCGCGGACGCCGTGAGCGCCACGATCGGCAGCGCCCGCGTCGCGGGGTCGGCCTTGAGCAGGCGCGTCAGGCTCAGTCCGTCGATTCCCGGCATGGCGATGTCCGTCAGCAGCAGGTCGGGCAAGTGCTCCGTCAATTTCGCGAGGGCGGCGGTCGCGTCGACGGCGGTCTCCACCTCATACCCGTCGAACCGCAGCACTTCCGCGGCGAGTTTCAGGTTCGCCGGATGATCGTCGACGATGAGGATCCGCGATTTCATGCGGCCGCCCCCTGCCCCGGCATCCGCCGCGGGATCTTGACCGTGAAGACGCTGCCCTCGCCGGGCGCACTCTCGACCTCGATCCGCCCGCCCAGCAATTCCGTGAGGCGTTTGGAAAGTGCCAGCCCGAGGCCCGTGCCCGGGAAGCGCCGCGCGGCCGACGAATCGACCTGATGGAACGCCGAAAACAGCGCCGGCATGTCCTCCGCCGCGATGCCGATGCCGCGGTCGCGCACGCTCACGGCGAGGACCTCGTCGTCGTCCACCCGCACATTTACGTCCACCACGCTGCCGTCCGGACTGAATTTCAGCGCGTTGGTGATGAGATTCAGCAGCACCTGCTGCACACGCCGCCGGTCCAGTTCCACGTCGCCGACCTCACTGTCGGCGGAGACCTCCAGCACGATCCGGCGGGGCGCGGCAAGCGGCTGCAGCGTGGCCGCGGTGTCCTCCACCAGCCGGGCCAGCGCGAACGGCTCCGTCGCCAGCTGCATGCGACCCGCCTCGATCTTCGAGAGGTCGAGCACGTCGTTGATCAGTTGCAGGAGATGCCGGCCGCTCGCCAATACGTCGCCGAGATACTCCTTCTGTTTCTCGTTCAGCGGGCCGGGCTTCTCGTCGAAGAGCATTTCGCTGAATCCCAAAATGCTGTTCAGCGGCGTGCGCAGCTCGTGCGACATGTTCGCGAGAAACTCGCTTTTGAGCCGGTTGGTCTCGCGCAGTTTCGCCTCGAAGAGCTTGCGCTCGGTCACGTCGCGGATCGCGCTCGAGACGATCGTGCCCTCCTCGGTTTCGATCGGGCTGAGGCTGATTTCGACGGGAAACTCCGTGCCGTCCTTGCGCCGGCCGTGCAATTCGAGGCCCGCTCCCATTTCGCGCATCTTGGGCCGGCCGAAATAGTCGCCGCGATGCCCCGGATGGCGCTGCCGGAATCGCTCCGGCACCAGCATCTCGACCGGCTGCCCGAGCAACTCGTCGCGCTCCCAGCCGAAAAGCGCCACCGTCTGGGAATTCACCAGCACGATCCGTCCTTCGCGATTCACGATCACCATCGCGTCGGGCGCCGATTCCAGGAGATCCCGGAACTTCTGCTCGGCCCGCTTCCGGTTGGTCGCGTCCCGGATTGCGCTCATCACCAGAGTCCCCGCCTCGGTTTCCAACGGGCTGAGGCTGATCTCGACCGGAAACTCGGTGCCATCGCGCCGGCGGCCGAACAATTCCAAACCCGCGCCCATCGCCCGGGTGTGGGGGCGGGCGAAAAAACTGCCCCGGTGGGTGCCATGCACGTGCCGCAGCCGCTCCGGCAGCAGCATCTCCACCGGCTGCGTGACAAAATCCTCGCGCCGGTAGCCGAAGACCTGCTCCGCCTGGGAATTCACGTAGACGATCCGGCCGGCGCTGTTGACGATCACGATCGCGTCCGGCGTCGATTCCAGCACGCGGCCGAACCGGGCCTCCACCAACTGCGCGTCGCGCTCCGTCTTGAGGTGGGTAATATCCCGGGCGGTGGTGAACAGTAAAGCCGCCTCGCTGACGCCCGGTCCCATCGCTTTGTGCGCCAGGCTCGCGTGCAACAGCGTGCCGTCCTTCCGGCGGAACACGGCCTCGCGCACCACCGGCTCGCGGGCCCACGATTGCTGCAACACCTCGCGAACCGGCGCGGCGGCTTCATCCGGCGTCACCAGCGCGACAAAATCCTGGCCGACGGCCTCCGCGGCCGTGAAGCCGAACATCGCCTGCGCGCCGGCATTCCAGAGCCGCACCTGTCCGGCCCGGTCCGTGGCGATCATCGCATCCGGCGTTTCATCCCAGAAGTGGCGCAGCATCAGGTCGTGCATGACGGTAGGATTCGGGTGGGGGCGGTCGCTCAAGCCGGCGACAGGTCGCGTTTTCGATCGCCGGAGGGAGAGGAAGGTATCGTTCGCATGGGTGGACCGGGGCCGGGATGCGAAGCTTTGGCCGGCGCGGTGACTGTCATCGGCGAACATGACAGGGGGTTCGCTGCACCGGCCGAATCCCAACGATGGTTATCGTTTCGACTTTCGGGTCCGTGTCGAATCCGGAATTGCAAATCTTTCTCGGGTGACGCTTCCGGCCCCCGCCGCGCGGCCAATTCCCCTCTTGCTAACCCCTCTGCCGCCCTCTGTCCTCTGCCTTTTTCCGTCCACGCCATGACCTCCGCCGCCATCCGCCAGTCGTTCCTCGATTTCTTCGCGCAGCAGGGCCACACGATCGTCCCTTCGTCCTCCCTGATGCCGGATTCGCCCGGACTGCTGTTCACCAACGCCGGCATGAACCAATTCGTGCCGATCTTCCTCGGCGATCGCGCTCCGGACGTCTCGAAGTGGGCCGGTGTCCGCCCCTCGAAGGATACCCGCGCCGCGGACACCCAGAAGTGCATCCGCGCCGGCGGCAAACACAACGACCTCGAGGACGTCGGTTTCGATACCTACCACCACACGATGTTCGAGATGCTGGGGAACTGGTCCTTCGGCGATTACTTCAAGAAGGAGTCTATCCGCTGGGGCTGGGAGCTCATCACCAAAGTCTGGGGCATCCCGGCGAAGCGCCTCTTCGCCACCGTCTATTCGCCCGACAAGTCCAAGAACGACCCGTCCGAGTTCGACCAGGAGGCCTACGACATCTGGGCCGAGATCTTCCGCGCCGCCGGCCTCGACCCCGCCGTCCACATCGTCAACGGCAACAAGAAGGACAATTTCTGGATGATGGGCGACACCGGCCCCTGCGGCCCGTGCTCGGAGATCCATTTCAATTTGCTCCCGTCCGACGACGAGGCCGCCGGCCGCAAACTCGTCAACGCCTCCAGCCCGCGCTGCATCGAGATCTGGAACCACGTCTTCATCCAGTTCAACGCCAACGCCGACGGCACCTTCGCCCCGCTCGCCGCCAAGCACGTCGACACCGGCATGGGCTTCGAGCGCGTCGCCGGCATCCACGCCACGACCGGCGGCTTCAAGGATTTCAGCAAAGATCCGTCCAACTACGCCGCCGACGTCTTCGCCCCGCTCTTCACGAAAATCGCCGCCCTCTCCGGCAAAGCCTACGCCGCCACCGTTCCGACGAAACGCGAAGGCCTCACCGAGCAGGAAAACATCGACGTCGCCTTCCGCGTGCTCGCCGATCACGCGCGCTGCGTGAGCTGCGCCATCGCCGACGGCATCCTGCCCGGCAACGAAGGCCGCAACTATGTCATCCGCCGCATCCTCCGGCGCGGCATCCTCTACGGCAAGAAGCTGGGCCTCGGCACGGGCTTCTTCGAGCAACTCGTCGCCCCGGTCGTCGAGTCGCTCGGCACCGTCTTCCCCGAGCTCGTGGAGCGCCGCGACATCGTGCAGCGCGTGATCCGCAGCGAGGAGGAGAGCTTCGGGCGGACGCTCGAACGCGGCCTGCAGATCTTCACCAAGGCGGCCGCCGCCGGCACCATCGCCGGCGCCACCGCTTTCGAGCTCTACGACACCTACGGCTTCCCGCTCGACATGACCCAGCTGCTCGCCACCGAGCGCGGGCTCACGGTCGACGCGGCCGGGTTCGAGGCCGAGATGGAGAAACAGCGCGAGCGCGGCCGCGCCGCCCAGAAGAAGGAAATCATCGTCGCCGCCACCGAGGGCGACGCCGCCGTCGACCAGAAGCCGACCACCTTCCTCGGCTACACCCAGCTCACGGCCCACGCCTCGCTCATCGAGGTCATCAAAGCCGAAAAAGACACCTACCTCGTCTTCGACCAGACGCCGTTTTACGGCGAAATGGGCGGCCAGACCGGCGACACCGGCACCGCTCTCGTCGGCGGCGCGCTCGTGCACCTCGTCGACTGCGTGAAGGACAAGGCCGGCCGCCACCTGCACAAGGTCGCCGACGGCACGCCCGCCCTCTCCGTCGGCGCCAAGGCCGAACTCGCCGTCGACGCCACGCGCCGCCGCGCGATCAACCGCCACCACAGCGCCGCGCACCTGATCCATTGGGCCCTGCGCAAGGTGCTCGGCACGCACGTGCGCCAGGCCGGCACGTCCAAGACGGCCGACCGCATGCGTTTCGATTTCTCGCACTTCGAGGCGATGACCGCCGCGCAGCTCCACGAGGTCGAGCGCCTCGTGAACGAAAAGGTGATCGATAACGCCAAGGTCGAGACCTACGAGACCGAGTTCGACAAGAAGCCCGAAGGCACCCTCGCCTTCTTCGGCGACAAATACGGCAAATTCGTCCGCGTCGTCGACATCGGCGGCTACAGCCGCGAACTCTGCGGCGGCACGCACGTCGCCACCGCCGGCGAAATCGGTCTGATCAAGATCGTCGCCGAGATGGCCATCGCGGCCGGCACCCGCCGCATCGAAGCCGTCGCGGGCCAGCCCGCCTACGAACTCGTCGCGACGCGCGAAGCCGCGCTCAACGCCGTCAGCGCCCACCTCGGCGGCGGCGCCAGCGACGTGGTCAAGAAGCTCGAATCGCTGCTCGCGCACCAGAAGGAGCTCGAGAAGCAGCTGAAGGGCTTCCAGCAAAAGGCGCTCGCGGGCCTCGCCGACGAACTCGCGGCCAAGGCCGCCGCGCGCGACGGCCTGAAGTTCGTTTCCGCCGTCGTCGCTGTTTCCGACCAGGAAGTGCTCCGCAGCCTCGGCTCGCAGGTGCTGGCCAAACTCGGCGAAGGCGTCGTGCAGCTCGGCGCCGTGCTCGGCGACAAGGCCAGCCTCGTCGCCTTCTGCTCGCCCGCGGCGATCAAGGCCGGCCACCAGGCCGGCAAGATCATCCAGGGACTGAGCGCGCAGATCGCCGGCAAGGGCGGCGGCAAACCGGACTTCGCGATGGGCGGCGGCAAGGATACCTCCAAGCTCGCCGACGTGCTCAAGGTCTGACGCCTCGCGCCATGCGCCCGAATCTCCCGCTGATCATCGGCGACCTCGCCGAACGCGCCGACGATTACCTCGCCGGCGCGGCGGATCGCAAGCAGGGCCGTGCCGGCATCGAGGAGGCGCTCACGATCGACTACCCGGGGCTCGCCGCCGCGGACCGCGCCGCGGTCGTCCAGGCCGTGATGGCCATCCTCGAAGAGGAAGACTTCTTCGGCACCGAATACGTCGGGGACGCGTTCGCCGAGGAACCCGAGCCGGAAGAGTAGTTCCGGCACCGGGTATCCGGCAACCGCGCTCAGACGTAGTCGCGGTAGACCGGCTCGAACATCCGCGCGCGGATATCCTCCGTCACATCCGCGGGACGCGGCCGGGTCGTCAGCCCCTGCGCATAGGCCGCCTCCGCGACGGCCGCGGCAATCTTCAACGAGACTTCGCGCACCTTGGTCAGCGACGGATACACCCGGCCGAGCGCGAGGTCTTCCGGGCCCACGATCGACGCGAGCGTCTGGGCGGCGACGAGAAACATCCCGTCCGTCACTTCGCGCGCCTCGCTGACCAGGGCCCCGAGGCCCACGCCGGGGAAGATGTAAATGTTGTTCCCCTGGCCCGGCACGCGCCGGACGCCGTTGATCTCGACCGGGGCGAACGGGCTCCCGCTGGCGAAGATCGCCCGGCCGCCCGACCACTCGTAGGCCTGCTGCGCCGTGCACTCGGCCTTCGACGTCGGATTCGAGAGCGCGAAGATCACCGGCTGCGCGTTCGTCGCCGCCATCGCCTCGACGACGTCGCGGGTAAACGTCGCGGGCATGCCCGACACGCCGATGAGCGCGGTCGGCTTCAAGGCCCGCACCGCTTCCAGCAAAGTCGGCACGAACGGCGCCTGGTGGGCATAGGGCACCTTGTGGTGCGGCAGCTTGTCGCCGCGCCCCGCCACCAGCAGCCCCTTCGAGTCGACAAACCAGCAGCGCGCCCGGGCCTCGGCGTTGCTCAGGCCCTCCGCCTCCGCGGCGGCGACGAAGAGATCGGCGATGCCGGTGCCGGCTTCGCCGGCGCCGAGGAAGAGCACGCGCTGGTCGACGAGCTTCTGTCCGGTCAGGCGCAGCGAGCCGATGAGCCCCGCGAGCGCGACGGCGGCGGTGCCCTGGATGTCGTCGTTGAAGCTGAGGAGCTGCTGCCGATACTGGCTCAGCAGGCGAAACGCGTTCGCGTTGCCGAAGTCCTCCCACTGCAGCAGGGCGCGGGGAAAAACCGTTTTCACGGCGGCGACGAACTCGGCCATGAAGCCGTCGTAGCTCTCGCCGCGCACGCGCGGCTCCTTCATGCCGATGTAGAACTCGCCGTCGCGGAGCGCCGCGTTGTCGGTGCCGACGTCGATCGTGATCGGCAGCGTGTAGTAGGGATGCACGCCGGCGCAGGCGGTGTAGAGCGAGAGCTTGCCCACCGGAATGCCCATGCCGAGCGCCCCGAGGTCGCCCAGCCCGAGGATACGCTCGCCGTCGGTCACCACGATCAGACGCACGCCCTCGTGCGGCCAGCCGCGGAGAATTTCGGCGATGCGCCCGCGGTCGTGCAGGTTGAGGAAGAGCCCGCGCGGCCGCCGGTAGATGGAGCCGTATTGCAGGCAGGCCTCGCCGACGGTCGGCGTGTAGATCAGCGGCACCATCTCCTCGATGTGGTCGACCACGAGGCGGTAGAACAGCACCTCGTTCCGATTCTGGAGATTCGTCAGGTAGATGTATTTTTCGATCGCGTCCTGTTTGCGGCGCACGGCGCCGAGCGAGCGCTGCACCTGCTCCGCGAGGGTGAACACGCGCGGCGGCAGCAGTCCGCGCAGCCCGAGCTTGTCGCGCTCCCGGTCCGTGAAGGCCGTGCCCTTGTTGAGGAGCGGATCGGCCAGCAGGGCGGCGCCGCGCGGAATCAGCGGGGCGCCGTAGGGGGAAAGGCCGCCGGAGTAGATGTCGTGCACCATAGTGGTGCCCAGCATAACCGGCCGGCCCGCGGTTGCCTCCGCAGGTTTTGCGCAATGCTGCGCGCTACACGAGCTCCGCGGCGCGTTGCGCGTGGGTGAACCGGCGCTCGCTCCGGTCGCCCGACAGGTCGTTGCGCAGCGTCAGCACGTAGGCGTGGGCCTGCACCTCGAAGCGCTTCAGGTCGAAACTCGGGAACAGGCGCTCCTGCAGCACCGACCACTCCGGCGTGGCCGCGAGCGCCACGGCGCCTTCGCGGGGCGATTCGCCGCTCTGGCCGATGGCGTAGTGCAGGCAGATGTGGCGCGACAAAGCCAGCATCGCGACGAGGTCCTGGTTCCGCGTCGCCTGGTCGGGCGTCTCGATCCACCGGATCACGTCGACGCAGGCTTCGGGCACCCCGCCGGCCTCCGCGACGATCACGCCGAGCTCCCGGCTGGTGCAGCCGAGGTATTTCCGCTCCGCCGCCGGCAACGCCAGCTTGCGCTCCCGGCTGTGGTTGAGGATGGCGCGGAACGCGTGGGGCTGCAGGTGGGTGAGCACCAGCTTGCCGATGTCGTGCATCAGCCCGGCCGTGTAGGCGCGCGTGACCAGGTAATCGAATTCCAGATACTTGCAGACGAACTGGGCCAGCCGGCCCACTGCCACCTGATACATCCAGAAACCGGGCCAGTTGAACGCGAGCGACTCCAGGTGGCGGCTCTGCGCCAGCGGCAGGCCGCGGCCCAGGGCCTTGAGCCGGGTTTCCCCGAGCAGGCTCACCGCCACGCCGGGATCGTCGACGACGGTGAGTTCCTCGAGCTTGAGGCGGTTGGCCGCACCGATGATCTGCGCGCAGAGCCCGGGGTCGGCGCCGACGATATCCATGACCTGGGTCAGATTCGAAGCCTTGCCGTCGGCGACCATCTGGAAAACCGCCGCCGCCGTGTCGACCACCGGGCAGCCGGTGAGGGCCGCGGCCTGCGTCTTCAGGGCCGTCGCGCTGACCATCGGCCCCGTGGTGTCGATGTCCACCGCGTCCCAGCGCGCCTGCTCCGCCCGGTCGCGCTCGGCGGCGAGTTCATCGGGATCGCGGAAGCAGTCCGGCACGTAGGAGGGGTTCAGCTGCGCGAACACGAGGCGGCTCGCGAAATCGAACGCCTCCCCCGCCCCGGCAAAGACCGCCCACTCGCCCTTCGCCGCGAACTCCTGCAGACTGTTGAGGTAGTCGCCCGCGACCCACACCCCCGCCGCTTCGGATTCGTCGCGCAGCGTGTTGATCTCGCGGAAGACATCCTCGTTGCGGTGCTCCTTCGACCAGGTCGGAAATACGCGCGCCGCGCGGTCGAACTGCACCATGAGCGCGCGCCGCCGCTCGGTCAGCTCCTCCGCCGTGATTCCCATCATCGTGCGGAACGACTTCGGCTCCTCGAACAACAGGTTGCGCCAGGGATTCTTCAGGGCCTTCTCGATCTCCCGGTAGATCAACTCGTCGTTGTAGGGCTTCACGAGGTAGTTCTGCACCTTCAACGCCAGGCACTCGCGCACGATGCGCGCCTCGGACGCCTGCGTGTAGACGATGATCGGCAGGTTCCGCCAGAACCAGTCGTCGCGCAGCGACTGCAGGAACGCCGTGCTCGGCGCCCCGCCGACGCCCACATCGACGATCACGAGGTCGAACGTCACCCCCTCCCGCAGCACGCGGCGGGCATCGGCGCTGTCGGCGCTGACATGGCAACGGTGATGTCCGCGCGCCAAAATCCCGCGCATCGCGCGGCCAGCGACCTCGTTGTCGTCGAGTAGGAGTAAATTCGCCATGCGTAGTTCTCCCCTTCATCGGTCGGGTCCGGCACAACTGAACCTCAAGCGCCGTTGCGACGTGCCGATTGAGGGAATACCCCCGCCCCCGTTCGCCTCCGTCGGAGCGGGGCCGTGGCATTGACATCGCCGGAGCCTGCTGCGCCCCTTCGGCCGATGTCGCCCGCCGCCAACGCCGCCGCCGCCCCGCTCGCGCCTTTCCGTCTGCCCGACGGCGCCCGGCCCGATGCGGACGCCGTCCTCGAGCGTTTTCTCGCCGTCTGCGCGGCCCGGGGGCTGGCCCTCTATCCGGAGCAGGAGGAGGCGATCCTGGAGTTGCTCGGCGGCCGCAATGTGGTGCTCAACACCCCCACGGGCTCCGGCAAATCGCTCGTGGCGGCCGCCTTCCATTTCCTGGCGCTGTGCCGCGGCGAGCGTTCGGTCTACACCTGCCCGATCAAGGCCCTCGTCAACGAGAAGTTCCTCAGCCTCTGCCGCGACTTCGGCCCCGAAAACGTCGGGATGATGACGGGCGACGCCAGCGTGAACCCGCAGGCCCCGGTCCTCTGCTGCACGGCGGAGATCCTGGCCAACATCGCCCTGCACCGCGGCGAGCACAGCGACATCGCGGCGGTGATCATGGACGAGTTTCACTACTACTCGGACGCCGAGCGCGGCACCGCCTGGCAGGTGCCGCTGCTCACGCTCGCCCGCGCCCGCTTTCTGCTCATGTCGGCCACGCTCGGCGCCACGGAGTTTTTCGAGCGGGAGATGACGCGGGTCACCGGCGCACCGAGCCTCACCGTGCGCAGCGACCGCCGGCCGGTTCCGCTGGAGTTCGACTATTCCGAGGTGCCGCTGGTGGAGCGCGTCGCGGAGCTGCTGACGCTCAAACGCGCCCCGATCTACCTCGTGTATTTCACGCAAAGGGCCGCCAGCGAGGCGGCGCAGGCGCTCATGAGCCTGTCCGTCTGCTCGAAAGAGGAAAAAGCCGCGCTGCAGGCGGAACTCGAGCGCGTGCGCTTCACCAGTCCCTACGGCAAGGAGATGCGCCGTTGGCTGCGGCACGGCATCGGCGTCCACCACGCCGGCCTGCTGCCCAAATACCGCATCCTCGTCGAGCAGCTCGCGCAGAAGGGCCTGCTCAAGCTGATCTGCGGCACCGACACCCTCGGCGTCGGCATCAATGTCCCCATCCGCACCGTCGTCTTCACCCAGCTCTGGAAATACGACGGCAAGAAGGCCGCGATCCTCAGCGTGCGCGACTTCCGCCAGATCGCGGGCCGGGCCGGCCGCCGCGGTTACGACGACGTCGGCTACGTCGTCATCCAGGCTCCGGAACACGTCATCGAAAACAAGCGGATCGACGAGAAGGCCGCGCGGGATCCGAAGAAAAAGAAGACCGCCAAAGTCTCCGCCCCCGAAGGCTCCGTCGGCTGGGATGCGCGCACGTTCGAGCGGTTGCGCACCGCCCCGGCCGAGGAACTCGTGTCCCGCTTCGAGGTTTCCCACGGCATGCTGCTCCTCGTGCTCGGCCGCGACGGCGACGGCTGCCGCGCGTTGCAGCGGCTCATCCGCGATTGCCACGAGACGGATCATCGCAAGCGCGGCCTGCGCAAACGCGCGTGGCAACTGTTCCGGGCGTTGGTCGAGCGCCGGATCGTGGAGCTCGCCCCGCGCGCAGCCCGGCCCGGCGAACTCCCGGCGCCGTTCCCGGACCGCCCGAGTGCCCCGGGGCCGAAGCTGCGGGTCAACCTCGAGCTGCAGGACGACTTTTCCCTCCACCAGGCGCTCTCGCTCTATCTCATCGACACGCTGCCGCTGCTCGACCGCGAGTCGCCCGACTACCCGTTCGACGTGCTCACGCTCTGCGAGGCGATCGTCGAGGATCCGGACCAGATCCTCCGCCGGCAGGTCGACAAGCTGAAGACGGACAAACTCGAGGAGATGCGGGCCGCGGGCGTCCCCTACGAGGAGCGCATGGAGAAGCTGGAGCAGATCGAGCACCCGAAGCCGCTCCGCGAATTCCTCTACGACACGTTCAATGCCTTCGCCGGTAAACACCCGTGGGTCGAGGAGGAGAACGTCCGCCCCAAGTCGATCGCGCGGGAGATGTTCGAGCGCTACATGAGTTTCGCCGACTACATCCGCGACTACGGGCTCCAGCGCTCCGAGGGCCTCCTGCTCCGGCATCTCTCGCAGGTCTGGAAGGTGCTCGCGCAGACCGTGCCGACGGCGGCGAAGACCGAGCCGGTCGTCGAGATGGAGGAGTATTTCCGCGAGCTGATCCGCGGCATCGACTCCAGCCTGCTCGAGGAGTGGGAACGCCTGCGCAATCCGGACTTCGCGCCGGCGGACGCGCCCGACCGCGAGAAACCGGCCCGCCCGGCGACGTTCGATATCACGCGCGACGAAGCGGCGTTCCGCCGGCTGGTGCGCACCGCGATTTTCGGTTTCCTGCAGGATGTCGCCGTGCGCGACTGGGAGAGCGCCGCTTCCCGCCTCGCGACCGGCGAAGCCGGCGGCATCGCCGGCGCCGAAAACGCGCTGATGTCACCCGAGGCCAAGCGCCTGGAGGCGGCCTTCGCGCCGTATTTCGAGGCGCGCGGCCGCTTCCGCCTCGACCCGGAGGGCCGGTCCGCGAAGCACACGCACTGGCTGCACGACGCCGGCGAGCCGGTGTGGGATGTCGCGCAGGTGCTGACCGACGCCCGCGGTCTCGACGACTGGGAGGTGCGCTTCGCCGTGCCGGTCGCGGAGTCGCGGGCGCAGAACCGCGCCGTGGTCCGCTGCGAAGGCGTCGCCGCGCTTTGATCCGGCGCCGGCGGGGAGCCCGCGGCCGGGCGTCCCGCACGGCGGTCCGCTCAGGCCGGCAGCGGCTTGCCCTTCGTTTCCGGCGCAAACCAGATCAGCCCGAGGCCGAACACGTAGACCAGCGTGATCACCGCGCCGGCCTGGGCGTAACTGCCATGGAAGGTGTGCTGCATCAGCGAGCCCATCTGGAGCGCGCCGACGGCGGCGAGGATGCGTCCGGCGTTGAACGAGAGTCCCTGGCCCGTCGCGCGCACGCGGGTCGGGAAAAGCTCGGGCAGATAGAGCGGCAGCCAGCCGTAGAAGGCCGCCGTCAGCCCGCCGACCACGAAGGTCAGCGCGAGAAACATCGGGCCGTAGCTGTCGATCAGCCGGAACAAGATCGCGCAGGAAACCAGCGACCCGAGGCTGAGAAGAAAATAACCCATGCGCCGCGTGATGAAGCCGCCGAAGTAGGCGCCGGCCAGACAGCCGATGACCGCACCGATGCCGGACGACATGCCGGTCCAGCCCTTGGCGGACGGGTCCGCGGCGCCGGCCATCTGATCGGCCCAAAGCGGGAGCCATTGCACCGAGCCCCACGTGCCGATCAGCGCCACCGACGACAGCGCGGTGGCCAGCAACGTGGTCTTCAGCAGCCCGGGGCCGAAAATCTCCTGCAGCGGCCGGACCTTCGTCGGGGCCGACTTCACGGCGGCGTGCCATTTCTCGGACTCGGGCACGAACAGGCGGACGACGAACGTCAGCAGCGCGGGCGCCGCGCCGATCAGCGCCACCCAGCGCCACGAGTCGACGGTGACCTTGAAGAAGATCGCCATCACCGCGATCAGCGCGAAGCCGACATTGGCCGCGGCGCCGATGATGCCCGCCATGAGCGGACGGTGCTTCTCCGGCCAGACCTCCATGACGAGCGCGATGCCGAGCGACCATTCGCCGCCCATGCCCAGCGCGCCCATGAAGCGCGCCGCGCACAGGTGCCACGGCTGCTGCGCGAAATAGATCATGCCGGTGAAGACCGAATAGACGAGAATGCTCGCCGCCATCGCCTTCACGCGCCCGATCTTGTCGCCGAGCCACCCGAAGACCACGCCGCCGAGCGCCGCGCCGACCAGGAACGACGCGGTGGCGTAGCCCATCCAGAGCGCGACAAAGGAATCCGTCAGCTGCAGGCCCTGGGCCTGCTGCATCTGGAGCAGCGCGGGGCGGGCGATGATGGGAAAGAGGCCCATCTCCATGCCGTCGAACATCCACCCGAGAAAGGCGGCCAGCAGGACGGAGAAGAGTCGTTTGTTGTCGGGTTCGGTGGGTGCCATAATTTCGAAAGAGAAGGAGGGATGGGCCGGGATGCGTTGCCTCCGTCCGCTGCCGTCAGCGGGGGGAAACCGTCACGCGCACCGGCGTCGCGTAGCCGTGCCAAAGCGCGTCGAGCCGGGCCCGGTCGGGCGGGCCGTCGGCCGCGACGAACCGGTAGCGCGCGACGTAGGGGCGGCCCGGATCGATCTGCCAATCGCCGAGCTGCGACGGGATGAACGACACATACGGCTCGCGCGGATGCACGCGCACGGGCTGCGGCGCCCGGAAATTTTCCGGATGGCCGAGCACGGCCAGGCCGGCCGGCCCGCTCTCGAGCCGGCCCCACAGGTGCACCCAGCGCATGCGCTGCGCGTGGGCTTTCAACCGATCCGTCTCACCCTCGGAGGTAAGGAAAAACGCGTTCGAAGCGCCATACCACTCCCCGCGCCCGCGGAATCCGAACCCGCCGTAGTGATAGGTCGGGAGGATCAGCGGATCGGCGGTGGCGCAGGTTTGGGTCAGCACCAGGTCGAAGACGCGCACGGCCCCGGGCACGCGATACGCGGTCACTTCCCAGGTCTCGTGCAACGCCGTCACAGGTTGCGGCGCCGACAGGTCGACAAAACGGTGCCGCGCTGCGAATCCGCCGTGCACCGGCCCCTCCC